>OJXZ01000424.1_pt1 | contig 9817 bp, 10 predicted proteins | sample 1600821 | NCBI WGS metagenome assembly OJXZ01 (sample SAMN04436844, study PRJEB24849) | human gut metagenome | biome: human gut; feature: NICU; material: stool | host: Homo sapiens | place: USA: Saint Louis, MO | collected 2011-10-10 | reverse complement strand
CTGACCGATGACGCAGGTGGGACCGTGGTCCCAGACAGATAAGCTGACCGATGACGCAGGTGGGACCGTGGTCCCAGACAGATAAGCTGACCGATGACGCAGGTGGGACCGTGGTCCCAGGCAGATAACCTGACCGACGACGCAGGTGGGACCGTGGTCCCAGACAGATTACCTGACCGGCGATGCAGGTGGGACCGTGGTCCCAGAGAGAATATTCAGGCCAGTTATGTTTTCTGGCCTGTGAGAAAGGAAATGAAGTAAAGGGAGATCACCGTAGAATAATGCGTGTCCGCATCAGACTCCTGGTTTCTCAAGCTCCTTAAGAATGGCTTCTATTTTCTCTATACACTCCGCAGGAATGCGGGACTTATCCAGGTTAAGCACCATTTTATCGCCCTTATACAATGCTGTTGCCCCTGGAGCAAACTGATGACGTGAGCTCAGATTAACTCTTGATGCGGGAGATTGTTTCAGTACGGATGTTAAAAGACTAATGACCTCTTCAGCTTCAAAGATTAGTCCCGCTTTCTTCTGATCGTGGAGAGTCTCAGCCTGCTGCTTCAGTAATTCTTCTTTATCTGCAAAAGCCTTCTGAAGGGCTTCACCTGACCGGGCAGACAGTTCTCCAGGATGTGCAAACAGGGCAACAACGGATTTAGGCAGTTTGGCCGTATTGATACAGCGGGTAATGATCTTACGAGAGATGTTTTCCGCATCGGCAAGCGCAGAAATGTTTCCAGCAAACTCATTCTGCAGCCGGCTTGTATAACGCAGGCCACGTTCATAAGCACTTGTTGGGCGATAATCGTTACCCAGTCGGGACAATGCAGCCATCTGCTCATCGTCCAGTTCACCAACCAGAACGCGATAATCACTTTCCGTCAGGATTGCGGCTTTACGGCGACGGCTGCCGTCTGCAATTTCTATGACATCAGAAACCCGGCGGCCAAAAGCTGGAGTCTGCTGACCGGTCAGTAAAAAAGATGGGATAAGATCATCCAGAGCATCTTCGGTAAGCAGTTCCTGATCGCGCTCATTGCCTGACCATACGCGTGAAGCGCTCTCAACAGTGTCTCCCCGGAGCACTTCAAGGGTAAATTTTACTTCACGGCCACATACCGGAAGAGAGATGGCATTACCGCGAGCCATGGCACCCACGCGCGCAATTAATGAATCCACCATAGGCGCGGCTGGCGCCGGTGATGAAGTATCTTCAGTCGATTGAGTGTGTGTGGTATGTCTTGGAATGACAGGAGCACGCTTCATTATCTAATCTCCCAGCGTGGTTTAATCAGACGATCAAAAATCTCATTGCAAACAGGTTCCCAGATAGAAAGGGCGTTACGCCAGGCGCCGGTTGAAGAACGTTGATCAATTGCCTGTTCAAAAACGGTTCTCATACGGATCTGACCTTTGCCGACTTCATCCGTTTCGCGCACAACATTTTTAAGGACCATGCTTCCCCAGGCATCCCGAATTTGTTCTTCCATCCACGGGGACTGCGAGCCATTATTATTACTGTATTTGGTAAGCAGAATACGGACATCTGGCTCGAAGCCTTTAAGATCCACGTTCTTAAGCAGGTCACGAAGCATATCGAAAAACTGCAGTGCGGAGGTGTAGTCGAACAGCTCTGCCGGAGTAGGGACAATCAGAACATCAGCAGCGCATACAACATTTATCGTACCGATACCAAGGTTGGGTGCGCTGTCGATAACTATCACGTCATAATCATGAGCGACAGTTTCAATGGCCAGACGGAGCATCAGGTGCGGGTCAGCAGGTAATTTGCCTTCGTCAAATTTCCCCATCAGCTCGGTTTCAATGCGGTGCAGTGCCAGACAGGACGGGATGATATCAAGGCCAGGCCAGCAGGTGGGCTTTATAGCGTAGCTGGCGTCATCCTTTTCCCCAAGATAAAAGGGCAGGAGAGTGTCCTCAGCATGAATATGAAGATCGGGCACCCATCCGTGATACATAGAAGCAGTTCCCTGTGGGTCATTGCCTTCAACAAGCAGAACACGGAGTCCTTTCAGAGCAAGATCCTGAGCCAGGTGAACGGATACTGAGGTTTTGTAAACACCACCTTTGTGAGCTGCAACGCCAATCACCGGCGGAAACGCATCTTCAGCACGGCGCAGTCGTGTACCAAATACATCCCGCATGTGATTGATTTGTTCGATGGTATAACCAACGCGTTGCTCAACTCTCCCACGGGTTTCCATATCAGGGTGCGGCAGCCGGCCAGCTTTCTCGGCATCCCTGATAGCCTGAGATGACACGCCAACTAAATCTGCCGCTTCACCAATCCTCCAGCGCCGGGTTATTTTCCGGGCTTCCGGACTGTCATCATTAAACTGTGCAATGGCGATTGCTTTCGTCATTTCATGACCAGCACTTATGCACTGGTTGAGTGTATCCATGAGTCCCATACTGAACATCCTTTAATCATCACTTTGCATTATTTTATTAAATCTTGGAATTTATTGCAAAGCAACAATAAAGTCGCAAAGTACACGAAAAAGTGCAAAGTGAACCACATTGGGTAATGAAAGAACGCAGGGGATTACAAAAGAGTACATACCGCAGTCAATTTTAATCACTGCCGCTCGCCGCAGTAAGCGATCTCACACAGTGAGAAAGCGGCGAGGAAGCGGAAAATCACAGAATTCACAGATTGCACGTACGTCGGGTTGGTAAAGATGGCTCGGGATCAGCCAGTTATAATGAAATTGACTGCGGTATGTAATATATTGACTATGGTATGATGCTTACCGCATCTGTGTCGAGGAAGAGGAAAGACGACTCAGCATACCGCAGTCAATGTTTTATTGTTGTACCTGTAGATCTCAATCTTCCAGAGCGTATTCAGGAAAATAAGGCCAGGGTTCTGGATATCTGGTGTGGCGCTTCCGGGCTTGTATCTGGGTTATTCATGGTCTCGATCCAATAATTGATCCCAAGGAGATCATAATGAGATCCAAAAGAGATCCCCGGATCGCTCCAGCATGCGCTGTAACTGGCTTTAACGTCTGTCTGGATCGACTGTGGAATGTAAAATGTTGACTGTTATATGCATAATCTAATACTGTGATATGCAACGGTATTTACTGAGGTATGTATATCCGTTGACTGCGATACGTATTACTACATCCTTTTGTGGATAACCGTTGAGGATCAAGATGACGAGCGAAAATAACAGCTTACTTCTGAACCTTCAGGAGGTTGATAAGACAACCGGTGAAGTTGTTAAGCTGGATGTCAACAGCACCAGTACCGTGCAGCCAGTAGCGCTCATGAGACTCGGTCTCTTCGTCCCAACTCTGAAATCAACAGGGAAGAGCAAGGCGAACCGGAAAAACGTTACAGACGCTACTGAGGAGCTTGTACAGCTGTCCATTGCCAAAAGCGAAGGATACACTGACGTTAAGATCACCGGTTCGCGTCTTGATATGGACACGGATTTTAAAGTCTGGCTGGGGATAATACGCTCCATGTCGGAGTATGGGGTAAAAAGTGACACCCTGGAACTGTCGTTCGTCGAATTCGTTAAGATGTGCGGATTTGACTCCCGTCGTTCAAACAAAAAAATGCGCGATCGCATCAGTAATTCCCTGTTTAAACTCGCCTCGGTTACGCTGAAGTTCCAGAGCGAGACCAAAGGATGGACCACCCATCTGGTGCAGTCAGCCTATTATGACATCAACGAGGATATCGTTGAGATCAAGGCTGAACCTAAGCTGTTTGAGCTTTACCACATGGACAGAAGGGTACTGCTGCGGCTGAAAGCCATTGACGCCCTGCAGCGCAAGGAATCAGCCCAGGCGCTTTATACCTACATCGAAAGTCTTCCCCAGAATCCTGCACCTATTTCCATGAAACGGATGCGTGACCGGCTGAATCTCACCTCAAATGTCTATACGCAGAACCACACGGTGCGTAAGGCGATGGAGCAGCTGCGGGATATTGGTTATCTGGATTACACTGAGTTTAAACGTGGCCGAGCCACCTATTTCAGCGTGCATTATCGCAACCCCAAACTCATCAGTGGTCCTGTGAAGGTTCCGCGCAAAGAGGAAGAAGAGAAGGCGCCAGAGCAAAATTATGACGAAGTCATTAAGGCGCTGAAGGCTGCTGGCATCGATCCCCTTAAACTGGCCGAAGCTCTCTCAGCGATGAAGCCAGAAAATTGACTGCGATATGCATAACATGACTGCCGGATGCCGCTAAGGACATTCCATTGACTGTGATATGCATCACGCATACCGCAGTCAATATGTGTTCTCCATCATGTCTGCCATGATCGAACAATATTGACTGTCATATGTGATTTCAGGCCGTGATACGCAGATATTGACTACGGTATGCGGGTTTAACGGCGATATTCCCAGGTCTGTGCACTGCTCCACACGTGTTAACATGCCACAGTCAATTTTTCAGTAAAGCTCTATACCCCTTACGAAAATCTCAATCGGATGCTGAGACGGTCATGTTACCTGACGGTATCCGTTCCCCTGTGTATTGCAGGTTTAGCCCGGCAGGATGAGACTGCAGCTGTCTGTATAACCCGGCGCCAGCTTCACACTGCTAAATGCGAACAGGAGACCGATGGCAGAAGGGAGTGAGCCACAGGGGTGAATGACTTTCGCAATTAACGGGATGATTCACTGAGTTTTCAGGAAACAATACACTGTGGGATGTACGGCCTGTGTCCTGTCTTGTCTGCGGTATGTCGATGCCTGCAGGCTTGCAGGTCACCGTGCAAGACCACGGCTGTTCAGTCATCCGAATGATGTCCTGGTGTGCTGGAGCAGGGAGGGGCACTGAATGCGCTCTGCTCCTGTATTTCGTATTAGCGGAATACAGGACGTCATGCCAGGCCCGTCAATCTCAGCCGGCCGGGGGCAGGGAGCGAAGGATCTCCGCGGCATCTCGCCCATCACCGGTAAAGGGAACGGCCAGGGTGGCAGCCATGTCCAGCGCAAATACCCGGGTATAGACTTCCATCGAGCGCGGATCCTTATGCCCGGCCAGTGCCTGGATGACCTTCCTGGGCTGCCGGTGATAAAGCATGTGCATAATATAGCTGTGACGGAAAGTATGCGGCGTCACGGGGATCGAAAAATGCACGCCGTCAGCTTCAGCCCGCTTCACCGCCTGTTTCAGCCAGTTGCGCATTGTCTCATCCGTGACCGGCCATAACGGCTCACGCCGGCGGGGGCGGGTGGTGACCATCCAGCTTTCCATCTGACGCACAAAACTGGCATCCGTCAGCGGTACCAGACGCACTTCATCTTTTGGCGGCCGGCCACGACGTGCCCGCACTTTTTCCGACAGCACCCGAACAAAAGGGCGCAGACCATCCAGGTCGAACGATTCCGGGGTGAGCGTCCGGGCTTCACCGATACGGATCCCGGTATTCCACATGGTGGCGAACAACATGTGGTGACGCTGGTCAGGCATATACCAGAGGAGGGCGCTCACTTCCGGCGCCAGGAGGTAAGCCGGCGTGGCACCTGTTGAGGTGGCCATCCGCCGGAGTGCCACCGCGGTCGCAAAATCAACGCCCGGGGCGATCGGCAGCAGGGAGACGCGTTCTGGTGAATTCTGCAAGGGAATGATGCTGTTCATGAGTTATTTTTCACGTAGCGCACGCACTGTTTATGGATACAGGTATTTTGCACCTGACGGGCCGATCCTGCCATGACAATAAATCGCAGCGCGCGGATCCTTTTGTTGTCTTATCCCGCATTATTGCGGGAAAAACCAAATGCGTAAAGGATCCTTTTTCTGCTCAGATCCTCCATGAAGCCAGTCATGACGCGGGCTGAGGGCTGTTTTACGGTTTTTGGGAGAATTGGAGTAATGCCAGGATGTACATGTTAGGCAGGAAAAAGAAGAGAAGAGAGCGCTACGCGATTTCCGGCCTGGTACACCCCTGTAACCTTGCGGGATTTCGCGTAACGCTTTCATAAGTTTACAACAGAAGAGAAAAGATATTTGCTGAAAAATGAAGTCCGTAAGTTAAATAAAAAATCATGATCCGTCCGGCACTATGTACTTAGCTGTCGTTTAGGTCTTAGGTGTTTTTGCTAAATTACGATGGTATCCCTTGTCAGAGTAATCTGGCTTGTCCTGCACATCTTCAGGTGACAATCCAGTGCAATTTCAGGGGTTAATCCTTTTGTCGTCAGCAGAATCTATCTATAAACGGGCTGTTTGTTGGTTCGCCAGAAGGAAAAAATTTAGCGTCTGAAGTGGTCAACAAAAACTGGCCACCGCGTTAGAGTTTTTCCAGTATCGGTTTTCTGATTCGTTTGGCGGTAACCCACCATTATATTCGTGCGGTCTTAGTGCGCTGTAATATCCAACGATATAGTCCGTTATTGCGTGAGCTGCATCGCTGAAGCTTACATAGCCCGTCGCCGGCACCCATTCGTTCTTCAGACTCCTGAAGAAGCGCTCCATTGGGCTGTTATCCCAGCAGTTTCCACGCCGACTCATACTCTGCCTGAACCGGTATCGCCACAGTAACTGCCGGAACTGCCTGCTCGTATAATGACTGCCTTGATCGCTGTGGAACATCACCCCGACTGGCTTACCACGGGTTTCCCATGCCATTTCCAGTGCTTTCATGGTGAGCCTGCTGTCCGGCGAGAACGACATGGCCCAGCCCACTGGCTTTCTTGCGAACAGGTCGAGAACAACGGCGAGGTACGCCCAGCGCTTACCCGTCCAGATATAGGTCACATCACCGCACCACACCTGATTTGGTTCCGTTACGGCGAACTGTCGCTCAAGATGATTCGGGATAGCAACGTGCTCATGACCGCCACGCTTATACCGGTGAGTCGGCTGCTGGCAACTGACCAGCCCCAGCTCTTTCATGAGTCTGCCAGCAAGCCAGCACCCCATCTGGTAGCCTCTCTGGGGTGCCATTGTGGCGATGCTTCTTGCTCCGGCAGAGCCGTGGCTGATGCCATGCAGTTCAAGTACCTGACTGCGTAATACAGCCCGTCTGCCGTCTGGCTTTTCAGGACGGTTTTTCCAGTATTTGTAGCTGCTGCGATGAACCCCGAACACATGGCAGAGAGTGGCCACAGGATAACGCGCCCTGAGTTTCCCGATTATCGAGAACTGTTCAGGGAGTCTGACATCAAGAGCGCGGTAGCCTTTTTTAATATTTCATTTTCCATTTCAATACGTTGTAGCTTTTTCCTGAGCTCACGGATTTCAATTTGTTCCGGGGTAATGGGGGAGGCTTTTGGTGTTTTGCCCTGCCGTTCATCACGTAATTGTTTCACCCATTGCGTCATTGTGGAAAGGCCGACATCCATAGCGCTGGCTGCATCTGCCACGGTGTAGTTCTGGTCAACGACCAGTTGAGCGGATTCGCGTTTAAACTCTGCGCTGAAATTTCTTTTTTTCATTATGACACCTGTGTTGTTCTGAGGTGAGCATATCACCTCTGTTCAGGTGGCCAAATTCAGTAAACCACTTCAGACCGCGTTTCTGACAGGAACCGGGTGAAACAAGCAACAAACCCCCAACAAACCTACCAGAAACGCAGGAGATGAATTTTACCTCGCTGCATATAAATACACAAAAGTGCTTAGGTTCTAATTTCAATACATTTGCCTCCCCTCCCCCCTGTTTCTGCAACTTTTCTCATTAAGTCATAACATGCCCCCGGCATTTTCACCGGGTAGAACTCAATTAAAAGCACCTTTAAGAATGCTTTTAAACGCGCTACAATGAACACTTAAACCCAGGAGGTAACATTATGGCATTTCAGGTTCTGACCACTACAGCAGCTAGCATTACTGAACTTAAACGTGACCCTATGGGTACTTTCCACGCCGGGGATGGCGCTCCGGTAGCCATTCTTAATCGTAATGAGCCTGCATTCTACTGTGTGCCACCGGCACTCTATGCCCAGTTGATGGAGCTTCTGGAAGATGAAGAGCTGGGACGGATGGCTGATGAGCGAAGCGGAGAAAAGGTTATAGAGGTCAATATTGATGACCTATAAGCTGGCTTTCAACGAATCCGCTCTGAAAGAATGGAAGAAGCTGGGTCATACACTACAGGTACAGTTCAAAAAGAAACTCAAAGAGCGCCTGGAGAACCCCAGAGTTCCGGCATCACAGCTACATGGACGTAAGGACCAGTATAAAATTAAGCTACGTGGTGCCGGATATCGCCTTGTCGGTGATGCTGCCAACTTACTGATTTAGTGTATGATGGTGTTTTTGAGGTGCTCCAGTGGCTTCTGTTTCTATCAGCTGTCCCTCCTGTTCAGCTACTGACGGGGTGGTGCGTAACGGCAAAAGCACTGCCGGACATCAGCGCTATCTCTGCTCTCACTGCCGTAAAACATGGCAACTGCAGTTCACTTACACCGCTTCTCAACCCGGTACGCACCAGAAAATCATTGATATGGCCATGAATGGTGTTGGATGCCGGGCAACCGCCCGCATTATGGGCGTTGGCCTCAACACGATTTTACGTCACTTAAAAAACTCAGGCCGCAGTCGGTAACCTCGCGCATACAGCCGGGCAGTGACGTCATCGTCTGCGCGGAAATGGACGAACAGTGGGGCTATGTCGGGGCTAAATCGCGCCAGCGCTGGCTGTTTTACGCGTATGACAGGCTCCGGAAGACGGTTGTTGCGCACGTATTCGGTGAACGCACTATGGCGACGCTGGGGCGTCTTATGAGCCTGCTGTCACCCTTTGACGTGGTGATATGGATGACGGATGGCTGGCCGCTGTATGAATCCCGCCTGAAGGGAAAACTGCACGTAATCAGCAAGCGATATACGCAGCGAATTGAGCGGCATAACCTGAATCTGAGGCAGCACCTGGCACGGCTGGGACGGAAGTCGCTGTCGTTCTCAAAATCGGTGGAGCTGCATGACAAAGTCATCGGGCATTATCTGAACATAAAACACTATCAATAAGTTGGAGTCATTACCATATAGAGCATTATGAATAACATTTCGTTAACTTTAATTATTAAAGTCAAGGGTTTGCAGTTGATTACCAATCTTTGCTATGATGTTTGACATTACTTAAATTTATAAAAATTAAAACAGTAGGGATTGAAAGGGGACGGCAATGAATAATATCAATTTAATTAGAAGTGAAACAACCAAAGGTATTCATGTAATTAAAGGTAAGGCACTCATTGATGATATTTTGAGTTATTCTATTTTGCATTTGTCGCGACACATTCAACTTTGTCACGAATTCTTTTTGAAGAAACATAGCCTTGTCTTCATAAATACCCCTAACCTCTGGACTGAATTGCCATCGTTAGAAGAAAAGATTAAAAGAAGAGAATATGAAGTTGTTATTATTTTAGTGGATAGTGATTATATTGATTTTTATCGTTCATTAATAAATCACCCATACGTCATTGCAATTCCGATGAGTGAATCTCTGGAAAACATAAAGAGTATGATTTCCAGAGAAATAAATAAATACACCCCACAAAGAGCAAATAAAAAAGAAAAGCTAACACCAAGGGAAAAAAATATTTTGTATTTAACCTCTCTTGGTTGGAGCAACAAAGAAATAGCTCTCATCTTAGACGTTTCCAATAAAACGATATTCTCTCATAAGAGAAAAATAATGGATAAAGTTAATTTAAAAAGACCCAATCAAATGAATAAGGTCTTATCGGAATTAATGCCTGCTCAGCATAGAAAAAACATAACCACTAACATCTGCGATATTGAGGGAGTGGATGGGGGCAAACTAGGGAAGGTGCGAATAAGCAGGTCATTTCTTCCCAAGCTGACTCGCTGATTAA
>OJXZ01000376.1_pt1 | contig 11258 bp, 12 predicted proteins | sample 1600821 | NCBI WGS metagenome assembly OJXZ01 (sample SAMN04436844, study PRJEB24849) | human gut metagenome | biome: human gut; feature: NICU; material: stool | host: Homo sapiens | place: USA: Saint Louis, MO | collected 2011-10-10 | reverse complement strand
ATTTTTTTAGACATTATTTCTATTTAACTGGTACTAAATTTATACTAGCACTAATTCTTAAATACAAAACTGGTCGGTGCGACATAATCCTTGGTGCTAAGCCCTGTCCGGGGTACATCGTCATAAGAAAAATGGAACGGAACTTTGCTGTCCTGGTTAAAGGTTTCATACATGATCTGTAACCGTTCCTCTCCGTTCAGCGGATAGGCAGATACCCCAAGAATCTTAAAGTTATTCAGAATATCCGACTCGATACGTTCCAGTTTTGGTCGTGCTTCCCGGATATTCTCCGCTTCAATCCCGAATGTGATATACTTGGTACGCATCAGCCCGTTATTTCCTTTTGCCAGCTGGTTATTGAGCATCTGGGCAAACTCCATACGCAGGTCATCAAATGCATCCTCCTGCGGATTGATATGGATGACCTTCTCATACTCTGCCATGTTGCTGTGCTGGTTGATAAAGGACAGCTGAAAATGAATCGTGCTGTCAAAGTAATTCAGGAAATCACACCAGTTTTCAAAGATGGCGTTCTTATCTTCATTCTGTGCCAACTGATAGTTGATGTCATAAAAGCGGATCGTCTTGGAATAAAACTTGTCTTGCACCCGGCAGATACCGTCCCTTCCCATCTCATGGTATGGAATCGACTGCTGTGCAGTGATCCTCTTATCTCTGGCACTATCCGGTGTTTTCTTTCCTGTCCCACTGCTTTTCGTTCCGGAAACCGCTTTTCCTGCCGGACGCTGCCCCGGCCGTGCTGCGGCAGGTCTGTTCTTTTTCTTCTTCTCATTTTTCTTTGTGTCACGCACTGCCTGCTTTTCTGCTTTGGCTGCCAGTTTTGCTTCCTTTTTCGCATTTTTCTTATCCGCTTTTTCATGTTCCTTATGCAGTTTTTCTTCATATTTCTGTGCCCTTTTGAGGGCTTTCTTTTCCCTGCGTGTCAGTTTCCGGTTCGGTCTGCGGACACCTCTTTGGCGTTCCAGTGCTTCATACCCTGTCACCATTGGCTCATCGTGCAGCCTGCCGTTTACTGGTTTTCTTTTCATTGCGGGGTCTAGAAGTTCTTCTTCTCCATCCTCCTCATCCAGCCAGTAATCATCCGGATACAATTCGTCCATGCTCTGCGGCTGTCTATCATTTTTTCTTTTTAACACCCTTCGTTCCCCCTTTTTTCTTTCTGACCACGGTATACTTTTTCTCATACATATTTTCCATCTGGTATTTGCGTACCGGAGGACGGATAAATTTTACGGTGATCATATTTTTTAAAACCTTTTCTAACGGAAGTCCGTCCTTCTCATACATGGCAAACAAAAATGCCGGAAGCATCAGAAGGCACATCCCGGTCGCTGCGTTACTGGAACCAATGATTCCCCTGCTTAAGAAATAAAACGGAAGCCCTACTGCCGCCGCAATCCCAAAGCAGATCAGCTGCCGTTTCGTCAGGTTGAAAATGATCTTATTCTTGACCTTGGTTAAGTCTTTAGGCACAGATACAAATGCCATTGCCAGTTCCTCCTTTCTTAATGGGCGTTAAAGATACTGCGGGCAAAGTTTCCTGTTTTCATCAGACTGAAACACAGGATCACCGTGTATGCCATCACGCCGAACAATGCAGAATGTATGTTACCTGACATCTGGATGTTTGAGACCAGGACCGCATAGATTCCCACGCAGACCATCATAAAAAATCCCTGGAATGCCAGTGCAAACAATCCTCGAAGATAGTTGTTCCCGATCTGCCCCCATTCCCGGTTGGACATGGTTGCGAACGGGATCGCTCCAACGGACGAATAGAGATAAATTTCAATCATACGTCCATACAAAATCACTGTAATAAAGACTGAGATAATCTTCATACACAGGCTTACAAGCATCGTTTCCAGTGCCAGTATGACAAGTTCACCGATCTCCATAGATTCCATCGCCGTTTCCATCGTGGAGATCATCGTATCTATATTGATCGCTGTATCAGAACTGATAACTCCAGCTGCCCGGCTGACTACGGACTGACCGACATCAAATACCGCCATCGTGATCGTAAAGGTATGGCTGACAATCCAGACTGCCACCCACATCTTGAAAAAGTATTTAAAGAACATCCAGGTGTCGATGTCATGCATGTTGTTCTTTTCCGTCAACATGGAGATCAGCTCATAACAAAGTACAAATGTGATAATCATACCGGCAATCGGTACAATGACCGACTCGGAAAGATTCTGTATCATGCTGTAAATGCTGCCATTCCAGCCCTGCGGTGTCTGCCCAACCTGAGCAGCAATCTGACCGGTCTTTTCATTGACATCGGTATACATTGTTGTCAGGTTGGAACTTACCATGCCTGTCAGAAGATTCCTCATCCATTCTTCAATCGCTTCAAATATCCGATCCATGAGTCATCTCCCTCCTAAGTTTCTCAGCTAAACAAACCGGAAAGTAACGGTACAAGCTGGGTGCCGATCAAAACAACACCACCTCCCGCCATCAGCTGTTTTATCCCCAATTAGGTGTAAAACTCTGCTCGATGGCGGGCGGCGGCGTACAAAAAATCTATATGGTGTTTTTAAGAGAACCGTCCCGGCAGGACAGGTCAGGCAGTGACCTGTTCCACCTCCGGGATGGGTTTGAGATTAAAATGAATTTCGATAGAAATGTGTCTTGTTTTATCTTCGTCAATGCGCTCATGCACGACGATTTCTTTGATTAAGCGGTTAAGGGTGGCTGCGTCCAGCTCTGTGATGTTGGCGTATTCCTGAATGGCTTCCACCCATTGTTTTGCGTCATTGGCAAGCTGGACTTCATCGGACAGCCGCTTTCTGCCCTCTGACACTCTGGTTTTAAGCTCCGTCTGCTCGGTCTGTGTCTTTTCCAGCATGGTGTTGAAATTCTGCTCACTGATACGCCCTGCAATCATATCCTCATAAAGCCGCATTACCATTTTGTCCAGAACCTCAATCCGTTCCTCATCCCTTGTAAGGGAGCGTTCCATTGCTTCCCGCTGTTCCCGCTGCTCGGTTTCACAGGTATTGGTCAGGCGGTCGGCAACCGCTTCCCCGTCCATCAGGGCAGCTCTGGCACATTCCCGGATTTTCCGCAGCACATGGCTGTAAAGGGTGTCATAGTCAATCCGGTGCTGGGTGCAGTGGTTCTTTCCAAAGGCGTTGTAGGTCTTGCAGGAATAAATCCGCTGGGGATGTTTTGCGTTTGTGTAGCGTACCGTCAGCGACTTCCCACACTCGCCGCATTTTAACAATCCGGCAAACAGGCTGATTTCATTGGTCTGCCCCGGACGCTGGCGGGATTTCAGCTTGTTCTGCACAATGTCAAAGCTCATGCGGTCAATCAGCGGTTCATGCTGTCCCTCCACTACAATCCAGTCCTCCGGCTTCTTTTCCCCAATCGTGCCGATTTTGAAACGGTAGTCTTTTTTCTGGGAAGCAATCGCCCCGGTGTAGACGGGATTCATCAAAAGGTCTTTGATAACGGAGAAGTCCCACATATACCGTCCTGTTTCTGGGTCTTTCTTTTCCCATTTGGTGCGGGTATTGCGAAGCCCCCGTTCCCGGTTCCACCATGTGGGGCAGGGGATTTTTTCTTCCTCCAGCCGTCTGCGGATATAGTTCGGACCATGACCGTTCAGGGCATATCCGAAAATCAGCCGCACAATCGGGGCGGTTTCCTCGTCAATGAGCAGATGGTTTTTGTCCTCCGGGTCTTTCCGATACCCAAACGGGGCAAGACACCCGGTAAACTGTCCTTTCTGCGCTTTCAGAAGATAAGAGGAATGGACTTTCTTGGAAATATCCTTGCTGTACATCTCATTCAGGATATTCTTGAACGGGGCGATGTCGTTGTTATCACGCAAGGTGTCGATACCGTCATTCATGGCGATATAACGGACACCGTTTCTTGGGAAAAAATCCTCAATCAAATGCCCGGTTTGCAGATAGTTCCGCCCCAGTCGGCTGAGGTCTTTCGTGATGACAAGGTTGATTTGCCTGCGCTCAATGGCTCTCAACATTCTCTGTAAATCAGGACGCTCCATATTAAGACCTGTGAAACCATCGTCCTGATAGACTGCCACAACCTCCCATCCCTGCTTTTCGCAGTATTTTTCCAGCATATCACGCTGGTTTGCGATACTGGCACTTTCGCCTTGCAGGTCATCGTCCTTTGACAGCCTGCAATAGACCGCTGCACGATAGCCCCCGGCAAGTGCCGAACCGATTGTTCTGTATTCCATTTCGTTCATCATAGCCATTTACCCACACAATCCAGACGGTATCTGGCTCTTTTGAACCTCATCTGCATTATACTCCATATCTTTCTTTTTGGCAAGATATTCTTTTGTATTTGTCTTTCCGTATTTCTGGGAAATCAGGCTGACGAATACATCGGTTGCGTCCAGTTCCCCGTCAAACACAGTAGTCACATGAATCTCTGTTTTGTTTTTTGCCATAGGCAGTTATCCTCCATACATGAAAATAGCCAGACAGAGGGTGTCGGCAACGAAGTCCGGCAACGGGCTTCAAAAGACCTTGCAAACAATCTCAATCTGGCGATGGTTACTATTTATACTTTTCTTTTATTTTTCTGTTGTTTTGGTTGTTATAAGGGAGAAAAGCCCGGAAATAAGGGGTTTTCCCCGGCAACCGGCTCGGCAACGGGATAGCAACAGGGGGTGCAACGGGCTGTCATTTTCAGAATGGAAGCTCCATCTGTTCTGTGACCTCCACAAAACCGTCCATCGTTTTTTCAGACGGGTTGCCGGAGTCCGTTGCCGGGTTTTCACGCTCCCAGCCCTTTTGTCTGCCGTATTCGGAAAACATTCTTGGATTCGGGAAGTACCGCCAGCGGTCAATGCACTGGTTCATTATCTCGTTGATTTCCCGGATTTCCCATTGCTTCGGCTCGTCAAAGGCATGGTTCAAGGCTTCCTTATAGAGCTGCTTGGAGCAGACCATGTTCCCTGTGTACTTATCAAGATACGCCTGTATCATCCCGACTTTGGTGTCCTCCGGCATAAAATCCCGCTGGTGTTCTTTGAGATACCGCTGCATGGCGGGGCTGAAAGCCAGCTTGAACCTGCCACTTCGGTAAATCTCCATCGCTTCTGCCCACATCTGCTCGATATAGGCTCTGGAAGCAGCTTCGTCCTCCAAAATGTGAACCTCGACTTGCTCCGGGTACACCATGACCGGGATAAAGCGGCGGTTGCCGGAACGGTCAAGGGGCAGGAAGTCAAGGGCATTGGAAGTGCCGCCAAACACGCACTGACGGGGGCGGTCTGCCGGGTGGGTTTCATAAGGTATCTTGTAAACCTCTTTCTGCCGGCTTAAAAACGACTTGATTTCCTCAATGCTCTTGGCGTTGGCGGTTGCCATCATTTCCGACATTTCGATAATCCAGTGACCTTGCAACTTGCGGTACACATTGTCATCGTCCAGCTTCCGCAAATCATCGGAAAACCACTCGTCCCGGACTGCCAGCAGGCGGAAGAAGGTGGACTTGCCAGCCCCCTGACCGCCTACCAGACAGAGCATGATTTCAAACTTGCACCCCGGCTGAAAGGCTCGTGAGATTGCACCCAGCAGGAACAGCTTCAACGCTTCATAGGTGTAATCGTCTGCGTCAGCCCCCAGAAAGTGCCGCAGACAGAAGCGGATTCGTTCTGTCCCGTCCCACACAAGGGCACTTAGGTAGTCCCGGATGGGATGGTACTTGTTTTCATCCGCCACAATCCCGATGGCGTTATCAATCTTTTTCTCATTGGTAAGCCCGTAGGTTTCTTCCAGATAGAGAAGCAGATACTTCATGTCCGTATCGTTCAGGGCGGTGCTTTCTCTGTGGAAGCCGATGGGCTTTATGATGTCCTTTCGGTCAGTTAGGATGTTGTATGCGATAGCCCCGGAAAGCAGCGGGTCACGCTGGAATACGGTCAGACAGTTCCGTATGCTCTGACGGACACCGCCTTTCTCGGTGGTTTCCAGCCCCGCCTTGATTTCAGGGGCGCTCTGGGGCGGCTGCATGGCATTCATGGTGTTTTTTAGTTCTTGTTGCGTCTGTAGCTGCAAGCTCTGCCATTCGCTGTTCAAGCTGTATCACATCCTTTCCGTAGTCCGTAATCAAAGCTGCTTTTTCCTCTGTTTCCCCGAACAGCAGCACATCCAGCAGATATTCCACTTGGGCTTGCTTCTGCAAGGCTTCCACAAACTGGGGATGAAAGGCTTCCTCCGGGGAGTGCGGGACATATTCCTTTCTCCATGCCCGAAGCAGGTGGAGATAATCGGCAAGGATACGGAAGCAGCGGTTTTTTGCTTCCTGAAACTGTTCCTCCGGGGATTTCTGCCGGGGCTTGGGCTTTTTTGCCTTTCCCGGCGGCTTCCAGTCCTCATAGGAAAGCCCAAAGTCCTGTGCCAGTTGTACGGCGGCTTCTTTCTTTCCCAGCCCATACAGGGCGGCGGTAAAATCAATCACATCCCCATCTGCACCGCAGCCGAAGCAGTGGTAACGCCGATCCAGCTTCATGCTTGGGGTTTTATCGTGATGAAACGGGCAGCAAGCCATCCCGTTCCGACCTATATGGATTCCATAATGCTCCGCAGCCTGTCTTGTTGTGACGGACTGCTTCACAGCTTCAAATACATTCAAATCTATCCCTCCTTGAAAATAAGAAAAGCACCTGACATTCTCTGATTGAAAATGGCAAGTGCCTGTTAAAGTTCCATATCCTGTTGTTTGTGTTTTATCTGCGCCGGGGCAGTTCTTTGTGCTTTTTTCTCGTCTGCCTTATCCCGCAAGACTTCCTTGATGGGCTGCTTCTTGGGCGGCTCTTTGCTTTCCTCTGTGCCGGGTGTGGCTTTCCGTACCCAGTAGCGAATGTCCCGCAGCTTCTTCAAATCCTCCTGTACCTCGGTCAGCGGTACTTTCAGCTCTGCGATTTCGCTAAGAAGCGTTTCCTGCTCCTGTTGCAGCTCATTTTTCGTTTTATCCTTATCGTCCGGGTGCTTGGCAAGGTAGGCAGCGGCTTTCTCATACCGGGCAACCTCCGGGTGTTCCTGTTTGAATTTCTCCTTTGTTTTCTTAAAAAATATCTTCTGGTACTTCTCATAGACAGCCTTACATTCTTTGCAGTCTGTCCGGCTGGCAAGAATCCCGTCAATCACTTTGCTGCGGGCTTCCTTTGGCTTCATCTGATTGCGGTAATCGGCGGCTGATTTCCCAGAAGATTCCAGAAATGCTTCTAAGTCCTCCACAGTGGAAAGCCCCTTTTGCCGGAGATAGGACAGGGCTTCGCTGACTGCCTTTAAGTCCTGTGAAGTCCCCCGGTTCTGTCCAGCCCTTGTCCAGTCCTTCCGTTCTTCCTTTCGTATCTCCATATATTTCATCAAAAGATTGGGGAGAAGCGTTGCTTCCTCCGCCGCTTTTTGTGCAAGCAGTTCCTTCCGCTTTTCTCCCAGTTCGGTAATCCAGCCTTTGAGGTTGTGGATGAGCTGCCGGATGGACTGCATTAAGCTGTTGGCGGCTCTGATTTCCCGGTTCAGATTTCCGATATTCGTCTGGATACCACGCTTTTCCATCTGCCGGACAGCAGCCCCCTCATGGACAGTAGGGATAATATCAAGCCCCTGTCTGGCATAGGAACGCAAGTCCACACGCTCCGGGCGGTCATTGGCTTCCAGATAGCGGTTCTGGATGACCTCCCATTCATGCCGCCAGATTTCACAATACTTCTGGTCGTTCCAGTCAACCGTATCCTCCTTGTGGCTTTTCCATCTGCCGGACGGAAGTTTGATCCGTTCCCCATTCTCGTCAAGGTCATAAACCTTGCGGCTCTTGGGAAGCCATTTCCCATGTTCGTCCATTGCCCTCATAGTGAGCAGGACATGGGCGTGGGGATTGTGTCCCGGCGGATGGGGGTCATGGATTGCAAAATCAGCAATCATGCCTTTGGAAACAAACTGCTGCTCACAAAACTCCCGTACAAGGACAGCGTACTGGTCAGGCGGTATTTCTCTGGGGATGGTAAGCACCCACCGCCTTGCAAGCTGAGAGTTCCATTGCTTCTCCACCGCTTCGGCGGCGTTCCATAAGGTATTGCGGTCTGCATACGACCGTGGGGCATTTGCCGGGAGCAGGATTTCATTGTGGACGATACCACGCTTTTCCGGGTAGTGCTTCACTTGCTGGTCGTATTCACAGAACAGCTTTTCGCCACTCTGGTAAGCAGCGGCGGCAACCGCAGACTGCCGCTGGCTGCGCTGAACAATCGTGATTTCGTTGTGTGGACAGGGCATTTCGTGTCCCTCCTTTCGGTAATTGGTGGATGGGGTGGCGTTTTACCACCTCATTTTGGGCAGAAAAAAAGCAGGAGATCTTTTTTCAGATTTCCTGCTCGGTGTGCCGCTGTGTGGGCGGCGGGTATTTAGTTGTAAAAGTTCGGGGCAAGTTGGAGCCGTTGACAAACGCCTATTTTGAAAAAAGGCTTTGATTTTCCTACCCGGTCTTTGCCGTTTTTATGGCAGAAATGACTTTTTCCTGAACTTTTTTCAAGACGGTTTTTTTTAGAAAACCACTTTGTCAACAGCCCCATGTTGGCCCGAAGGTGGGTCGGCTCGACAAACTGGCATTTTTATACGGTTTCATCTATTCAAACTATACTTTTCATTCAAATCAAGAATGTAATGACCTAAAATAGTTTTATGAATTATGTCAATAATAATTACAGCATAAGAATTTTTCTGGTTGGTAAAGAGCAAAATATGTTGATATGTGTGTTCATTATTTTCATAAACTGCCTCCACATATTTTTTTGAGAACCCATACTTTGAAATCAAGTTATCTTTCAATAACTGCTTTGCATAGTTCCAAATATTTACCACAGCTTCTGCGCTTTCTGTTACATCATACATTTTAGTTCCCATTGTACACATATATTGAGCTTCGTTTAATTGCTTAACCTCCATTTTTACTCCTGCTTCCTGCAAATTTAGAATATGTCGTTGCCCTCATTATACAATACTCGCCCATATTTGAGAAGTAAAATATCCCGACAAGTCCACAAAAGGGTAGCTGGCGGTAGCCAGCGCAGGGGAAGTGTAGCGTCCCCTGTGATGATTGACGGCAGCCAGAATGCTGCGGGGAATCATCTGCTCTGCGCCGACCAAAGCGGCAACGGAGACGCCCCCGGCAGGGCGCAACGCACCGCCTTTAGGTGGTGTATAGTTGCGCCCTTAGTAAACTAAGGGGTTTCTGGCTTCTTCCGTTCCAGCAGTTTTTTCAATAGTTCCTGCGTGTCCTGTCTGTGAAAAATGAGTTTCAACAACACCATGACATCATCATCTGTCAGGCGTTCCGGCTCTTGCAGAAAACTTTCCAGCATACCGCCACGAGTACAGAGCCGGTGCGTCCGTTCCTTTCGGGTAAGCTGCTTTAACTGGTGCTGCAATGCCTTTTCATCATTGATGGCTTTCCGCAGTTTCTTTTCGCTTTTCTCCAACTCCCGATTGAGTTTTTCCAGCTTTGAGGTATCAGGCAAGGGCAGCGTCCTCCTTTCCCGGTATCAGCACATAAATCCTGTTTGGTTCTCCAACGCCCTGACGCACCCGCATGATAAGTCCGGCGTTTTCCAGTTCATTCAGAGAACGCTTGACCGTCATGGGGCTGCGGGACAGGACTGCGGCAATGGCTGTGACAGGGAAGCAGACAAACAGGATTCCGTTCTCGTCCTCCTGCCCTTTGGATAGCATAGCGTCCAGCATCCGGCAGTACATGACCTTTGCGGTGCTGCTGACCGGAAAGCCTGTCAACGCTATGGGAAAGGGCATACAGGGCGGCAATGGTGTGTCTATCGTCATAAATTCAAAATTCATTCGGTGTGTTCCTCCTTTTTCTTTGCTCGTTTGGATAAATAACGGGGGCAGTCAACCACAACCGCCCGGAAGCTCTGCCTGCACCCATGCTGGCATTTCCGGCATAATTCGTTGTAAGTGACACGCCCCCGGTCATTGAGGTAAAAGGAAAGCTCATGCTTCCTCTTTTTGCTCATTCTCGGCATATTGCGCTTCCTCCCGTTTTTGTGTATGGTTTCGGGGCGATTTTCGGCAAAATTACGGTCATAGAGCCGCTTAAAATCTCCCGAAGTATCAGCGATAGGGTAGACTATCCCCCTATCAGATTGTCGTGTTTCGGTATCATTTCGGTGTCAGTTCGCCAGTTCTCCCCGGTGTCGTTCCTCCCCTGAATCTCGCAGCGGCGTATCGCTCCCTTTGGTATGCTCGTTTTGGTCAGGGTTCCTCCATATCCCTGCCAAAAGTCATGGCACTACATCACCGGGGAAGCATATCCCACACAGGCTGGTCATTCGATTGGAATAATCCATCGATGAACTACCTGTATCATAGAACATTTTTGTGCCCTGTGCCGTATGTCCACAAAGTAGGAATTAGGGGTAAAAATCAGAAATTTCCACGATTGCGGAATTGATATGGTATAATCAATTCAACGGTTATAAATGTCGTTAGAAAGGGGGAACTGCTTCAATGAACGGAGCTACTACAATACAGGAACGGCTAAAAGATTTACGATTAAACAAAGGATTAAAACTGGAAGAACTGGCTGAGCAAACGGGTATTTCAAAATCGGCTCTTGGCAGTTATGAAAAAGATGACTATAAGGAAATCAATCATGGCAACCTTATCCTGCTGGCAGATTTTTATGGGGTGTCCCTCGATTATCTCTTTTGCCGGACAGAGAACCGGGCGGAGATCAACACGCCATTAAGGGAGCTGCATTTGAGTGATGAGATGGTAGCACTTCTGAAAAGCGGTCGGATTAACAACCGTCTGCTGTGCGAACTTGCCACCCATAAGGACTTTATCAAGTTTCTTGCGGATATTGAGATTTATGTGGATGGGATTGCCACCATGCAGATTCAGAACCTCAACGCCCTTGTCGATACCGTCCGGCATGAAATCATTGAACGGTATCGCCCTGGCGAAGACGACCCCCATTTGAAAGTGTTGCAAGCCGCCCATATCAGTGATGATGAATATTTCAGCCACATGGTTCTGAATGACCTCAATCTCATTATCCGGGATATTCGGGAAGCCCATAAAAAGGACAGCGAGAGTGCACCCCAGACCACCGTTGCTAATGAACTGAAAGAAAATCTGGAAGCGGTCGAAAATTTCAAGGGCAACGTCTGCGTGCTGTTTATCGGCGTGATCCTCAGCAACAGCCTGGCGCTGGCGGGG
>OJXZ01000372.1_pt1 | contig 11543 bp, 9 predicted proteins | sample 1600821 | NCBI WGS metagenome assembly OJXZ01 (sample SAMN04436844, study PRJEB24849) | human gut metagenome | biome: human gut; feature: NICU; material: stool | host: Homo sapiens | place: USA: Saint Louis, MO | collected 2011-10-10 | reverse complement strand
CAGCCGTAACGTCTATAATCAGCGCCCCACACAGAGGTAGAACATGACTGTAACGACTTTTTCCGAACTTGAACTCGATGAAAGCCTGCTCAATGCCCTTGAGAGCAAAGGCTTTACACGCCCGACCGCCATTCAGGCCGCGGCCATTCCGCCTGCGCTTGAGGGCCGCGATGTGCTCGGTTCTGCGCCAACCGGCACGGGGAAGACAGCAGCCTACTTGCTGCCTGTGTTGCAGCATTTGCTCGACTTTCCGCGTAAAAAATCAGGCCCGCCGCGCATTTTGATCCTGACCCCGACCCGTGAACTGGCGATGCAGGTTGCCGAACACGCGCGTGAGCTGGCGGCGAACACCCATCTGGATATCGCGACCATCACCGGCGGCGTAGCGTATATGAACCACGCCGAAGTGTTCAGCGAAAACCAGGATATCGTTGTCGCGACGACGGGCCGTCTGCTGCAATACATAAAAGAAGAGAACTTCGACTGCCGCGCGGTGGAAACGCTGATTCTCGATGAAGCTGACCGCATGCTGGACATGGGCTTTGCCCAGGATATCGAACACATCGCGGGTGAAACGCGCTGGCGTAATCAGACAATGCTGTTCTCGGCAACCCTTGAAGGGGATGCCATTAAAGATTTCGCCGAACGTCTGCTGGAAGATCCGGTGGAAGTGTCCGCTACGCCATCGACCCGTGAGCGTAAGAAGATCCACCAGTGGTACTACCGCGCAGATAACCTTGAGCATAAGGTTGAGTTGTTGAAACACCTGCTGAAGCAGGAAGAGGCAACCCGTACCATCGTCTTCGTACGCAAACGTGAGCGCGTGCATGAGCTGGCAGAAATGCTGCGCAACGCCGGCATTAACAACTGCTATCTCGAAGGTGAAATGGCGCAGGTTAAGCGAACCGAAGGGATTAAGCGCCTGACCGATGGCCGCGTGAATGTGCTGGTTGCCACCGATGTTGCCGCGCGTGGGATCGACATCCCGGACGTGAGCCACGTAATCAACTTTGATATGCCGCGCAGCGGTGATACTTACCTGCACCGTATTGGTCGTACCGGCCGTGCGGGCCGCAAAGGTATTGCTATCTCTCTGGTAGAAGCGCACGACCATTTGCTGCTACAGAAAATTGGCCGCTACGTTGAGGAGCCGCTGAAAGCTCGCGTGATTGACGGGCTTCGTCCGACCACACGTGCGCCGAGTGAAAAAATGACGGGTAAACCGTCCAAGAAAGCGCTCGCGAAACGTGCTGAGAGAAAAGAGAAAGAAAAAGAGAAGCCGCGCGTTAAACAGCGCCACCGCGATACCAAAAATATTGGTAAGCGCCGTAAGCCAAGTTCTGCTGCGCCAGAGACAAAAACTGAAGAGTAAAAAAAAAGCCGGGACATTCCCGGCTTTTTTATTCCACCCCCGAAGCTGAACTTTACAGGCTTTCAGTAAAGGTACGCGCGATAACGTCGCGCTGCTGTTCCGGGGTCAGAGAGTTGAAACGCACCGCATAGCCAGACACACGGATGGTCAGCTGCGGGTATTTTTCCGGGTGCTCAACGGCATCCATCAGCGTTTCGCGACGCAGGACGTTAACGTTCAGGTGCTGACCACCTTCCACGCGTACTTCTGGCTGCACTTGCATTGGAATTTCACGGTATTCAATTTCGCCCAGTTTGCTCACCGGAACGATTTCGTCTTCCGCAAAACCTGCTTTCGCTACTACACAGCGCGCTTCGTTTTTCTCGCTGTCCAGCAGCCAGAAAGAGTTCAGCAGATCGTCATTTGCAGCTTTAGTAATCTGGATACCTGTAATCATGTGTTGCCTCCCTTAGGCTACATTAACTGATGCTGGCCTTTTGCGGCCAATTGGTAAAACCATTGTTTGTTGTGTGTATATATAACATTCAGACCCGGGTGATTTATTGATTTAAATCAACAAAACCACCAACCACACAAAGAGTGTGGTCTGTATTTTTTGTTTTAGATCAATTTTAAAAGTTTACCAATTCAACTTATCCAGCCTGGTTTTCAACATAAATTGAGTCACTTAGCTTGGTTTTCCGCGGGTAATTTTGCTCATTGGTGTTTAACAGGTAAGCTAGACACAGAATGAGATTCGCAGGAGAGCGAGATGACAACACCTTTAACCTGGCATGACGTGCTGGCAGAAGAGAAGCAGCAGCCCTATTTTATTAACACCCTCAGTACCGTTGCGGCTGAACGGCAGGCCGGCCAGACAATTTATCCGCCGCAGAAAGATGTGTTTAACGCCTTCCGCTACACCGAACTGAGCGATGTAAAGGTGGTTATCCTGGGGCAGGATCCATACCACGGCCCCGGGCAGGCTCACGGACTGGCATTTTCCGTGCGTCCGGGCGTAGCCATCCCCCCTTCTCTGCTGAATATGTATAAAGAGCTGGAAGGAACGATTCCGGGTTTTACCCGCCCTAATCACGGTTATCTGGAAAGCTGGGCGCGCCAGGGCGTGCTGTTGCTGAATACCGTATTAACCGTCCGGGCGGGTCAGGCACACTCCCACGCCAGTCTGGGATGGGAAACCTTTACCGATAAGGTTATCAGCCTGATCAATGAGCATCGTGAAGGCGTCGTGTTTTTACTCTGGGGATCGCACGCACAAAAGAAAGGGGCGATTATCGATCGTCAGCGTCATCACGTGCTGAAGGCACCGCACCCGTCGCCGCTGTCTGCGCATCGCGGTTTCTTTGGCAGTAATCATTTTGTTCTGACGAATGAGTGGCTGGAAAAGCGCGGCGAAAAGCCGATTGACTGGATGCCTGTGTTACCGGCAGAGAGCGAGTAGGGTTTGAATGTGCCGGGTCAGGCCCGGCACATAAAAGGCTTATGCCTTGTTCTGACGCCACCATTCCGCCAGCAGCACGCCGGTCGCAACGGATACGTTCAGGCTTTCAACGTTGCCAGTGCCGTCGATAGAGACGCTCAGGTCAGCGCTGGAGAGTGCCGCATCAGACAGACCATCACGCTCCTGACCTAACACCAGCACCATTTTGCGCGGCAGCGTCGCTTTAAACAGCGGCGTAGCGGCACGGCTTGAGGTGGTGACAATGGTGTAGCCCGCTTTACGGAATTGCTCCAGGGCTTCCAGCACGCTGTCGCCGGTGATCGGCTGAACGTGCTCTGCACCGCCTTCCGCGGTACGAATCGCCGCACCGGATTCCAGCAGCGCGGCATCCTGCAACAGAACGCCTTTCACGCCAAAGTGCGCGCAGCTACGCATCATAGCGCCCAGGTTATGCGGGTTACCCACATCTTCCAGCGCCAGCACGCAGTCATCGGCATCCGCCTGGCTAACCCACTGCTGCACGGTAGTGCCGTTACGTTTTTTGATCAGGAAGCAGACGCCGCCGTGGTGTTCTGTACCGGACGCTTTTGTCAGCTCGGCATCGTCAACCACGTGGTAGGCTTTGCGGTTCGCCGCCATCCAGCGCAGCGCTTCTTTGAAGCGCGGGGTCACGCTCTGAATAAACCATGCACGAACGATACACTCCGGGCGGCTCTGGAACAGGGCCTGACAGGCGTTCTCACCGTAGACACGGGTCTCTTCCGCACGCTGACGACGCAACACTTCCGGATCGATAAAGCTTTTTCCGCTGATACCGCCGTGATCGGCTTTTTCGGTCGCCTCTTCACCGGGCGCGCGAGAAACGGTACGCCATGGCGATCCACCGTCACGGACAACATCATCGCGTTTGCGATCGTCACGCTTACGGTCATCACGTTTGCGGTCATCGCCGCGGTTATTTCTGTCATCGCGGGCGGGGCGACGGCCACCGTCTGCACGAGAAGACGCCGGACGCCCGCCACCTTTTCCGGTACGCGGATTTTGGGTGCGTTTATCAGAGTCATCATCACTGCGGACATACATCACTTTGACCTTGCCGCTTTTGTTTTTCATTTCGTCGTTCATGCTTTTCTCCACCAGCGCTGCGCGAAGCGCGCAGATTACCCGATGTGCAAGCTCATAGCCATAATTTCGTACAAAAGCCTGTGACTATTGTTCCCATTGAATAAAACGCATTGTCGTTTCATACAAGCTCACTGATAATATGTAACATATCAGAAACATTATCGGCGTTCTGCCGTTGTTCCACGGCTCTATCAGAGGTTAGTTATGAATACCGTATGTGCCAACTGTCAGGCTTTAAACCGCATTCCGGACGATCGGATGGATGACGGTGCGAAATGCGGGCGTTGTGGCCACGAATTATTTGATGGCGATGTCATTAACGCGACGGGTGCTACGCTGGACAAACTCCTCAAGGACGATCTGCCTGTTGTGGTCGATTTCTGGGCGCCGTGGTGCGGCCCCTGCCGTAACTTTGCGCCCATCTTCGAAGACGTGGCTGAAGAGCGCAGCGGGAAAATGCGTTTTGTCAAAGTGAATACCGAAGCGGAACGTGAACTCAGCGCCCGTTTTCGCATTCGCAGCATTCCAACCATTATGATTTTCAAAAATGGTGAAGTGATCGACATGCTCAATGGCGCAGTACCGAAAGCGCCTTTCGACAGCTGGTTAAACGAATCCCTGTAACATTCGCGGGGCATATCTTGTGCCCCGTTCTCTCCTCTGCGAAAATGGGGTTTTTCCTGCCTTTTCGCCCATGACTGATAACGCTGTACTCCAATTACGCGCCGAGCGCCTTGCGCGCGCCACCCGCCCTTTTCTGGCCCGAGGCAATCGTATTCGCCGCTGCCAGCGCTGCCTTTTACCGCTGAAAGTGTGTCTGTGCGAAACGCTTGTACCGAGCGAGGCGAAAAGCCGCTTTTGTCTGGTCATGTTCGATACCGAACCGATGAAGCCCAGCAACACGGGGCGTTTGATCGCCGATATTCTGCCTAACACCGCAGCGTTTCAGTGGTCGCGCACTGAGCCACCTAAGGCTCTGCTCGACCTGGTGGCAAGCCCGGACTATCAGCCTATGGTCGTTTTCCCGGCATCATATGCAGGCGAACAACGTCAGGTGCTTACGGCGCCACCATCTGGTAAGCCGCCGCTGTTTATTATGCTCGACGGCACCTGGACCGAAGCGAGAAAGATGTTTCGCAAAAGCCCTTATCTTGATGCGCTGCCGGTGATTTCCGTCGATCTGTCGCGCGTCTCGGCCTATCGCTTACGTGAAGCGCATGCCGACGGTCAATATTGCACCGCTGAAGTCGCTATTGCGCTACTGGATCTGGCGGGCGATACCCAGGCGGCCGGCGCGCTGGGCTCCCACTTCTCCTGCTTCCGCGAACGTTATCTTGCGGGAAAAACCGTTCATAAGGGTAGCGTCACAGCAACTGAGGCAGAAAGCGTTTAAAATCATCAGGTCGCTTGCATTCACAGGAGGCCTGCATGAGCCAGAGAGGGTTAGAAGCGCTACTCCGTCCGAAATCCATTGCTGTTATTGGCGCCTCGATGAAACCGGACCGCGCAGGGTATCTGATGATGCGTAACCTGCTGGCTGGCGGGTTTAACGGCCCGGTCATGCCCGTTACGCCCGCTTATAAGGCGGTACAGGGGGTGCTGGCGTGGCCGGATGTGCAGAGCCTGCCTTTCGTTCCCGACCTCGCCGTGCTCTGTACGCATGCGAAACGAAACCTCGAACTGCTTGAGTCGCTCGGTCAGAAAGGCTGTAAAACCTGCATTATTCTTTCCTCGCCTCCTGAACAGCAGCCCGAACTGCTGGCCTGCGCCAGCCGCTACCAGATGCGCATTCTTGGTCCAAACAGCCTCGGCCTGCTTGCGCCCTGGCAAGGGCTAAATGCCAGTTTTTCCCCGGTTCCGATCCGTAAAGGCAAACTGGCCTTTATTTCGCAGTCGGCTGCGGTATCCAATACCATCCTCGACTGGGCGCAGCAGCGTGAGATGGGATTTTCCTATTTCATCGCTTTGGGTGACAGCCTGGACATTGACGTCGATGAGCTGCTGGATTTCCTGGCGCGTGACAGCAAAACCAGCGCTATCCTGCTCTATCTTGAACACCTGAGTGACGCCCGTCGTTTTGTGTCGGCGTCGCGTAGCGCATCGCGAAATAAACCGATACTGGTCATCAAAAGTGGGCGCAGCCCCGCGGCTCAGCGCCTGCTACATTCCCGTTCCGGGATGGATCCCGCATGGGATGCAGCGATCCAGCGCGCTGGTTTACTGCGGGTACAGGATACGCACGAGCTTTTTTCCGCCGTCGAAACGTTAAGCCACATGCGCCCCCTGCGCGGTGAAAAACTGATGATTGTCAGCAACGGTGCCGCTCCCGCCGCCCTGGCGCTGGACGAACTCTGGCTACGCAACGGCAAGCTGGCTACGCTGGGTGAAGAGACGCTCCAGCGCCTGCGGGACGCGTTACCGGGAAGCGTTGTTCCCGATAATCCCCTCGATTTGCGCGATGATGCCAGCAGCGATCGTTACATTAAGGCGATCACGATTTTGCTCGATAGCCAGGACTTTGATGCGCTGATGATTATCCATTCGCCCAGCGCGGTTGCGCCAGGCAGCGAAAGTGCGCGAGCGCTGATTGAGGCAGTCCGAAACCATCCCCGCGGCAAATACGTTACCCTGCTGACCAACTGGTGCGGCGAGTTCTCCTCCCAGGAGGCACGGCGTCTGTTTAGTGAAGCCGGGTTGCCAACCTACCGTACCCCGGAGGGCACCATTACCGCGTTTATGCATATGGTTGAATACCGCCGCAACCAGAAGCAGCTGCGTGAAACGCCTGCCCTGCCGGGCAATCTCACCGCAAATTCAGTGGATGTGCACAGGCTTTTGCAGCAGGCCATCGAAGAGGGCGCCACTTCTCTTGATACACATGAGGTGCAACCCATTCTTGGCAGCTATGGGATGCAAACCCTGCCCACCTGGATTGCCGGCGACAGCGCTGAGGCGGTACATATCGCTGAGCAGATTGGTTATCCGGTCGCGCTGAAGCTGCGCTCTCCCGATATTCCGCACAAATCGGATGTACAGGGCGTCATGCTGTATCTGCGCACCGCGACAGAAGTACAACAGGCCGCGGATGCCATTATCGATCGCGTAAAAATGACGTGGCCACAGGCCCGGATCCACGGCCTGCTGGTGCAGAGCATGGCCAACCGTGCGGGTGCACAGGAGCTGCGCGTGGTTGTCGAACACGATCCGGTTTTTGGTCCGCTCATTATGCTGGGTGAAGGCGGCGTTGAGTGGCGGCCAGAAGAACAGGCGGTTGTCGCGCTTCCTCCTCTAAACATGAACCTGGCGCGTTATTTGATTATTCAGGCCATCAAAAGCAAAAAAATCCGCGGGAGAAGCGCTCTGCGGCCGCTTGATATCGCCGGATTAAGCCAGTTTCTGGTGAAGGTCTCCAACCTCATTGTTGACTGTGCGGAGATCCAGCGCCTGGATATTCACCCCCTTCTTGCCTCCGGAAATGAATTTACCGCGCTGGACGTGACGCTGGATATTGCGCCCTTTATCGGTGATCGGGAAAGCCGTCTCGCCATTCGTCCTTATCCTCTTCATCTGGAAGAGTGGGTGGAGATGAAAAATGGGGAACGGGCGCTGTTTCGCCCTATCCTGCCGGAAGACGAGCCGCTGCTGCGGGCGTTCATCTCGCAGGTGACGAAGGAAGATTTGTACTATCGCTATTTCAGCGAAATCAATGAATTTACCCACGACGATTTAGCCAATATGACCCAGATCGACTACGATCGAGAAATGGCGATTGTGGCGGTCCGCCGTTCCGGAGCGGGAGAGGAGATCCTCGGCGTGACGCGTGCCATTTCCGACCCGGATAACGTGGATGCGGAGTTTGCCGTACTGGTGCGTTCCGATCTTAAGGGTTTGGGGTTGGGCAGACGGCTGCTCGAAAAACTCATTGGTTATACGCGCGATCACGGATTGTCACGCCTGAATGGCATTACTATGCCAAACAATCGGGGTATGGTGACCCTGGCGCGGAAGCTCGGTTTTGACGTTGATATCCAGCTGGATGAAGGCATTGTCTCTCTGTCCCTCAGCCTGATTTCGACGGATAAACAAGAGTAAGCTGCTGGAAATGTTACCCACTTTTCGCGGCACTGGGGTATCATTGTCCGCTTATGTTGTTTGCCTGGTACAGACAACCCTTCAATGAACAGAGAAGAAACGCACTGTGATGTTGTCAAAATTTAAGCGTAATAAACATCAACAACACCTTGCTCAACTACCGAAGATTTCTCAGTCAGTTGATGATGTAGAGTTCTTTTATGCTCCCGCTCATTTCCGGGAGACGCTTCTTGAAAAGATTGCCAGCGCTACGCGACGTATTTGTATTGTGGCGCTCTATCTTGAACAAGATGAAGGTGGGCGTGCGATCCTGAACGCGCTCTATGAAGCGAAACGTCAGCGTCCAGAACTGGATGTTCGCGTGCTGGTTGACTGGCACCGTGCTCAGCGCGGCCGTATTGGAGCGACTGCCTCGAATACCAATGCTGACTGGTATTGCCGCACGGCCCAGGAAAATCCGGGTATTGATATCCCTGTGTATGGCGTACCGGTGAATACCCGTGAAGCGCTTGGCGTTCTTCATTTTAAAGGATTTATCATTGATGACAGCGTCCTTTATAGCGGTGCCAGCCTGAATGATGTGTATCTCCATCAGCTCGATAAATACCGCTACGATCGCTACCATCTGATCCGCAATCCGCAGATGGCCGACATCATGTTCAACTGGGTTGATAAAAACCTGGTTCATGGCCGGGGTGTGCACCGTCTTGACGATCCTCATCGTCCGAAAAGCCCGGAAATCAAAAACGACGTTCGCTCCTTCCGCCAGGAACTGCGCGATGCGGTTTATCGTTTTCAGGGGGATGCCAGTAATGAAGAACTGTCCGTTACGCCTCTGGTAGGCCTGGGAAAATCCAGCCTGCTGAACAAGACCATCTTCCATTTGATGCCGTGCGCGGAGCATAAGCTCACCATCTGTACCCCGTACTTCAACCTTCCCGCCGTTCTGGTGCGTAATATCATTCAGCTGCTGCGTGATGGTAAAAAGGTGGAAATTATTGTCGGGGATAAAACGGCAAATGACTTTTTCATTCCGGAAGATCAACCTTTCAAGATCATCGGCGCACTGCCTTATCTCTATGAGATTAACCTGCGCCGCTTCCTGAGCCGTTTACAGTACTATGTGAACACGGACCAGCTGGTTGTGCGTCTCTGGAAAGATGAAGACAACAGCTATCACCTCAAAGGAATGTGGGTGGATGATGAGTGGATGCTGCTGACCGGTAATAATCTCAACCCACGCGCCTGGCGTCTGGATCTGGAAAACGCCATCCTTATTCACGATCCTCAGCATGCGTTAGCCGCGAAACGCGATCGTGAGCTGGAGCTTATACGCACGCATACTACAGTGGTTCGTCATTATCGCGATCTGCAAAGCATCGCTGATTATCCGGTGAAAGTTCGCAAGCTGATTCGCCGTCTACGTCGGATCCGTATCGACCGCCTCATCAGCCGCATTCTGTAATACACGAGCCCTGTCATCGACGGGGCTTTTTTATGGAGTCTGTTAATGCGTACGCCTTTCCTGATAATCCCTCTTTTCCTGACCGGTTGCAGCCATATGGCTAATGATAACTGGTCGGGTCAGGATAAAGCTCAACACTTTCTGGCGTCTGCAATGTTGTCCGCTGCGGGTAATGAATATGCGCTGCACCAGGGTTATAGCCGGGATCGAAGTGCCACAATGGGGCTGATGTTCTCCATCAGCCTGGGGGCATCAAAAGAACTTTGGGATAGCCGCCCCTCGGGAAGCGGCTGGAGCTGGAAAGATTTTGCCTGGGACGTAGCCGGGGCAACAACCGGCTACGCCGTCTGGCAGATGGCGCATTATTAAAGGCGGATCCCTTTTCCTTTACGATGCAGCATCAGGGAGACAATAAACGCCAGCGCCCCCATGATGGTGACATACCAGAAAAAGGTCGATTCACTGCCCCATGACTTAAGGGATAGCGCGACATACTCTGCCGAACCGCCGAACAGGGCGTTAGCGACCGCATAAGAGAGGCCTACGCCCAGCGCCCTCACCTGTGCGGGAAACATTTCTGCTTTCAAAATGCCACTGATTGCCGTGTAAAAACTAATAATAATAAGTGCCACCATAATCAAAGCGAAAGCGGCATACGGAGAGGTTGTATGCTGTAGCGCCGTCAAAAGCGGAACAGTCCCCAGGGTGAGCATGCCACCAAAGATCAGCATGGAGGTGCGGCGACCTATTTTGTCCGACAGCGCGCCAACAATCGGCTGGATGAGCATAAAGACCAGTAACGCCACCGTCATGACGACACTCGCAACGTTAGCATGCATGCCCGTGGTGTTGACCAGATATTTTTGCATATAGGTGGTGAAGGTATAGAAGCTTAGCGAGCCTGCGGCGGTAAAGCCTAATACCATCAAAAACGCTTTGCGGTTTCGCCACAGCCCTTTCATCGAACCGGCTTCTTTCAGCGCCCTGACCTCCTGCTGGGAGGTTTCATCAAGCTGACGGCGTAACCACAGCGCCACAACCGCCAGGGCAGCCCCCAGGGCAAACGGGATGCGCCAGCCCCAGGCGCGTAAATCTTCATCGCTAAGGATTTGTTGAAGGATCACCACAACCAGTAACGCCAGCAGCTGACCGCCAATGAGGGTTACATACTGGAATGATGCATAGAAACCTTTGCGCCCTTCAACAGCTACTTCGCTCATGTATGTCGCGCTGGTGCCATATTCGCCACCCACTGACAGCCCCTGGAACAGGCGTGCCAGCAGCAACAACGCCGGTGCCCATGTTCCGATAGTGTCATATCCGGGAAGGCAGGCAATCACCAGCGAGCCGACGCACATCATGCACACGGAGATGAGCATGGATGTCTTGCGCCCTTTCCTGTCCGCGATCCTGCCGAACAGCCATCCGCCAATGGGACGCATCAGGAACCCGGCGGCAAAAACGCCTGCGGTTTGCAGAAGCTGCGTTGTGGTGTTCCCTGACGGGAAGAAGATATGTGCAAAGTAGAGTGAACAAAATGAATAGACGTAAAAATCAAACCACTCTACAAGGTTCCCCGATGAAGCTCCAACGATTGCCCAAACCCGACGGCGAGTATCCTTGCCTGCTAAACTTGTGTTATCCGTATCTGCACTGGCTACGGTTTCTGTCATTTTAAAATCCCCTGTCTCACATTGCGGGCCATTGCCCACAAACAGTAAAACCGGATTTAAAACGAATCGTTAGGTAAATAAAATGTTTCCAATATGTTTCATTGGATTTTGTGAACTCGATCAGGTATCGAATTATTAGCGGACGTAGTAATTATCCCCACGCTTGCTGGTGAGCCTTTTTTCGCTGCAAATAATCTTCATCAGCACGAATTTTATCCCACCACGTTTTGAACACCGCAGCGGCTTCTGCTTTTACTGGATCGTGATCGAGGGGTTTGACCTGGCGCTTCTCATCATACTTTTTACCGCCTTTATGATTGGCGTATCGCCGGGCACGGGTGTATCCCATCTGTATGAATTTACGCGCCATATCCA
>OJXZ01000352.1_pt1 | contig 12429 bp, 9 predicted proteins | sample 1600821 | NCBI WGS metagenome assembly OJXZ01 (sample SAMN04436844, study PRJEB24849) | human gut metagenome | biome: human gut; feature: NICU; material: stool | host: Homo sapiens | place: USA: Saint Louis, MO | collected 2011-10-10 | reverse complement strand
CTTTCCCTACACGACGCTCTTCCGATCTTATCGACTGGTGAGGCTCCAGGGCGCGCCCGCTAACAGCCAGTCAAGCCAGCTGACAGAATGCCCGGCGCCGAAAGTTTTATTGATAAAACCGATAGAAAGCAGGTTTTGCGCCGCCGAAGTTTGAATACCAACGTTCCAGATACTGGTCGCCTGGGCGATAACAATCATCATTGACGCCGCTAAACGTGAATGTTTATCCACCTTAAATGCCGCAATGACCCCCATCATAATCGGCACCACGCAAGCCGTACGGGCAGTGGCACTGGGTACGACCAGGCTCAGGACGATGGTCACCACAATGGCACCGATAATAATGCTGCGGCTGCTGGCACCTATTTTCGACATAGTAAACAGCGCAATACGTTTATCCAGCCCGGTAATGGTCATTGCCGCCGCGATAAACATTGCTGCTGCCACCAGCGCCAGAGCAGAATTAGAAAAACCCGACAGAGTCATTTTCAGCGCTTTCGCGGTGCCCAGGATCGTGTCCGGGTGATTCATATCCGGGGCAAAACCAACCATAAAGATAATCAGTGCGGAAATAACAATTGCACTGGCGGTGTAATCCATCGCTTCGCTGATCCAGACAATAATGGCAAACACCAGAATGGCGATCATATTTTGTCCGGCGACGGGCAAGGTATCGCCCAGTGGCAGAAGGGTAATAATAATTCCGGCAATGATCGCCAACCACAGGCCGGGATTAGGGATAATTCGACGCTTTTGTGGTGCGCCATGTGATATTGATGACATATTCACCTCATTGTGAAAAATAAAAAACCTGCCTGGCTATTGCAGGAGCTATGCCATCTTTAATTTTTTAATAACGCTTTGTTATTTAATGATTTTACTATTTATTCTTTTTATTTTGTGCGCGGTTTTCCGCACAGTAAATAAAAGGTGATTCTCTTACCACACAGATAAAAAAAGGGAGCGATATGCTCCCTTGATATTCATTTATGGATTACTTAATAACATTCCATAACGTTTCGCCAAGCAACGCCGGGTTTCTTGTCCATGCCATGCCTGCTTTATCGAACGCCCGGAATTTATCCTCCGCACTGCCGCTACCGCCAGAAATAATGGCTCCGGCGTGCCCCATGCGTTTTCCTTTTGGTGCAGTAACACCGGCAATATAACCTACGACCGGTTTATTCATTTCATGACGAATAAATTCCGCGGCCCGTTCTTCCGCATTACCACCAATTTCACCGATCATAATTACCGCGTCTGTTTGCGGATCATTTTCGAATAAACGCAGCGCATCAATAAAGTTAGTCCCCGGAACCGGATCGCCGCCAATACCAATACAGGTGGATTGCCCAAGTCCCAGCGCCGTGGTTTGCGCTACAGCTTCGTAGGTTAATGTACCGGAGCGGGAAACAATCCCAATACGCCCTGGGCGGTGGATTTCACCAGGCATAATCCCGATTTTGCACTCACCCGGCGTGATAACTCCTGGGCAGTTTGGCCCAATCAGCCGCACATCCGGGTGGCAGTCAAGCAGCCGACGAACTTTCACCATATCCAGTGTCGGGACACCTTCAGTGATCACCACAACCAATTTGACGCCAGCTTCAATAGCCTCAACAACAGAATCCAGCACAAACGGCGCAGGCACATAAATTACGCTGGCATCAGCCTCAGTTTGTCGCATCGCTTCTTTCATTGAATCAAAAACCGGGCGATCCAGATGCCGTTGCCCGCCCTTACCTGGCGTCACTCCACCCACAATCTGCGTACCATACGCAATAGCCTGCTCTGTATGAAATGTGCCGTTTTTGCCGGTAATGCCCTGCACCAGTACCCGCGTGTGTTTGTTGATCAAAACGCTCATCTTAACCTCCTGTTAATTCAGTAACGCAATGATGCGTTTCGCGGCATCATCCAGAGAATCGACGGCTTCCACCGTCAGGCCACTTTCTGCCAGTAACCGCTGCCCTTCGGCAGCGTTATTACCGGAGAGACGCACCACGACAGGCAGGGTGATACGGGTCTCATTCAGAGCATGAATAATGGCTCTGGCGATCATGTCGCAACGGACAATCCCACCAAAAATATTAACCAGAATGGCTTTCACTTTGCTGTCGGAAACAATCAGACGAAAGGCTTCACTGACGCGCTCCTGGGTTGCGCCACCGCCAACATCCAGGAAGTTTGCGGGTTGTTCACCGTATAGCTTGATGATGTCCATGGTTGCCATAGCCAGCCCTGCACCATTGACCATGCAGCCGATATTTCCGTCCAGCGAGACATAATTAAGATCAAGCTTCGCTGCCTGGCTTTCGCGTGGATCTTCCTGGGTTTCATCACGTAGCACCTGGAGTTCCGGGTGACGATACAGCGCGTTATCATCCAGCGATACTTTCGCGTCTGCACACATAAATTCGCCCGTTTCCCGCAACACCAGAGGGTTAATTTCCAGCAGGGCAAAATCCAGTTCGTTAAAGGCTTTCCACGCCTGATTAACCAGGCGACTAAAGGCAGCAAATAGTCCGTGTTCCAGTTGCAGAACAGCAAACATTTCGCGGATATGGCAAGGCTGCACGCCTGTCAGTGGATCAATGCTGACACTGCTGATTTTCTCCGGTGTCTCATGGGCGACTTTTTCAATTTCCACACCACCTTCCGGGCTGACAATAAACGTGACCCGCTGGCTTTCACGATCCACCACCATGCCAAAATAGAGTTCCTGGCGTACCGGATAAATGTTTTCGCACAGTAAAATACTGCTGACATACTGTCCTTCTGGCCCGGTCTGATAAGTCACCAGTTGCGATCCCAACATTTGCTGTACAAAAGCCTGTGCTTCCGGCAGCTGCTTAAGCACTTTTACGCCGCCAGCTTTACCGCGCCCACCAGCATGTACCTGCGCTTTAAGTACCGCGCCTTTACTCGGGCAAGCAATATGTTGCCAGGCATCTGCCAGTTGCGAAATCTGTTGGATGGCTATCTCTTTTGGACACGGCATCCCCATGCCAGCCAGTAACGATTTGGCCTGATACTCATGTAAATTCATATATTCCCTCAGTGGTATGTGTTATCCGTGTAATGCTTTATTATTCAAGGCCATTGCTGCTTCGTGGATGACTTCGCTTAATGTCGGATGCGCATGGATCGCACAGACAATATCCTCGCCAGAGGCGCTAAAAGTCATCGCCAGCGCAATTTCATTGATCAGCTCCGATGCCTGCGGGCCAACAATCGCTCCGCCAAGTACGCGGTCAGTGTGTTTATCGCTGTATAACGTGCAACGCCCACCTTCCTGGCCTAATGCTAAGGCGCGACCGTTACCGGCAAACAGAGAATTTCCTTTGTTAAAGACTCTGCCAGCGGCTTTCAGTGAGGCCTCGTTTTCCCCTACCCACGCAACTTCCGGTTGGGTGTAAATCACCGAAGGGATCAGCGCAAAATTAATCGGCTCTACCGCCAGTCCGGCAATTTGATCAGCAACCACCACACCTTCAGCCATCGCTTTATGCGCCAGCATCGGCCCTCGCACGACATCACCAATTGCCCACAGCCCGGCTTTCCCGGTACGGCATAAGTTATCGACGGCAATACCGCCACGGTTATCGGCTTCAAGACCGAGTTGCACGAGATCGACACCAGAAAGTCGCGGTACACGTCCAATGGCAAGAATTAATTTATCGAAGCGGCTTTCTTCTCGCTTCTCACCCTGCCGCCAGCGCACATGCACACCGTCATCCCGTTGTTCAATAGCCTCAATCTCTACTGCCAGTTGCATTTTCATCCCACTGGCAATCATTGCTTTACGGACTTCGTTCGACAGGCGAGCTTCCAGTGCAGGCAAGAACGTTGGCGCCATCTCCAGCAACGTGACGTCTGAACCGACCCGATTCCACACAGACCCCAGTTCAAGGCCAATCACGCCAGCGCCGATCACACCGAGACGCGGCGGCACAGCGGTTAACGCCAGGGCGCCGCGATTATCGAGAATTTGCTGATTATCAATGGTAACGCCAGGCAGTTGACGCGGCTGAGAACCTGTTGCAATCACCACATTACGGGCGCGGATTTGTTGATCGTTTACACGTAATTGCCAAATCTCATCCTGAGCATGTTCTAACGTTGCGAGGCCGCACAGGTGCTTCACTTTATTTTTCTTAAACAGCAAACCGATGCCCATTGTCAGGCGGCTTACTATGGCGTCTTTACGTTGAATCATCGCAGCTGCATTGAAAGATACGCCGTCAACATTAACGCCATGAATGCTCGCCTCATGCTGCACTTGCGCGTACAGTTCGGAAGATTGCAGCAACGATTTTGACGGAATACAGCCGACATTGAGGCACGTACCGCCCGGCGAAGGTTCGCCCTGAGCATTTACACCATCATCAATACATACTACGGAAAGCCCATTCTGCGCAGCCCGCAGTGCCGCTACGTAACCACCTGGCCCACCACCCATAACTGCCACATCGAAAATTGTACTCATTGGCGCTCTCCTTAAAGATCCAGCAACAGTTGTTCCGGTGACTCCAGTAGCTCGCGTATTGCCACCAGCGTCTGAACGGCTTCCTGCCCATCAATAATGCGATGGTCATAGCTGAGAGCAAGGTACATCATGGGACGAATAACAACCTGGCCGTTTTCTGCGACCGGGCGCGGCGTGATGGCATGCATCCCAAGAATGGCCGACTGCGGCGGGTTAATGATTGGCGTTGACATCATCGAACCAAAAGTACCGCCGTTGGTGATAGAGAACGTGCCGCCCTGTAACGCCTCCAGCGGCAATTTGCCATTGCGTGCCTGTGTGGCGTATTCGGCAATTTGCCGTTCAATTTCCACCAAAGAGAGTGATTGCGCATTGCGTAACACAGGCACTACCAGGCCGCGGTTGCTGCTCACTGCAATGCCGATATCGCAATAATCACGCCAGATAATCTCGTTACCATCAACGCTGGCATTCACTACAGGGAAGCGCTCCAGCGCCCGGGTAACGGCCTTAACAAAGAAGGACATAAAGCCCAGCTTCACGCCGTGCTTCTCGGCAAAACGATCTTTCCAGCGGGCGCGTAAATCCATCACGCTCTGCATGTTTACTTCGTTGAATGTGGTAAGAATGGCGTTATTTTGTTGGGAAGCCAGCAGACGCTCAGCAATTCGCTGACGTAAGCGCGACATCGGCTCACGACGTTCCTGACGAGCACCCGGTGTCAAGGGTTTAGCTGGCGCGATCTCCGCCACCCGTTCAGGCTGAATGGCTGGTGCAGGAGTAACGCGCTGCACATCCTCTTTCAGGATACGTCCATTTCTCCCGCTCCCCGCAACGTCAGCAAGTTCGACACCACTACGCTGTGCCTCCAGCCGTGCGGAAGGCATCGTCAGGGTTTCGGTGACTGGTGTGACGGTTTCTTCTATGACAGCTTGCGGCTTAAGATGCGCCAACAGTTGCGCGGACGTGACCGTGCTACCTTCGCTGACGATAATATTGCTTAACACGCCATCGTGCGGGGCCGGTATTTCCAGAATGACTTTATCGGTTTCCAGCTCGGCAATCACATCATCGCGTTTTACGTGCTCGCCTTCTTGTTTACACCAGGTTGTCAGCGTGCCTTCCGTGACAGATTCCGGTAATACAGGGACAGTAATTTCGATCATAAAATGTTCTCCTTATTATTTTTGTGCGCCTTTCATGGCTGAATATCTGCAAACGCAGCAGCAAGAAATTCGTCGATTTGTTGTTTATGTACACGCCCATACCCCGTCGCCGGAGCTGCCGCTGCCGGGCGGCCTGCATACTGCCAGTAAGGAGTGTTAATTTTCAGTGCCGCCAGCTCATGACGAATCTGCCGCCACGCGCCCTGGTTTTCTGGCTCTTCCTGCAACCAAATCCATTCGCAGCAGTTCGGCCAACTCGCCAGAACATCATTCAGTTCTGCGACCGGGAACGGGTAGAGTTGCTCCAGGCGAACAATCGCCACTTCGTCTTCATGCTCACGCTGCTTACGGGCTTCCAGTACGTCGTAATAGACCTGGCCGCTACACAAAATAACGCGCTTAACTTTCTGGGACTGATGCAATTGCGGATCGGTGATTACCGGTTTATAAGCGCCATCAGTGAATTCACAAAGCTCGCTCATAGCGCCTTTAAAACGAAGTAAACGCTTACTCATCATTATCACTAACGGTTTGCGCATTGGGCGTAATGCCTGACCGCGCAACAAATGGAACATTTGTGCTGACTCACTGGGCATCACCACCTGCATGTTGTTTTCTGCGCACAGTTGCAGCCAGCGCTCAGGACGCGCAGAAGAGTGCTCCGGCCCTTGTCCGTCATAGCCATGCGGCAGAAGAATGGTTAAACCGCTATAGCGATCCCACTTGGTTTCGCCAGACGAGATAAATTGATCAATAGCAACCTGAGCGCCGTTGGCAAAGTCACCAAACTGTGCTTCCCAAATAACCAGTTGCTGAGGCGCAGACGTTGAATAGCCATATTCAAAGGCTAAGAGCGCTTCTTCATTAAGCACCGAATCATAAACATCGAAAGATGCCTGACCAGCGCGGATATGCTGTAACGGCAGATAACGACAGGCTTCAGTTTGATGATGTACCACTGCATGGCGATGACTGAACGTGCCACGCCCTGAGTCTTCACCAGAAAGACGCACACCAACACCCGCATCCACAAGCGATGCATAGGCCAGCATTTCAGCCATTCCCCAGTCTACTGGCTGAGTACCTGCGGCCATATCCTGGCGTAACGCCAGTTGCCGTTTAATGGTAGGATGTGCGACCACATCGGGTGGCAGTGTAGAAATGATTTCACCATACGCTACCAGCTTTTGCCGAGGCAATGCCGTAGATACCGGGGCGCTCCAGTGAGGGTTGGTCAACCCATACCAGTTAGCGCTAAAAGAGTGAATTGCAGGTTTGAGAGGCTGCGGTTCACGTTTCTGGCAGCTATCCAGCCAGTCGCGATAGCGTGCCGTCATCTCATCTTGTTGCGCCTGAGTTAACAGGCCGCGGCGGGCAAGAGATTCACCATAACGGGCGAGCGTACCAGGGTGAGCATCCACTGCCTGATACATTTGTGGCTGGGTAAGACGTGGCTCATCGCTTTCGTTGTGTCCGTGCTTACGGAAGCAGCAAATATCGATGATGATGTCGCGCCGGAAGGTGTCTCGCCATTCGCACGCCAGTTCCATTACCTGGCAAACAGCGTCAACGTCATCGCCATTAACGTGGATAATTGGGGCCGCTACCATTTTGGCAATATCGGTGCAGTACCGTGAAGAACGCATATCCTGCAAGCGGGAAGTGGTGAAGCCAATCTGATTGTTAATCACCAGATGTAGCGTACCGCCAGTGCCGTAGCCCTGAGTCTGCGATAAGTTAAACGTGGTTTGGTTGACGCCGAGGCCGCCCAACGCGGAATCCCCATGAATAAGTACGCCCACCACTTTTGCCTGACCATCCTCACCACGGCGTTCCTGCCTGGCTCGCACCTGGCCCAGCACCACCGGATTCACGATCTCCAGATGTGAGGGGTTATACGCCAGCGCCACATGCAGCGAACCGGCAGGTGTTTCCAGATTGCTGGAATACCCCATGTGGTATTTCACATCGCCTGAACCACTGCCGATCGTCTGCTTGCCTTCAAACTCAGCAAAAAGCTGTGCCGGGTCTTTATTCAACAGATTAACCAGAACATTAAGTCTTCCCCGGTGCGCCATGCCAATGACCATTTCCTCCACACCTTGCGCACGCAGGCATTTTGTCAGCGTATCGAGCGCCGGGATTGCACTTTCGCCCCCTTCCAGAGAAAACCGTTTCTGCCCAACATAACGGGTATGCAGATAACGCTCTAACGTCTCTGCCGCCATCAGTTTTTCAAAACGAGCAATACAGGTTTGTACATCTGCTTGTGGCGCATTGCTGCTCTCAATCCGTGATAACAACCAGTTGATTTCTTCACGATTTTCCAGATGAGCAAGTTCATAAGCCTGGCTACCCGCCCAGGCTTGCTCCAGCAGGTTAAGCAGTTGCTTAAGTGGCATTTGCGTGGTGTGTGCGCCAAAGGTGACGCTAAACTCCTGCAACAAGTCTTCTTCGCTTAATCCCCAAAAACCAGGCTGGAGGGAGGGAACGTCAGCCGGGGGATTCAAACCAAGTGGATCAAGCTTTGCGCGCAGATGCCCCTGCATGCGCCAGGCATTGATCAGTTGTACTACCGCAGCCTGTTTTTTTAAGGTCGCACCGCTGATATTGTTATCACCGGATACGCTTTGGACAGTCAGTTCAGGTGAAAGAAAAAAACGCCGCCAGTCTTCCGGGAGTTTTTCCGGCGTACGCAACCAGGTCTGGTAGTACTCTTCAAGCCAGGTCGCGTTATCTCCACTAAGCAGCGTGCCGGGCGAGGTCATGTTCTCCATGTTTTTCTCCTGATGGTCATAGACAGCCGCATTACTGCACAATCCGTACCAACAGTTAAAAACACTAATTTTCAAAAACTTATAGAAAAGAGATGATGTAAAAGTGGGCGAAAAAAGGGACAGAATAGTAGGGTGTGGCTGGAGTCAGGAACAGGCGGAGAAATCCGCCTGTTGATTAAAATCACATCACCGCAGCAAACGCCTTTGCCACGCGATGCACATTTTGCGCGTTAAGCCCGGCGACACACATGCGACCGCTGGCGATGAGATAGACACCAAATTCTTCACGTAGTCGGTCAACCTGAGCGGTTCTTAAACCGGTATAACTGAACATGCCGCGCTGATTAAGCAGATAATCGAAATTGCGCTCTGGCATCTCTGTGCTCAATACCTTCACCAGTTCCTGACGCATTGCCAGAATGCGAGTTCGCATCTCTTCTACTTCCGCCAGCCAGCTAGATTTCAATGCCTCGTCATTCAGCACCGCAGCCACCACCTGCGCACCAAAATTCGGCGGGCTGGAGTAGTTGCGGCGAACGGTTGCTTTCAATTGCCCCAGTACGCGGCCTGCGGCTTCGGCATCTTCACACAGAACAGAAAGTCCGCCGACGCGCTCGCCGTAAAGGGAGAAAATTTTCGAGAACGAATTGCTCACCAGAGCGGGTAATCCAGCGCTGGCAATGGCGCGAATGGCGTAGGCATCCTCTTCCATACCGGCACCAAATCCTTGATAGGCAATATCAAGAAATGGGATAAGCTCACGGGCTTTGAGAATTTCAATCACCGCATCCCACTGCTCATTAGTGAGATCGGCACCCGTTGGGTTGTGGCAACATGGATGCAGCAACACAATACTGCGGGCAGGTAATGTTTTCAGCGTCGCCAACAGGTCATTAAAGCGCACGCCGTTAGTCGCTTCGTCATACCAGGGGTAAGTACTTACTTCGAATCCAGCCCCGGCGAATATTGCTACGTGGTTTTCCCAGGTAGGATCGCTGACCCAGACGCTTGATTCCGGGAAGTAGCGTTTCAGGAAATCTGCGCCCACTTTCAATGCCCCTGAGCCGCCAAGGGTTTGAATGGTTGCTACGCGCTGTTGTTGCAGTACCGGATGGTCCGCACCAAACAGCAGCGGCGCAATGGCATGGCGATAGCTGTTAAGCCCTTCCATCGGTAAATAAAGCGAAGCACCATGAGGCTGCGCATTCAGGCGCGCTTCCGCATCCGCCACGGCTTTCAGTTGTGGAATAATTCCGTCTTCGTTGTAGTACAGACCGATACTTAAATTCACTTTGTCGCTGCGAGGGTCTTCTTTAAAACGCTCCATAAGCGTAAGAATCGGGTCGCCAGCGTAGGCGTCAACTTTTTGAAACACGCGATGGTTCTCCAGGTTTACGGGCAGGTGGTTAAACCACAATAAACCGGAAGAAGGCGAAGATCGAGAGGATGTTCAAAGTCAGTCGGGAAGTTGGCGAAGAATTTGCTCCACTCGCTCTTGCAGTGGCCCCGAAACCGAAAGATAAGGAATGTTCCTGCGCGACAATTCCTGTTCATACCACACCTGTTGCCGTGCGCGAAATACCTCTCCTTGCCGGGTGCCATCCTGCACGAAGGGAAATTCTGCGCCGCAAAGCACTACCAGAGAGTATTCCCGCTCCGCCAGTTGGTGAAGTTCTTGCGGAGCATGACCATATTGATCAAGGGCATAGAATAAGGTCGTGAGTGGCGACGTGTCACATATAAGATAGTGATTAGCTTCTGCTTGTTGTTCCCGGCGTACCTGTTCGCAGGCGATATGCAACAAATCATCCGCAGTTAAGATACCGTTTTTTTCTTCCCAATAGTCGCGGCCAAATTCAGCGACATACACCGTATCAAGCACGCCCGCCAGCGCTTTTGAAAGCGTGCTTTTACCGGTAGATTCGCCACCAAGCAGACAGATACGGCGAACGAAACTGTAATAAACATCATTCGCCAACATGTAGCGATAGCGGTGAACATCGGAACGAATAAGCGTTCCCGAAGGTGCTTCATCGCCAACTGGGCGCGCCATTCGAACGTGTTCAACGGGTTGGGCAAAACGCCGCGCCAGCACGTTAGCAAAGCCATCGCCATAGTCTTCTGCGGTAAATACAGCGTGTGGGCGGCAACGTAATATCTGCAAGCATAGCGTCGCCACATAATGACGGTGGATGTCGGCATCAGCATTGTTATGCGGGATAGCAGGTAAGTTATAACGCGCAACAAGCTCTGGCGTCAGTACCAAAAACGTCGCTTGCGGGAAGCGCACTTGCAGCCACGTCAGGCGCTTTTCAGGTTCACAGTCAGGCATTTCCGGCACGGAATAACTGATGATGAACAGTTCTTCACATTGCGCCAGTGCGGTATTGATCAACTTTTCATGACCACAATGCAAAGGCGCGAATTTACCAACCACCAGACCCGTTGCAAAAGGCTTCATGATGTTTGCAACTCTTTGCGCCATTGATACAAACCATGCCAGGCGTTAATCCAGAACAGGAAATATAAGCCAGCGGTCAGGTTTAAACCGCGCGTCATATACAGTGGCACCGCCAGGGTATTCACCGCTAACCAGACGTACCAGTTTTCGATACGTCTTCCCATCAACATGAATTGTGCCAGAACGCTGAAGGTCAAAATCAACGAATCCAGCCAGGGTGCCCAGGCATTGGTAAAGGTGTGGAGTAAAAAGCCGTAACCGCCTGCCACGACGACAGCACAGAGCAACAAAAGGAAAAAGTGACTGGCTTGCGTTCGGCGCACCGGCAAGATATCGCCACCCTGACCTTTCAGCCAGTGGATCCAGCCAGTGATGCTGGTCACGATGAAGAATAACTGGAGCGTAACGTCGGCATAGAGTTGCACGGACCAAAAAACCCAGCCGTACAATATGCTGCCAATTATGCCGATCCACCATGTATGCACATTGTTTCTGGCAGCCAGCCAGACGGAAACCGCGTATGCCAGACACGCGGCGATTTCTGAATAAGACATTGTCCCTCCCTGGAGACGAATATTAATCCACGTATTTCATCGCGACTCTTGAAGTCAGGCGCGTAATAAGTTCGTAAGCACTTACCTTCGTCATTTCAGCGATACGTTCTACGGGCAAACCTTCGCCCCATAAAATGACCGGGTCCCCGGCTTTATCCTGCGCCTGTGGACCTAAGTCTACGCAGATCATATCCATCGCCACGCGCCCGACAATCGGCACTTCGCGACCGTTCACCAGCACTGGCGTACCGGACGGCGCGGCGCGCGGATAACCATCGCCATAGCCCATCGCGACTACGCCAAGACGAGTATCACGTTCGCTTACCCAAGTTCCACCATAACCGACAGGCTCTCCGGCTTTATGCTCACGCACGGCAATCAGGCTGGAGGTTAGCGACATCACTGGCTGACAGCCAAAATCGGCACCGGTGGAGCGATCTTCCAGCGGAGATACGCCGTAAAGAATGATGCCCGGGCGCACCCAGTCAAAATGCGACTGTGGCCAGAGTAAAATGCCACCCGACGCGGCAATGGAACGTTGACCAGGCTTGCCTTCGCAAAAGGTATTAAAGATAGCGAGTTGCTTCTCGGTTGCGCCACATTTTGGTTCATCCGCGCGCGCAAAATGGCTGACGATATTCACCGGCTGACGAACGTTTTTGCACTGGGTCAGACGATGATAAAACGCCTCAGCCTGTTCCGGCCTTACGCCCAGACGGTGCATACCGGTATCGAGTTTCATCCAGACGGTAACCGGCTCGTCCAGGTTAGCCTCTTCCAGCGCAGCAAGCTGTTCTTCGTTATGCACGGCGGTATGAAAATGTTGCGCAGAAATCGTCGGTAGATCTCTGGCATCAAAAAAGCCTTCGAGTAAAAGTACAGGTTTGGTGATTCCCCCCGCACGCAGTCGCAGAGCTTCTTCGAGACGGGCAACGCCAAAGGCGTCAGCATCGGGGAGCGTTCGCGCGGTCTAGTCGATAAG
>OJXZ01000344.1_pt1 | contig 12903 bp, 10 predicted proteins | sample 1600821 | NCBI WGS metagenome assembly OJXZ01 (sample SAMN04436844, study PRJEB24849) | human gut metagenome | biome: human gut; feature: NICU; material: stool | host: Homo sapiens | place: USA: Saint Louis, MO | collected 2011-10-10 | reverse complement strand
ACAGCCCGCAGCTGTACGGTATGATCAATGACCTGCACGGCTTGCTGGTGCAGCGTAGCCAGCAGATCGGCGGTCGACTGCGCCAGCCGGGGCGTTTCAATACGTCCGAGATGGTTGAGTTCACGCTTCTCTCGCTGATCAACCGCCACCTTGGCGACGTCTCACATTTAAAAACGCTGCCGTTGCTTCACCCTGAAGCGCTCTGGCGCAGCTGGCTGCCGTTTGCCACGGAGCTCGCCACCTGGACGCCGCAGCGTACCGCAGAGAGCATACTGCCGGTATACGACCATGACGATCTCGCCGTTTGCTTCAGCAAACTGATGCTGATGCTGCGTCAGGGGCTGTCGCTGGTCATGGAAGATCATGCCATCCAGCTGCCGTTGCACGAACGCTCCCACGGGCTGAACATCGCCACCGTGCCGGAGACCAGCATGGTCCGCGAATTTGGCTTCGTGCTGGCGGTAAAAGCCAATGTCCCCGGCGAACACCTGCAAACCCATTTCCCTGCCCAGATGAAGGTTGCGCCAGTGTCGAAAATTCGCGATCTGGTTCAGCTCCAGCTGCCGGGCATCATGCTTCGGGCAATGCCCGTCGCGCCGCCGCAGATCCCGTGGCATGCAGGCTACAGCTATTTCGAGCTCGAGAGGGGCAGCGAACTGTGGCACGAGATGGACAAGTCCGGGGCATTCGCGCTGCATCTCGCAGGGGAGTTCCCGGGTCTCGATATGGAGTTCTGGGCCATCCGTAGCCCGACAGAATAATAAAGCGAGCGCTTAATATGCAGGAACGACAGGATACCGGCAGTGATGCCGTGTTTACCGGAGCCAGTGGGAACAATCAGCTGGTGGCGGCCGCCAATCCGCTGCTCAATGCGATTCCGCAAATCCGTCATTCGGTTTCCCACGACGATCAGGTCGGGCTGCGCCAGCGCCTGATTGACGAAATTCGCCGTTTCGAAGTGCGATGCCAGCAGGCGGGCTTACCGTATGAAGTGATTGTCGGCGCGCGCTACTGCCTCTGCACGGCGCTGGACGAAGCCGCCGCGCTGACCCCGTGGGGAAGCAGCGGCGTCTGGTCAAGCAATGGTCTGTTGGTGACGTTTCATAACGAAACCTGGGGCGGCGAGAAGTTTTTCCAGCTGCTGGCGCGTCTGTCGCAGAATCCGCGCGAACACATTCTGCTGCTGGAGATGATCAACTACTGTCTGCTGCTCGGCTTTGAAGGCCGCTACCGCGTGCTGGACAATGGCCGGACCCAGCTTGAAACCATCAAACAGCGCCTGTGGCAGATGATCCGTGGCGTGCGCGGCAGCTACCCGCCGCCGCTCTCGCCGCACCCGGAAGATCGCCCCGTTCTGCGCAAGCTCTGGCGGCCGATGATCCCACTCTGGGCGTGCGTGGCGCTGGTCGGTTTTATCGCCTGCCTGTTCTATATCGTGCTGAACTGGCGTCTGGGTGATAACACCAGCCCGGTGCTGGCGAAAATTTACCAGTCCCAACTGCCGGAAACCACCATCCAGCAGCCTGCGCGTCAGCTGCCGGCGGTGCTGAACCTGCGCGGCTTCCTGAAACCAGAAATTGATGCCGGTCTGGTGGCCGTTAAGGATGAGGCGGATCGCAGCGTGGTGATCCTGAAAGGGGACGGACTCTTTGCCTCGGCCTCAACGGTGGTGCGCGATCGCTATGAGCCGGTCATCGACCGCATCGCCCAGGCGATGAATAACGTCAGCGGCAAAATTCTGGTGGTGGGGTACAGCGACAACGTGCCGATCCGCAGCGCACGCTTCGCTTCTAACTATGAACTCTCGCTTGAGCGCGCCCGTTCGGTGCAAAAACAGCTCCAGGGTAGCCTCTCACAGCCTGAGCGTGTCAAAGCCGAAGGGCGGGGTGAGATCAACCCGGTAGCGCCTAACACCACGCCTGAAAATCGCGCCCGTAACCGCCGCGTAGAGATTACGCTGCTGGTATCGCCTGACAATACCCAGGCCGAGCTGAACGGATTGCCGCAAGGAAACTAAGGATGCTGACAACTCTACTTTCTATACTGACCAATCGCATTCTGTGGAGCTTCCTGGGCGTAACGGCGCTCGCGGCGGTCATCTGGATGATTGGCCCGCTGTTGTCCATCGTGGATACCCGGCCCCTTGAATCAGAGCAGAACCGCGTCATCAGCATTGCGGTGGTCTACCTGATTTGGGCCCAGAGCCACATTCTGCCGCGGCTGTATAACGCCTGGCTGAACCGTAAGCTGATGGACAAGCTCAACGAAAATACCACCAGCCCGGAGGCGGCCGATCCGCAGAAACGTCTGAACAGCGAGGAGCAGATCCTTGCCGGGCGTTTCGATGAAGCCGCCCAGATGCTGAAAAAAGCCCACTTCAGCAAAGCGGGACATGGCGCGCAGTGGACGCAGCGCTTCAGCACACAGTACCTCTATCAGCTGCCGTGGTACGTCATTATTGGCGCGCCGGGTTCAGGTAAAACCACCGCGCTGGCCAACTCCGGGCTGCAATTCCCGCTGGCGGATCGCTTCGGTAAAACCGCGCTGCGCGGCATTGGCGGCACGCGCAACTGTGACTGGTGGTTTACCAACGAGGCGGTTCTGCTGGATACCGCGGGGCGCTACACCACTCAGGAGAGCGAGCAGGTTCAGGACGCCGGAGAGTGGCTGGAATTTATCAACCTGCTGCGTAAATACCGCCGTCGCCAGCCCATCAACGGCGTGATTATCACCATCAGCATTTCCGACCTGCTTTCGCAGTCCGCTGAGGCCTCGCGCCAGCAGGCGGTCAACCTGCGCCAGCGTCTCTCCGAGCTGCATGAACAGCTGGGTATTCGCTTCCCGGTGTATGTGATGGTGACCAAAGCGGACCTGCTTAAAGGCTTCCGCGCCTGGTTTGCGGATTACGACAAAGCCCAGCGCGACCAGATCTGGGGCTTTACGCTGCCGTGGGAGCAGACCAAACACGCTGATTACGACCTGATGGGCAACTTCCAGCAGGAATTTTCCCTGCTGCAACAGCGTCTGGACGCCGGCCTGCCGGAAACCATGCTCAAAGAGCATGACGCCAAAACCCGTGCGGAAGCCTATCTCTTCCCGCAGGAGTTCGCCGCGCTGCGTCCGCTGCTGGCTGACTACCTGAGCACGGTCTTTGCCCGCTCAAACTTCGAAACCGAATTTTCGCCGCGCGGCATCTACTTTGCCAGCGGCACCCAGGAAGGGATGCCGTTTGACCGCGTGATGGGCGAGCTGAACCGCGCGCTCTCCTTACCTGAAGGGGAGGAAAGCACGCGCTGGGATTCGGTGAGCAAAGAGGCGCCGATCCCGGGCGCGAAGGGCCAAAGCTTCTTCATTAAAAACCTGCTGCAAAACGTCATTTTCCAGGAAGCGGGCATCGCCGGGGAAAACCGCTGGTGGGAGCTGCGCAACCGCGCCGTGATGTGGTCCGGCTACGCGGCGCTGCTGGCCCTGCTGGTGATCCTGGGTGGCCTGTGGCTGACCAGCTACGCCAAGAATAAAGCCTATCTGGAAGAAGTGGATGCAAAAGTGCCGATGCTGGAGCAGCAGAGCAAGGCGCTGCAAAACCAGCCCCAGCGCGATCTGTTTGCGCTTCTGCCGCTGCTTAACAGCCTGGTGGATCTGCCGAAAAGCAATGCCTTCGACGTTAACGACCCGCCGGTTTCCCGCCGCATGGGGCTTTATCGCGGGGATGACGTCAGCGATGCCTCGCAGTCTCTGTACCAGAAGGCGCTGGATCAGATGCTGCTGCCCGCCGTGGCGATGCACATTACCACCTGGCTGCGCAACGACAACGGCAGCGACGTGGAGTACAGCTATGAGGCGCTGAAAGCCTATCAGATGCTCTACCAGCCGAAGCACTATGACGGCAAATTCCTGCACTCGTGGGTGATGCTCAACCTGCAACGCAACCTGCCGCAGAACGTGACGCAGGCGCAGCTTCAGGAGCTGGAATGGCACCTGACCCAGCTGCTGGAGCCAAAAATTCAGGCTTCACCGTATGCGCAGGATGAGGATCTGGTGGCCCGTGAAAGGGCGCTCATCAACCAGCAGCCGCTCTCAACACGCGTCTATGGCCGCCTGAAACGTCTGCTGGAGCATGATGAAAACCTGAAGCCGGTTTCGCTTTCAGATCTCGGCGGCCCGCAGAGCGAGCTGGTGTTTTCCCGTAAAAGCGGCAAGCCGGTGAGTGAGGGCGTACCGGGTCTGTATACGCCGGACGGCTACTGGAAGAGCTTCAACGACCAGATCGACAGTGTGACCACCGCCCTGCACGAGGACGACGCCTGGGTACTGGGAGCGACCACCGCTCAGGAAGATAAACAGCAGATCGACAACGCCGTGCGCCAGCTCTACATGCGCGACTTTATCGTCAACTGGGATCGCTTTCTCGCTGACATTCAGCTCAACAACAGCGCCGATCTTTCCCAGCGTATTAACACCGCGCGCCTGCTTTCAGGCACCAACTCGCCGCTGCGCCGTCTGGTGCTTAACCTGAGCAAGGTGCTGACCCTGTCGCGCACTGCGCCTGCGCCGGAAGATGCGCAGAAAGCGGAAGATCAAAGCAACCGCGCCACCCGCACGCTGGAAGCGCTGTTCAGCAACGGTGACAATGCCCCGACGCAGGGCGCGGTCGTGACGCAGGCGCCTGAGCAACTGGTGACCGACCACTATGCGCCGATGATTGAGCTGGCGCAGCCGCTGGAGAAGGGTGGCAAGACCATCGTCTTTGACGATTTTCTTAAGCAGGTTGACGAGCTTTATCGCTACCTGACCGCCGTTCAGGATGCGGCAAACAGCGGTATGCCCGCGCCGGGTGGGGATGCAATCAGCCGCCTGCAAGCCAGCGCGGGCCGTCTGCCGGGCGGGCTGCAAACCATGTTCAGCAATATGGCCGTCGGCGCCAGCAGCGACACCCAGCGTCGCGATCTGGAGAACGTGCGTAAGCGCATTAACGTGGAAGTGGGTGGGTTCTGCCGTCAGGCGATTGCCGGGCGTTATCCACTGGTGCGCAGCGCCAGCACCGAGGTGACGCCGGACGATCTCGCCCGCATGTTCGCGCCGGGCACCGGACTGATGGACACCTTTTTCCGCGACAACCTGACCAACAAGGTGGACACCACCCAGGCGAACTGGCGCTTTATGCCGGGCATCGACGGTAAAACGCTGCCGGGCAGCGAAGGGCTGTTGCGTCCGTTCCAGCAGGCGCAGTCTGTCCGCGATGCCTTCTTTGCCAACGGCGCGACCACGCCATCCTTTAAGGTCACGGTGCGCACCGTGCGGATGGACAACACCATTCTGAACCTGACGCTGGACGTGGACGGCCAGCTGCTGCGCTACAGCCACGGTCCGCAGGCGGTGCAGATCATGAACTGGCCGGGGCCGGGCGGGACGAACCAGGTGCGTATGCAGCTCGGTCTGACCAATGGCAGCACCGCAACGCTGGTAACTAACGGTTCCTGGGCGCTCAACCGCTTTTTCGACAAGGCGCGCACCAGCCCTGGCGCGGGTAGCCTGAGCCGTCAGGCGACCTTTAACGTCGACGGACATCAGGTCACGCTGGAGTTTGCCCCGAACAGCATCCGCAACCCGTTCCAGCTTCCCCGTTTCTCATGCCCATAACCGCAAGGACAGCCGTATGACGAATACCCCTGCGATGAACCGTTATAGCTGGTATGGCAAATTACCCAGCGCCGGAGATTTTTTGCAGCGTCGCTTTCCGGATACCCTGCAACGCCAGTGGTCGCACTGGTTCCAGGTCGGCCTGCTGGCCTGGCAACAGGAAGAGCAGCGCAGCGGCGAGCGCCCGTTTTCAAAAGCCCCGGTGTGGAACTTTGTCGTCCCGCCGATGCTCGGTAGCCAGATGATTCAGATGGGCTGCCTGCTGCCGGGCCGTGACAGCGTAGGCCGCCACTATCCGGTATGCCTGCAACTGAGCTTCACCCCCGCCGAGTGGTCATCCCGCCTGCTCGGGCAGGCTGAAAGCTGGTACCAGCAGCTTGGCCGTCTGGGGCTGCACGCGGTGCGTAACAGCTATTCTGCCTCCCAGCTGGATGAAATGCTGATGACCATCCCGGCGCCCCAGCCGGTTGAGCCGCAAAAGCGTTCCGACATTCTCGACGTGATTGGCTATGACGACGATGGTCAGAGCACGCTGGGCTGGCCGCAGGCGGCAGAGTGTTTTGATCCGCTGCGCCAGACCAGCTACTGGTGGACAAACCGCTGCGACGGCTATCCGCTGTACACCCACGTCCACAGCGGAAACTTCACCGGGCAGCTCTTTACGCTGCTGTTCGATCCGGCAGGCGGCGCCCGTCCGGGCCGCCACGGTCTTTACCCGCCTATGTTTGAATAAGCAGGGATCTTATGAATATCGATGAATTTCTCGCGCCGATAAGCCCCGATAACCCCTGCGGTGAAAACCTGGAGTACGACGCTGATTTCCAGGCCATGGGTCAGGCCAGTCAGGGTAAAGCCGAGCAGCAGTTTGGCGACACCATCATTCCGGCAGAGCCTGCCGACTGGAACACGGTGGAAAAACTCGCCACCAGCCTGCTGGGTCGCACCAAAGATCTTCGCGTCATGCTGGCGTTAACCCATGCCTGGACGCGTCGTCGCGGGCTGGCAGGTTACGCCGACGGGCTACTGCTGGTGCAGGAAGCCCTGTCCCGTTACTGGGAGCAACTTTACCCGCTGCTGGAAGAGTATGGCGAAACCGATCCGTTCTACCGCATCAACGCCCTCGCCGGGCTGAGTGATAAATCTGACCTGACGGTCGCGGTGCGTAACGCCTCACTGCTCCGCTCAAACGGCGATGAGATTTCGCTCCGTGACGCCCAGGCGCTGCTTGACGGCAGTAAAACCGAGTGTCCGGATTATCCGGGCGGTCGTCCACGACTGATCGATGAGCTGGCCCGGGGCGATCAGCCCGGCACCGAAGCGGTAATCGTGATCAACGAACGCCTGCTGGCCATCCGCGAACTGCTTACCGGCTATCTCGGGGAAAGTGGCGTCCCGGAGATGGAACAGCTGTTGAAAACCGTCGGACTGGTTTCCAGCGCCTGTCAGGTGACCGATATCAGCAAGCTGCTGCCGAACCGTGACGCGCAGGCTGAACAGCACGCCGAGCCGCAGCCGGTGGCCGCGTCGCCCGTTCAGCAGATGACGGACTGGCGCAGCGTGCAGGTGACCAGCCGCGCCGACGCCCAGCTGATGCTGGAAAAAGCGAAACAGTATTTTGCGCAGTACGAACCCAGCCATCCCGCACCGCTGATGATTGAACGGGTGCAGCGGCTGTCTGAACTCAACTTTATGGACATTATTCGCGACCTGGCGCCAGACGGCGTTAACCAACTGGAAAACATCTTTGGACGCCGCGAATGACGCGTCCTGGCATTATGACGACAGGCATGGAGTCTGCCGTTTCACCTTCACCGCGCATCTTTGATGGAGAACATCATGGCAATGAGTAACAGTGGACAGAAATTCATCGCACGCAACCGTGCTCCCCGCGTGCAGATCGAGTACGACGTAGAGATCTACGGCGCAGAACGCAAAATTCAGCTGCCGTTTGTGATGGGCGTTATGGCCGATCTGGTTGGCAAGCCGGTGGAAAATCTGCCAGCCGTCGACGAGCGTAAGTTCCTGGAAATCGACATCGACAACTTCGACGAACGCATGAAGGCGCTGAAGCCGCGCGTGGCGTTCCAGGTGGATAACACCCTGACCGGCGAAGGTAAGCTCAACGTCGATCTGACCTTCGACAGCATGGACGACTTCCTGCCGGACGCGGTGGCCCGCAAAGTAGAGCCGCTGAACAAGCTGCTGGAAGCCCGTACCCAGCTCTCCAACCTGCTGACCTACATGGACGGTAAAAACGGTGCGGAAGAGCTGATCGCGAAAATTCTCCAGGATCCGACGCTGCTCAAATCCCTGAGCCAGTTGCCAAAAAATGACGAAAGTGCGAAAGGTAGCGAGGAATAATCGATGAGCAACCAGACTCAACAACACGATCAGCAGGCGGGCCAGGCGTTCAGCCAGGACGAGTTCAGCGCGCTGTTGAATAAAGAGTTCCGCCCGAAAACCGATCAGGCGCGCTCTGCCGTAGAAAGCGCGGTTAAAACCCTGGCGCAGCAGGCGCTGGAAAACACCGTAACCTTCTCAAACGATACCTACCGCACCATTCAGAACCTGATTGCCGTTATTGACGAGCAGCTTTCACAGCAGGTGAACCAGATTATTCACCACGAGGAGTTCCAGAAGCTGGAGAGCGCCTGGCGCGGGCTGAGCTACCTGGTGAACAATACCGAAACCGACGAGATGCTGAAGATACGTTTTATGAGCATCTCCAAGCAGGAGCTGGGCCGCACCCTCAAGCGCTACAAGGGCGTGGGCTGGGACCAGAGCCCGATCTTCAAAAAAATCTACGAGCAGGAGTACGGCCAGTTCGGTGGCGAGCCGTTTGGCTGCATCGTGGGCGACTACTACTTCGACCACAGCCCGCAGGACGTTGAGCTGCTGGGCGAGATGGCGCGCATCGGCTCTGCGGCCCACTGTCCGTTCATCACCGGCACCGCGCCGGGTGTGATGCAGATGGAGTCCTGGCAGGAGCTGGCTAACCCGCGCGACCTGACCAAAATCTTCCAGAACACTGAATACGCTGCCTGGCGTTCACTGCGTGAATCAGAAGATGCCCGCTATCTGGGCCTGGTGATGCCGCGCTTCCTGTCGCGTCTGCCGTACGGCATTCGCACCAACCCGGTCGACAGCTTTGATTTTGAAGAGCAGACCGACGGCGCGAACCACAACAGCTACTCGTGGGCAAACGCTGCCTATGCGATGGCGGCCAACATCAACCGCTCCTTTAAAGAGTACGGCTGGTGCACCTCGATTCGCGGCGTGGAATCCGGCGGGGCGGTGGAAAACCTGCCGTGCCACACCTTCCCGAGCGATGACGGCGGCGTGGACATGAAGTGCCCGACCGAGATCGCCATCAGCGACCGTCGTGAAGCGGAACTGGCGAAAAACGGCTTTATGCCGCTGGTTCACCGCAAAAACTCCGACTTCGCCGCCTTCATCGGCGCGCAGTCCCTGCAAAAACCGGCCGAGTACCACGACCCGGATGCCACCGCTAACGCGCGCCTGGCCTCCCGTCTGCCGTACCTGTTCGCCTGCTGCCGTTTTGCTCACTACCTGAAGTGCATCGTGCGCGACAAAATCGGCTCCTTCCGCGAGCGCGAAGAGATGGAACGCTGGCTGAACGACTGGGTGATGAACTACGTGGACGGCGACCCGGCTAACTCCTCCCAGGAAACCAAGTCCCGCAAACCGCTGGCGGCGGCGGAAGTGCAGGTGCAGGAAATCGAAGACAACCCGGGCTACTACGCCGCGAAGTTCTTCCTGCGTCCGCACTACCAGCTGGAAGGTCTGACCGTTTCCCTGCGTCTGGTATCTAAACTGCCGTCGCTGAAGACGAAGGACGCGTAATGACGATTGCCGGCCCGAAGGGGCCGGCCATCTGAGCGGAAGAGCTTAGCTTATTTCTGTCAGTGAATAAGGATAGATGGTGAAACATATACTTTTGATCGCGACCAGTTTGCTGGCAGTTTCTACTCTCGCAAGCGCGGACGCTGGAAATTACAAATACCCTCAAGCGGAAGCATTGCCTCAGGATGACACATCAAACTTCCAACGCGATCCGACGCTGTTAACAGGGTACGATTTAGATCTGAGTGCAGAGCGTTTTGCTAAAGCCTGGCTGTCGAAAACGAATGAACGTGAACGCATTAAGGCAAATATGTATCTTCTCGGCGTAGTCGACGCGTCTGAGGGCACTGCATGGTGCAAGGGCAGGCCTTTTTTGCCAAATACAATACATGAGTTTCTCTATTCTCGTTTTGCGAACTTATCGAAACAGCAAGGCGAGGAGCGCGCTTCAAAAATCATCATTGACGGCATGAAAGAATTACGCCCGTGCAAAAAAGGAGAGTGACAAATGAGACCATTATACGAACAACTTAAACGTCAGCATTACTCTTCAAATCACACACGCGCGGGTTTTGCCTCGGGTGAACAGGTTTTTTCAGAAATTGGCTACGATTATTCGACGATTATCAAGCAACAACCGGCATACGAAAATACCTGTGCGGTAAGAATGAGCCTGGCATTGTTAAAATGCAATGTTGAATTTACAGGGCGTTTACCCATAAAGACCGGTCCCTATAAGGGAAAAACAATCGAGCCTGGCGCAAAATTACTTGCCGATCAGCTTTATAAATCCCATGTGTTTGGCAAGGCAGAAATCTTTAAAGACCGCGAGGCTGGTGCACGCTCAATGTTGGGCCGAAAAGGTGTTGTTTTCTTCAATAAAATTGATGGGTATGGCGGTGGTCATATCGACCTTATCGAGCCTCTGAGTAATAATTCGTTTATATGTAACTCCGATTGCTTTCCGTACTGTCAGGAAATCTGGTTTTGGGAATTAAAATAATTATATTCAGGTGTCTAAAGACCGTATTTCTTTTGCTCACTTGCTTATCTTTTTCTGCTCGCGGTGACAACCCTTACGTTGATTTTTATCAGCAGCAAACATACCGGCAGGTGGTAAAAGATTTTGTCCTGGCGCGCTGCCTTGCGCAGGTGGCAGATAAAGGCAGTCAATTTTCTGCTGATGCGGCCCGCAGTGCGAGTGCATTTATTGAATGGATACCGTTTGATGCTGAAAACGGTACTGACAAAGTTAACGCCATTATTGGGAAGTATAAAAACCAAATTAATGGTTTCCACTCGGAGCGCAAACCTGATGTAAAAGGCGTAACCTTAAATTGTCTACGTCTTTATCATAGCGACGAACTGAATAAACTGGTTCCGCAGCTCATCATTGGCGATCCTGATCGTACCTGGATTCAGGATAATCCGCAGTAGTAAAAGACTTCACATTCTTTCCTTTCATTCAGGGGGAATGTAAGACTGTCAAATGACACGGGTCGTTTGATATGAGGCAGAGGTAAAATATGGACGGTTTTATTCAGCCCCATGCTTTCCTGTTTGCCATATAAGGGCTTTTTCGAAAGCAATATTGTTCATCCACGAAGAGTAGATATTATGGCTATTGATATGTTTCTGAAGGTCGAGGGTGTTACGGGCGAATCTAAAGATTCTAACCACACCGGCTGGACTGATATTACCTCTTTCTCCTGGGGCGCGTCCCAGCCAGGTAATATGAGCGTTGGCGGTGGCGGCGGTGCCGGTAAAGTGAACTTTAACGATCTGCACGTTAACGCTCTGATCGACAAATCCACTACAGCAATCCTGAAACACTGCGCAAGCGGTAAACACCTGACCAAAGTTGAACTGTCCGTCTGCAAAGCGGGTGGTCAGCAGGTTGAATACACCCGCATCACCCTGGAAGACGTTCTCGTGACTTCCGTTCAGTACACGGGTGCAGACAACGGCGATACCGTTGGCGTGACCTATGCATTCCAGGCTGCGAAAGTGAAACAGCAGTACTGGGAGCAGACCACTGCCGGTGGTAAAGGTGCTGAAAGCAGCGCTGGCTGGAACATCAAAGAAAACAAAGAAGCGTAATTGCGCGCGTGACCGGGGAGTTTTCCCCGGTCATTATTTATAGAGACTTAATTTCGTTTGCAAAGGGATGTCAATATGAGCGTAAAATCAACGGTTGCTCCTGGTTATTGTGTTGTTCAGCAGGCTGGTACGTTAGATTTCCAGGCAAGACTACTGTTCAATAAACCAGACAGTGAAGCGGCACGTTATTTTATGCAAGTGAACAGGGACACACGGTGGTTAAAACCCGGGCAAATATTGATCCTTAATGCTCCGGGTGCTGAAAATGCGGTTCAGCTAAAACAATTACAAAATGCAAAGCAAAAGGTTAATGGAGCATTGGCAGAACTGAATACAGATGAAGCTAATTTCTTTAACAAGCATTTTAGTACCATCGCAGCATTAACTAATTTTATGGATAAATCTCTCGGGGTGGTTGCTGATGCAGGTGAAAGGTACTTTAGCGAAATAGAAAAGAAATTAAAAGCTATCGAACTGGCTTATCAAAATCAATACAGAACGCAAGGCACATTGATCGGGCAGCAGTTTTTTGTTGAAAGGCAAAAACTTTTTTCTGAGCTGGACGTTTTATTAAATAAGCTGTCCAGACTAACGCTGAAACTGAAACCTTATGAAGAAATCAAGCACGCTTTAGGTTTATCAAGCAGGTCAATTGTCCACGAATGGAGTACTGCGGGTGTTGCCTCGATACGAGGGTATTCAACATATGTAGACAATGCTTCAAAAGCTGCCCGTTTTCTGAAAATGGGAGGATGGCTTGCTATCGGCTTCGCTGGTGCAAACACAACCAATGAAGTTTACGATGCCTGTACAGTAGGTAGAGAGCAGAGTTGTTCCAAAGTCGCCGTTAAGAAGTACAGTCAATTTGGCGCCAGTCTTGCGGGCGGGATTTATGGCGGAAAATATGGCGCCATGGCTGGGGCTGGCGTATGTGTTGCATTGGGCGTGGCAACAGGTGGTGTAGGGTTGCTCGCGTGTTCTGTGGTAGGAGCCGCTGCGGGTGGATACATTGGTGGCGAAGTTGCCGGTGGAGCAACTGAATATGTCATGGATAAGCTATGGTGAATTTAGAAAATATTCTTTTATTTCTGATTGTTGTTTTATTTTTACTTGTCGTAATTATGGACTTCATCAGTTCCCGTTATTTTAAAAAACACGAGGCCGAATATAATCAGCTTCTTTCAGAATATAGGCAAAAAGGCTACGATCTCGATCTGGTGACAAATTACGCATCATTTTTTGGTTCGCTGGCGAACTATCAAAAAATAATCTGGTTTGTTCGTCTTCGCAAAGGCGTGA
>OJXZ01000275.1_pt1 | contig 16115 bp, 17 predicted proteins | sample 1600821 | NCBI WGS metagenome assembly OJXZ01 (sample SAMN04436844, study PRJEB24849) | human gut metagenome | biome: human gut; feature: NICU; material: stool | host: Homo sapiens | place: USA: Saint Louis, MO | collected 2011-10-10 | reverse complement strand
TAGTGATTTGAAATAAGCAACTTCTTTTTCTTCATTTTGTGAGGTATTACAAATAAATACTGAATAATTGTGTTTAAAAAAATAGTTTTCGATATCTAATGCTAACTGCGAAAACCATTCATTATCGATGTTTGGAACAATTAATCCGATTGTTTTTGATTTTGATGTCCGTAAGCTTTTGGCGGCAATATTAGCAGTATAACCATATTCTTTAATAATTGTTTCGACCTTCTCTTTAGTTTTATCAGAAAAGCGGCCATTATTGTTGATAACTCTAGAAACAGTGGCGACAGAGACATCAGCTAACTTAGCTATTTCCTTAATTGAAATATTTTTTTTCTTTACCATTTTTGTTCCCCTCCATTTTCATTATAGATTAAAAAATAGATATTTTCAATAAAATGTAATCGCTTACTCACAAAGAAAAAGGTGAATAAATACAACGGCACATATTGTGCCGTGGATATATGTGGAAACGTTTACTCAAGATATATATATAATAGGAGTATGAACGAAAGGTAAACGTTTACTCAAAATATAGGAGGATTGTATGGAGAAACTATTATGTCCATCAATGATGTGTGCTAATTTTGGCAATCTTGAAAAGGAAATAAAAGAGTTAGAAGAAGGTGGGATTGATTTTTTTCATCTAGATGTCATGGATGGTAGCTATGTTCCAAATTTTGGGATGGGTCTGCAAGATATTGAGTATATATGTAAACAAGCAACGAAACCATGTGATGTGCATCTAATGGTCGTCAACCCAAGTGATTATATTGAGAAATTCGCAGCTTTAGGCGTAAAGATTATTTATATTCATCCAGAGACTGATAAGCATGCTTGCCGAACATTACAAAAGATTAAAGATGCTGGAGCAAAAGCAGGAATTGCTTTGAATCCAGGAACATCTTTTGAAACAGTTAAAGAACTTTTGTATTTATGTGATTATGTCATGCTAATGAGTGTTAACCCAGGTTTTGCAGGACAAAAATATTTAGATTTTGTCACTCCAAAATTCCGGCAGTTTGTTGATGCTGCCTCTAACTATGGCGGCTATCAGGTAATGATCGATGGTGCTTGTTCACCAGAAAAAATCGCGATGTTATCAAAGGTAGGCGTTAAAGGATTTATTTTAGGAACTAGTGCGTTGTTTGGTAAAGAAAAAAGTTATAAAGAGATTATTACAGAATTAAGAAAGTTATAAAGGAGGAAGGATAAAATGAATATTTTGTTAGTATGTGCAGCTGGAATGTCAACAAGTCTACTTGTAAATCGAATGAACGAAGCGGCTGCAGCAAAAGGAATCGGGATTAATATTGAAGCACATCCAGTTGGGAGTATCGATCAATTTGGAGATGCTGCAGATGTGATTTTATTAAGCCCACAGGTGCGTTATGAATTAAAGAATGTTAAGGCTAAATATCCAAATAAGCCGGTTGAAGTTATTAATATGCAAGATTATGGAATGATGAATGGTAATAAGGTTTTGGATACTGCTTTAAAATTGATTGAAGGGTAATAAGATTAAATTAAAATAAATTTTAGGAGGTTTATTATGAGTTTTCCAAAAGGTTTTTTATGGGGTGGTTCAATTAGTGCTACTCAAATTGAAGGTGGTTGGAATGAAGGTGGAAAATCACCAGTATTAGTAGATTATTGCACAGCTGGTTCAGCTAAAGAACGTCGTCAAATTTGGTATTTAGACCAAGAGGGTAAAAAAGTACATAAAGACTGGGAAGCAGTTGATGAATTACCAGAAGGGTGTAAGTTTCAGTTATTTGATGATTTACATTATACTAACCATGTGGCTAGTGATTTTTATCATCGTTATAAAGAAGATATTGCCTTGTTAGCAGAAATGGGATATACAACATTTAATACATCTATATCATGGGCTCGTATTTATCCTCATGGTATTAAGGGGGGGTTAATCAAGAAGGCGTTGAATTCTATCGTAGTGTTTTTGAAGAATGTAGAAAGTATGGTATGGATCTAGTTATTACACTGTATAAATATGATGAACCGGTTTCTCTTCTTGAACAACACGGTGGTTGGCGCAATCGGGCAATGATTGACGAATTTGTTGAATTTGCACGAGTTTGTTTTACTGAATATAAAGATTTGGTAAATAAATGGATGACATTTAATGAAATTAATATCATTATGCCATTAAATGATACTCCTAAAGATAAAGCTAAAAGAGATCTAGCTTATTTGCACAATCAATTGGTTGCGGCTGCTAGGGCAACTGTTGTTGCTCATGAAATTGATAAAGATCTTAAAGTTGGTGCAATGATTTGTGGAAATATGAATTATCCACTTACTCCTGATCCAAAAGATGCATTTGCACAATATAAACGTTTCCAAGATTTCTTTGGATATAGTGCAGATACTCAAATAAGGGGAGAATATCCACCTTATGCTAAAAGAATTTGGGAAGAGTGGAATTTTACTCCAGAAATTACAGAACAAGATAAAAAGGATTTAAAAGAAGGAAAAGCAGACTTTTTAGGATTTTCTTATTATGCTTCGGGGGTAATTACTACTCATAATGAAGAACAATTGGATATTACTGGAGGAAACATTTTAGGAAGTGTTAAAAATCCGTATCTTGAAGCAAATGCTTGGGGTTGGCAAATTGATCCGTTAGGATTTAAACATTTCTTGCACATTTTAAATGATCGTTATCAAGTACCGTTATTTGATGTTGAAAATGGTATTGGACTGATTGAAACTGAGGGTTATGGTATTTGTCATGATTCGGCAAGAATTGATTATCATCGTCGACATATTCAATGCATGAAAGAAGCAGTCGAAGAAGGTGTAAACCTATTTGGTTATACAACTTGGGGATGTATCGACTTAGTAAGTGCGGGTACCGGGCAAATGGATAAAAAATATGGATTTATCTATGTTGATATGGATGATCAAGGAAATGGTGATCTACATCGCTCAAGAAAAGATTCATTCTATTGGTATAAGAAGGTAATTGCCAGCAATGGTGAAGATCTAGATTAGAGTCAGGAGAAAGTTATGAAAATTGGAATTGGAAATGATCATGTTGCGGTTGAATATAAAAATGTGATCAGAGAGTATATTGAAGCAAAATATGGCTATGAAGTAATCAATTATGGTACTGATAGCAGTGAAAGATTTAATTATCCAGTTTCTGGTGAAGCGGTCGCTAATGCAGTTGTAAATGGTGAGGTTGATAAAAGTATCGTAATCTGCGGAACAGGCGTAGGAATTTCTTTGGCTGCCAACAAAGTAAATGGAATTCGCTGTGTGACATGTAGTGAGCCATATTCAGCCAAATTATCAAGAGAGCATAATAATACTAATATGCTGGCTTTTGGCGCACGAGTAGTAGGAATTGAACTTGCAAAAATGATTGTTGATGCCTGGTTAACTGGTGAGTATGAAGGTGGGCGTCATCAAGTTAGAATTGATATGCTCAAAGATATTGAAGTGAGGCAATGTAAGTAAGATGTCATTAGAAATAATTCAAACTTTAAATCCTGAATATACAATCAAAAGTATTACTGACGAAGCTTTTAGAACTTATGGTAAGGTTATTGATAATAATATTGATGAAGCAATTGAATTTTGTATAGACTTTGTTCAGGCAGCTAAACAAGATAACTTTTATCTTCCTAGCGTTTTAGAAGTAGAACAATTGTCTTCGATACATATAATAGTTCTAAATGTGAACTTTTCTATGTTCCGAAAGGTACGATCGTTGAATGTTATAGTGCTACTTTACATTACACTCCTATAGCGGTTAGTAAAGAAGGCTTTATAACTATTTGTTTATTATTAAAAGGAACTGGCGATATTTTAGAAAAGCGTAAAAAGATTTTAAAGAAGAAAAATAAATGGTTTATTGCTCATCAGGATAACCTAGAAAAGATTGCCTCAGGGGATTATCCGGGTTTATTAGGCAGAAAAATCATAATTGATCATTAAGCAAGATTTTTATAATCTTGCTTCTTTTATTTGTGAAATTTCACGTTAAAATGTGATAATGGGCTATTATCTTAACATCGGTACAAACAGCCTTCAAAATATTGTAAGCGCTTTTAATTATTGTTAAGATAGGCATATAGGGACCTATACATTAGAAAAGTGAGGAGAGTTTAGAATATGATGCAAAAAATTCAAAGATTTGGTGGGGCGATGTTTACACCAGTCTTGTTATTTGCTTTTTCAGGAATTGTCATCGGTGTTTGTACAGTATTCCAAAGTGATGTCATCATGGGAAGTATTGCAGCATCGGACACTACTTGGTTTAAAGTATGGTATGTTGTAAAAGAAGCAGCATGGACAATCTTTAGACAAGTCAACTTATTATTTGTTATTTCGTTACCAATTGGTCTAGCTAAAAAATAAAATGCTAGAGCATGTATGGAATCATTTGTTTTATATTGTACTTTTAATTATGCATTAGCAGCACTATTAAGCAATTGGGGTTCATTTGTAGGAATTGATTACGCAATTGAAGCTGGTAGTGGTACAGGTCTTGCTAGTGTAGCAAGTATTAAAACGTTAGATACTGGAATGGTTGGTGCATTGATTGTTGCTGGTGTTGCAGTATGGTTGCATAACCGTTATTTCGATACAAAACTGCCTGAATGGTTAGGAGTATTTAGAGGTTCTTCGTTTGTGGCGATGATTGGTTTTCCCGTAATGATTGGATTAGCAGTTATTTTCTTCTTTATTTGGCCACAAGTTCAACATGGAATTGCTGGTGTTCAAACATTTATTATTAGCAGTGGCGCCTTAGGGGTATGGGTGTATACTTTCTTAGAAAGAATTCTGATTCCAACAGGATTACACCATTTTATTTATATGCCGTTTATGTATGATTCAGTTGCAATTGAAGGCGGAATTAAAACTGCTTGGGTAGCAGCAATGCCAGAAATCGCTAAATCAACAGCTTCATTAAGAACATTGTTCCCAGCTGGTGGTTATGCATTATATGGTTTCTCTAAAATGTTCGCTCCACTAGGTATTAGTGCGGCATTCTATGCAACAGCAAAAGAAAACAAGAAAAAAGAAGTATTAGGATTAATGATTCCGGTTACTTTAACAGCAATGTTTGCAGGGATTACAGAACCAATTGAATTTACATTCATGTTTATTGCGCCGGTAATGTTTGCAGTGCATTCTGTTTTGGCAGCATCATTAGCAACAGCACAATATTTAATTGGAATTAGTGGTGACTTTGGAAGTGGAATTATTTCTAATGCGGCCTTGAACTGGATTCCACTTGGATCAGCACATTGGCAACAATATTTATTATCAGTTGTAATTGGTCTAGTTTTCTCAGGAATTTGGTTTATTGTATTTAAATTTATCATTGAAAAATTTGATTTTAAAACACCTGGTCGTGAAGACGATGATGAAGAAGTTAAGTTGGTTTCAAAAGCTGAATATAAAGCTTCTAAAGAGGATACAAGTAATGATCCAACTGGAAATATTGAAGTTAAAGGTGGCGATGCTGGTAAAGCAGCAGCTTTCTTAGCGGCATTAGGTGGTAAAGATAATATAGAATCAGTTACAAACTGTGCAACTCGCTTAAGAGTATCAGTTAAAGATGAAACATTAGTACAACCGGTTGGAGTCTTTAAAAAGGCTGGTGCTCATGGTTTAGTTGCTAAAGGTAAAGCGTTCCAGGTTATCGTTGGATTAACAGTACCTTATGTAAGAGAAGAATTTGAAAAGTTATTATAAAAAGGGGAGAAGAAGAATGAAAAAACAATCATCTATTTGTATTGCTGGCGGTGGAAGTACTTTCACCCCAGGAATTGTTCTAATGCTTATGGAAAATCAAGAACGTTTTCCAATTCGTCAAATTAAATTATATGATAATAATGCAGAGCGACAAAATAAATTAGCTGAAGCATTAGGAATTTTAATGAAAGAAAGATATCCAGAAGTTGCCTTTTCTTGGACAACTGATCCAGAAACGGCATTTACGGATATTGATTTTTGTATGGCACATATTCGTGTTGGTTTATACGCAATGCGTGAACTAGATGAAAAAATCCCATTAAAACATGGTGTTGTTGGTCAAGAAACATGTGGACCTGGTGGTTTAGCATATGGAATGCGTTCAATTGGTGGTGTTTTAGAAATTTTGGATTATATGGAAAAGTATTCTCCTAATGCCTGGATGTTGAATTATTCAAATCCAGCTGCTATCGTAGCTGAAGCAACTAGAAGATTACGACCAAATTCTAAAATTATTAATATTTGTGATATGCCAATTGGAATTGAAAGAAATTTTGCTACTATTTTAGGCTTAGAATCACGTAAAGATATGATTGTAAGATATTATGGTTTAAATCACTTTGGCTGGTGGACATCAATTGCTGATAAAGAAGGTAATGATTTAATGCCAAAAATTAAAGAACATTGTCGTCAATTTGGTTATGCTGTTGATACTGAAGATTTTCAACATCGCGATCAATCTTGGATTGATACTTATACTAAAGTTAAAGATGTATATGCGGTTGATCCTGATACATTACCAAATACTTATTTAAAATATTATTTATATCCAGATTATGTAGTTGAACATTCAAATAAAGAATATACACGTGCTAATGAAGTTATGGATGGACGAGAAAAAAGAGTATTTGGGGCAGCTGCTGATATTGTAGCGAAACAAACTGCTAAAGATTGTGGATTTAGTACGGATACACATGCTGCTTATATCGTCGATTTAGCTTGTGCAATTGCTTTTAATACAAAAGAAAGAATGTTGTTGATTGTTCCTAACGATGGTGCAATAATTAACTTTGACCCAACAGCAATGGTTGAAATTCCATGTATCGTTGGTAATGAAGGTGCTGAACCATTAAAAATGGGAGAAATTCCACAATTCCAAAAAGGTTTGATGGAACAACAAGTATCAGTTGAAAAATTATGTGTTGAAGCTTGGATCGAAGGAAGTTATCAAAAAATGTGGCAAGCTTTAACATTATCAAAAACAGTACCAAGTGCTAAGGTAGCAAAAGAAATTTTAGATGATTTAATTGAAGCAAATAAAGGATATTGGCCAGAATTAAAATAATAGGAGGAAGTGAAAATGGTGTACGGAAAACTACAATCAATATTTAAATTTTTTAAAGGAATGAGTGCCTTGGATATTGTAAAATATCTATTTGTGGGTATTCCTATCTTGATTCTTGGATTCTTGTATTTATTTATGGCCCAAGGGGATATTGAAAAGATGTTTAATGAACCTTTGATTGTGGGACAATTATTACTCGTTCTAGCAATGCCATTTTGTTATCTTGCAATGCGCAATATCTGTCAAGATCTTAAAGATCGAAAAAAACGTGATGGATTGTTAATTCCGTTATGGATCTTAATTGTCTATCAAGTTAGTTCATTTAATATGATTTGTAGTTTTCTCATCATTTATGGTACTTTCCAAGAGTATGGTAAAGGAATGTTTGCAATAAAAAAATTCACTATAAATAATAGTACTAAAGCGATGTTAGTGGGATTGATTCCGCTTGGTATGTTGTACGGATTAGTTTTATTTGTTAAAATTAGATTAGGAATACTATTCTAGGAGGAATCAGGAATGTTAAATTTGTTTAAGAAAAAAAGTAAATCAGTAGAAGTATTAGCACCACTAACCGGGACGACACTTTCAATTGAAGAAGTGCCAGATCCTGTCTTTTCAGAAAAAATGATGGGGGAAGGAATTGCCATCAAGCCTACTACAGATACAGTTGTAGCGCCGTTTAAGGGGACAGTTAAAATGTTAATGCCTAATTCTGGACATGCAGTTGGTCTGTTGAGTGAGGATGGTCTAGAAATATTGATCCATGTGGGGATGGATACAGTTTCGTTAGAAGGGGAAGGATTTGAAGTTTTAACAGAAGTTGAAGCTAAAGTAGAGCCGGGTGATCCATTAATAAAATTCGATGAAGCATTTTTGAAATCAAAAGAGATGGATACTCTTACAATGGTTGTTGTAACTAATCCTGGTGATTTTCAACCGGAGCAGTTCTTAACAAATAAAGAGGTTAAAGCGGCTAACGATCCGATCATGGTTTATAAAAAATAATAGAAAAGTATTATTGGTTAAAAACTGATCATCATTTGGTGATCAGTTTTTTAGTTAGCTATTTTAATCATTAGTGTACTGGAGTATACTGTAGATATTTGGAGGGAAAATAATGGAAGGGAAAAATGGTTTAATGACACATGGCAATATTGCAAAACAGCTGATCGTGTTTGCGATACCATTATTGGTTGGAAATTTATTTCAACAGCTGTATAATACAGTCGATAGTATCGTTGTAGGTAATCTTATTGGTGATCAAGCTTTAGCAGCAGTAAATTCCAGTGGACCAATTATTGATATGCTGGTTAGTTTTTTTATGGGGTTATCATTAGGTGCCGGTGTTTTAATTTCTAATTATTTTGGAGCTCAAGATTGTCAGGGAGTTAAAGAAGGTGTTCATACAGCAATGGCCTTAGCGCTTGTTTCAAGTCTTATCACAACAATAGTCGGAGTGATTTTCACCCCAATAATCTTAAAATGGGTAAGAGTTGATTCATCCGTAATTGGGCAGAGCATTATTTATTTACGGATTTATTTTTTAGGAGTAATTGGTTTAATTATTTATAACATGATTAGTGGAATCTTAAGAGCGGTTGGTGATTCTAAATATCCATTATATTTTTTAGTTGTTTCATCGATTGTAAATATTATTTTAGATTTGGTATTTGTTGTAATTTTTAAGATGGGAATTGCTGGGGTGGCGATTGCTACTACGATTGCTCAGATCACTAGCGCATTATTATCAATTTATATTTTAGTGAGATCTAAAGAAATGTATAAACTAGAATTGCAGCAGATTCATTTTTATCCCGATATTTTAAAAAAGACAGCTAAGATTGGAATGCCTAGTGCAATGCAAAATGCGGTAGTTTCTTTTTCAAATATTATTATGCAGTCAAATATTAATGTGTTTGGTGCTTATGCGATGGCTGGAACAGGTTCATATACTAAAATCGATGGATTTGCTATCTTACCGGTTTTAAGTTTTGCAATGGCATTAACAACTTTTGTTGGACAAAATAAGGGTGCACAAGAATATGAAAGAATAAAAAAAGGGGCACGTATTGGAACTTTGATCAGCTGTGGGATCATTTTGACACTGACAATCATTATTGTTTTTACAACCCCGTATTTATTAAGAATTTTTTCATCAAATTCCCAAGTAATTGAATATGGACGAACGATGATGTTATGTATTGCTCCAGGCTATTTATTTTTAACTCTATCCCAATGTATTTGTGGTGTTTTGCGGGGTGTTGGAAGAACCAATATTCCAATGTTTGTTCTAATTGGGTGCTGGTGTATTTTTAGAGTAATCTGGGTTACAGTAACAACTAACATTTTCCATAACATTGTTTTTGTAAATTTAGGCTGGCCAGTTTCTTGGATTTTTAGTTCGCTTGTATTAGGCATATATTATTATAAAGCTAACTGGTTATATGACTAGGTTCTTCTTTTTTGAAGAATCTTTTTTTGTAAAAAATTAGCACTTGTATTGACAAAGTGCTAGAAAAGGATATAATAATTTTAGCACTTAGGAATGGCTAGTGCTAAAAAGGAGTGATTAAAATGATTAAGCCATTACATGATAATGTTATTTTGAAAAAAGATGAAGTAGAAAATAAAACATCTAGCGGAATTATTTTAACAACCGAAACAAAAAAGATTCCCAGTGTAGCAACAGTTGTTGCTTTAGGTCCTGATTGTAAATCCGAAATTAAAGAAAATAGTAAAGTTGTTTACAAAGAATATTCAGGAACTAATATTAAAATTGACGAAGTAGATTATATTGTCATCGAAGAAAAAGATATTTTAGCTTATATTGCTTAGGAGGTAATTAGAAATGGCAAAAGAAGTTAGATTTTCAAGTGACGCCCGCAAGTCAATGTTAAAAGGAGTAAATACTCTTGCAGACGCTGTATGTATTACGTTAGGTCCTAAGGGGCGAAATGTTGTGTTAGAAAAAAGTTATGGTTCACCATTGATTACTAATGATGGTGTTAGTATTGCTAAAGAAATTGAATTAGAAGATAAATTTGAAAATATGGGAGCAAAATTAGTATATGAAGTAGCTAATAATACTAATGATGTTGCTGGTGATGGAACAACAACAGCAACTATTCTTGCTCGTAATATGATCAATAGCGGGATGAAAGCCGTTGATAAAGGATGTAATCCTGTTCTAATGCGTGAAGGTATTGAATATGCGAGCAAAGAGGTAGCAAAAACTATTTTGAAGAATTCACGTAAAGTTGAAACTAGTGGAGATGTTGCTAGTGTTGCAACAATTTCGGCTGGTAGTAAAGAAATTGGAGATTTAATTGCTGAAGCGATGGATAAGGTTGGTCGTGATGGGATTATTAATGTTGATGAAAGTAATGGATTTGATAATGAATTAGAAATCAGTGAAGGAATGCAGTATGATAAAGGATATGTTTCGCCATACATGGTTTCTGATCGTGAAAAAATGCAAGTCGAATTAGAAAATCCATATGTTTTAGTAACTAATCATAAAATTAATAATTTACAAGAAATTTTACCAGTACTTGAACAAGTTTTAAAGACAAACAAACCATTATTATTGATTGCTGAAGATTATGAAAATGAAGTAATTTCAACTTTAGTTTTAAATAAATTACGTGGTACTTTCAATGTTGTTGCAACTAAGGCTCCTGGTTTTGGTGATAATCAAAAAGAAATGCTGCAAGATATTGCTGCATTAACAGGTGCAAAACTTTATAATAAAGACTTAAATATGAAGTTGGAAGAACTTCAATTAGAAGAACTTGGTACTATTAAAAAAGTTATTGTGACTAAAGATAATACTACTATGATCAGTGGTAATGAAGAAAATCCTGAGTTAAAGGCACGAATTGAAGAAATAAAAACAAGAGTTGCTAGCAGTACTAGTGATTATGATAAAAAACAATTCCAAGAACGCCTTGGTAAGTTAACAAATGGGGTTGCAACAATTAAAGTTGGAGCGACTACTGAAAGTGAATTAAAAGAAAAGAAATTACGTATTGAAGATGCTTTAAATGCTACTAAAGCAGCAGTTGCAGAAGGTATTGTAATTGGTGGTGGAGCAGCATTAGTTGAAGCTTATAAAGAATTAAAACCAGTGCTTAAAAATGATAATGTTGATGTTCAAAAAGGTATTAATATCGTGATGGAAGCATTATTATCACCAATTTGTCAAATTGCTGAAAATGCTGGATATAACAGCGAAGATATTGTTGATATGCAAAAATCTGCAGCTAAAAATCAAGGATTTGATGCCAAAAATGGTGAATGGGTTGATATGTTTGATAAAGGAATTATTGATCCGACTAAAGTTACTCGTAGTGCATTATTAAATGCTGCAAGTATCTCAGCTTTATTTATTACAACTGAAGCTGGTGTTGCAGAGATTAAGTCTGAAACACCAGAGGCTCCAATGATGCCAAATCAAATGTATTAATAAAAAAGGTTTTGTATTGATTTTAAATACAAAACCTTTTTGTTATATTTTTTCGATTTCATCGATCCAGTTACTTACGTTTGCATCACTTGGCATTCGCCAGTCACCACGAGGAGAGAGAGAGACACTTCCAACTTTAGGACCATCTGGGATACAGCTACGTTTAAATTGTTGGCTAAAGAAACGCCAATAAAATTTAGTTAGCCATTTCTTAATAGTTTCTTTGTCGTATTTATCTTTAAAAGCTAGTTTAGTTTTACGATATAGTTTACGTGGTTCATCACCAAAACGGACCATATGATAAATAAAGAAATCATGCAGCTCATATGGACCTACGATATCTTCAGTTTTTTGAACGATCTGATCATTTTCTTGAGGTAATAACTCTGGTGAAACAGGTGTATCTAGTATATCTTTTAAGATTGTTTCTAATTTTTCTCCATGATACAAACTAGCTACGTAATCAACTAAATAACGAACTAAGGTTTTAGGAACAGAGACATTTACTGCATACATTGACATATGATCGCCATTGTATGTTGACCAGCCTAAAGCAACTTCTGATAAATCTCCAGTTCCAATCACAAGACCACCAACTTGATTAGCTTTATTCATGAGAATTTCTGTTCTTGTTCTTGCTTGAACATTTTCATAAGTAACATCATGAATATTTTCATCTTGTTCAATATCTCTAAATTGAATACGGACAGATTCTGTAATATCAACTTCAATACTTGTTACAGCTAATTCTTCCATTAATCCTAAGGCATTGTTTTTAGTCCTTGAAGTAGTTCCAAAACAAGGCATTGTAATTGCAATAATATCTTTTGTATCATAATTTAGTTTTTTGAAGGCCATCGTACATACTAATAAGGCTAAGGTAGAATCTAACCCCCCCGAAATACCAATAACGACTTTTTTGATTCCGGTGGCTTTTAAGCGCTGCATTAAACCTCTTGTTTGGATATCAAATACCTCTTTACAGCGTTTAGCCCGTAAGTCTCGATTACTAGGGACAAATGGGTGGGGATCATAATAATATGTGGTATTTAAATCGATATTTGTTGAATCAAAATAAATAGTTTCATAATTATGATATGATTTAAAAGTTGTCATTTTTCGACGTTCACTTGATAATTTCTTTAAATCGAGATCACCATAGATCAGTTCACTGTCAAAACCTCGGCTCTCTTTGATCATTGTTCCATTTTCACTAATAATGTGATGCCCACTAAAAACAACATCTGTGGTACTTTCGCCATTACCGGCATTACAATAAACATAGCCACAAACTAAACGAGCTGATTGAGAACTTACTAGTAAACGACGATAATCGCTTTTTGTTGTAATTTCATTGCTGGCAGAAGGATTTAAAATTAAATTAGCACCATTTAAAGCCAGTTTAGTACTTGGGGCATCTGGTAACCAAAGATCTTCACAAATTTCAACTCCAAATTTAAAATCTGAATTAGTTGTTGAAGCAAAAACATAGTGAGTTCCAAAAGGTATCTTTTGACCATTAAAGTTTGTCAATGTATTTTCTTTTGGGGCTTGTTCAAAACGACGAGCTTCATAAAATTCCTGATAATTAGGAATATGTGTTTTAGGGACTAAGGCAAGCAGCGCACCTTGATGAATTACTGCAGCTACATTATAAAGACTATTTAAATGTTGATAAGGTAGACCGACAATGGTGATTAAATCTTTATTATTTGTTGCAGTGATAATTGTTTGCAGTTGCTGTTTAGCCTCATTTAATAAGCGATCTTGATTGAAAAGATCTTCACAAGTATATCCGGTTAAACAAAGCTCGGGTAGAACTAAAACTCTAGCATCATTATGATAAGCTTCATTAATTAAGTTACAAATATTTTCACTATTATTTTTTACGTTAGCAATACTAGTTTCAAAAGAACCAGCAGCGACACGGATGTATCCATCTTTCATTATATCTCCTCCAATGACTATATTGTACACTGATAAATGTTTCTAAACAAGCTGAAAAAAGTAATCTAATTATTGACTAGATTACTTTTTTAAAACCATGACCTTTTCATTTTTTAAATCAAGTTCGTCGGTGAATTGGAAGCCGCGCATTTGATATAAAGAAGTGGCAGCTTCTAATTGTAAAACGATTTTGCGATTTTGTTCATCTACTTTTTTATGATTGTCAAAATTTTCCACCATATTTATAATATTAATAATTATTGCATTTCATGATTAGATTATTCAACTTTTTTAGTAAACTTGAATTTAAAACATAAGATCAAAGCAATTGTAATTGAAGAAGCAAAAATTAGATACATAATGGTATAGCCATTATTTCCTGGGAAAATATCTAAAACTCGACCTCCAATGATTTGAAAAATCAAAGCTGAAAAGCCTTTGGCTAACATCGATGAAATACCATAGGCACTATTGATATATTGTTCATCAACTAAATCTAATATAATTCTTACAGCAACAAGAATAAAAACAATTGTTGTTAGACCTTGAAAAAAGAAAACAGACATAATCAAATATGGTGCTGGACAAGTTGAATACCAGACAAAGCGAATGATAGATAAAACACAGGCAAATATCATTAAAGCTTTATATGAAATCTTTTTCATATAACGATCTGAAAATAAGACAGCAGGGATCTCTGATAAGGTACTAAATAACAGAGTCGTTCCTACAATCGTAGTAGTCCCTCCTAAACCTTTGATTACTAATGGGAGGTAAACCATTTGGGCAGAACTTGGGCCTTGAAAAAGAATATAGATTAACATAAAAATTTTAAAAGGTTTGTTGTGCCATAAATGTTTTAAAACTTCTTTAGTTGTTACCTTGGCTGCTTTACCAACGATAAGCGGTTTAGCATCGTGCATCATATAAAAAGAAAACAACATGAGCAATAGACCAGCTGCAAAAATATAGAAGTTTGCAGTTGGTGAAATATAGTCATAAACAATACCGCTTACTTGAGCAGCAATAGCATAAAGAATAGATCCCCAAACTCTGATTGCTCCAAATGGATATGGTGAGGCAGTAGCTAAACGATCTGTTAAGGCGGTAATTCCGTTTAAACAACCTTGAGTGAAGCCGTTCAATAAAAATAAAAAGATAAAAGACTTTGTTGAAGCAAATAGTAAACCAAAAATAATTGTTAATGCACCAGTTATAATTGCGACTAGTTTTGGACTTTTAAATTTATCAGCTAGAAAACCTGTAATTGGTTGAGTCGCCATTGCAAACAAAGCCGCAGCCGAAGTGATTAATGAAATTTCAGTAGCCGAGCAGTTTATTCCAGCAAGATAGACAGAAATGATACAAGAAAACATTGCCCATGAAAAATAGAACATCCCATTTCCTAAGGCGTAGTAGATATAACTTCCCTTTTTGAACATGTATGACCCTCCAAATATTTTTTGATGCTTCGATTTTATCACTGAAATTTTTTAAGTAAGCGCTTTTTCATTTTTTGGAAAAGAATATCTAGAATCCGGTATAAGAGCTATATTTTTTACAACATAGCACCAGACAAGTAATTAGTTGAACTTGGAAGAATAATGGTTTATAATGAAACAGGTTTGGAGGGTTTCAATATGAGTTTTGAAATGTTATCAGATTTAGGGATAAAAAAATATGAAATGTGTCGTGATGATATTGGGCGCTTCTTTGCTCGTTCAGTAGTTGCGGGATTATATTTAGGATTAGCGACGATCTTATCAACAACATTAGGAACATTGCTATTTAAAGATAATTTAATTGCTTCAAAAATTGCTGTAGCAGGTTCATTTGGAATCGGATTAGTAATTATTGTAATTTTAGGATCAGAGTTATTTACAGGAAATTGTTTTACAACAATGATTCCTGTTTATGGTAAGAAATTGAAGTTTCGTCAGATAATTCCCATGTGGATAGTTTGTTATTTTGGGAATTTTGTAGGAATTGCACTAGTTTGTTATTTATTTTTTATTAGTGGTAGTAATCATGAACTGCTTTCGGAATATGTTGTTAGTTGTGCAAATACAAAATTAAGTTTTGATATCATTGAATTATTAGTCAAAGCAGTTTTATGTAACTTTATCGTTTGTGTAGGTGCTTACGTAGGGATGAAGATGCAGGACGATACGGCCAAAACAATTATTATGATGATTGTGGTTATGGCATTTGTTTTACCTGGATTCGAACATAGTATTGCTAATATGGGTTCTTTCACTTTAACGATAGGGGCTTTAGGAAGTGGTGCTAACTTTGGTTTGATTGCTATACATATGATCGTAGTAACTTTTGGTAATATGATTGGTGGTGGAGTTTTGTTAGGATTACCACTATATCTAATGATTAAGCCAAATAAATAAAGATCTATGATAATGAATTTATGATTCATTATTAATAGATTTTTTTATTTGCATTTATTACGGTTTTAAATTTTTGTTCGGGAATAAATTATATCAATATCAAAAATACCTAATCAATCAGCTTTATTAATACTAAGAATAACATCATAATCATCTTTGTTGATAAAAGTACGATAACATAGAGGTGTTAATTGATTGGTAGAAATTGTATGTTTTGATGATT
>OJXZ01000240.1_pt1 | contig 18696 bp, 17 predicted proteins | sample 1600821 | NCBI WGS metagenome assembly OJXZ01 (sample SAMN04436844, study PRJEB24849) | human gut metagenome | biome: human gut; feature: NICU; material: stool | host: Homo sapiens | place: USA: Saint Louis, MO | collected 2011-10-10 | reverse complement strand
CAGCGCGGACTCAGCCGTATAGTCGCGAAAAGAATTCTGTAGTTTCATCCGCTGCTTAAATTACCCTGGTCAGTCATTACTCGCGGTGATAAGGGTGGTTGGTAGTGATGCTCCATGCGCGATACAAACTTTCTGCCACGAGAACCCGTACAAGCGGGTGGGGCAGCGTCAGCGCCGAGAGTGACCAACTTTGTTCTGCTGCCGCTTTGCAGGCGGGAGATAACCCCTCTGGTCCGCCAATCAACAGACTGACGTCCCGACCATCCTGCTTCCAGCGCTCCAGTTCGTGCGCCAGCTGCGGCGTATCCCAGGGTTTGCCCGGAATATCGAGGGTCACGATGCGGTTTTTGCCTGCGGCAGCCAGCATCAGTTCTCCCTCTTTATTGAGAATACGTTTGATATCTGCGTTCTTGCCGCGCTTTCCTGCTGGGATCTCCACCAGTTCGAACGGCATATCTTTTGGAAAACGACGCAGATACTCAGTAAAACCGGTTTGTACCCAGTCCGGCATTTTGGTGCCGACGGCGACCAGCTGCAACTTCACGCATTAACCCCAGAGTTTTTCCAGCTCATACAGGCGACGGCTCTCTTCCTGCATGACGTGGACAATCACATCGCCGAGATCGACAACCACCCAGTCAGCGGTCGCTTCACCTTCAACGCCCAGCGGAAGCAGCCCTGCCGCGCGCGATTCCTGAACAACATGGTCAGCAATCGAAACAACGTGACGAGTTGAGGTCCCGGTGCAGATGATCATGCAGTCGGTGATGCTGGATTTACCCTTAACGTCGATAGCGATGATGTCCTGACCTTTCAGGTCATCAATTTTGTCGATAACAAAATCCTGGAGTGCTTTACCCTGCAAGTTTTCCCCCTGGGTGAATGAGATTGTACAACTATGAATTTGTGGCCAGTCAGTATACCTGAACTGACGCCAGTCGCGGGACAAATGTCACCGCCCGGCTTTTGAAGGCGGGTATCATCCCACCCTCCGCCTGATATTGCATCGCCATTTTTGTAAAACAATTTCTGTAAAGCAGCGATCGGCGGGAAAGTCTGGCAGCGGAGGATATCAGTATGGCTTAGCCTGTCAAGGCAGGATAATCATTAACGGACAATTTCGCCGGCGATGCTCAGACATCTGTACTTTTCTGATACAGACCGTGTGCGTGGATATAGGCCAGCACGGGCGAGGGGAGGAGATCGTCACAGTCTAAACCCTGCTGGAGACGCTCGCGGATGAGGGTTGCGGAAATATCAAACCACGGCGTTTCAGCGAGATAAATTTTCCCGGCGGGGAGACTGTGCAGGTCTTCTATATTGTCCGTCAGATGCGCGTCAAGCCACTGCTGATGCTGTGCGTCGCGCATGGTCAGCGGGTAGCCCGGACGGCGGCAGACCAGCAGATGACTGTTTTCCAGAATGGTTTCGTACTGGTACCAGCTGGGAAAGTTGAGCAAGGAATCCTGGCCGATGATAAACGCCAGCGGTTTCATGGGCCCTTGCTCAGCGCGCCACTCCCGCAGCGTTTGCGATGTCCAGGAAGGGGTATCCCTGCGCAGTTCACGCTCATCCAGCGTGAAGAGAGGCTTATCGGCGATAGCCAGCGCGAGCATCGCTTTACGCTGCTCGCTGGTTGCTTCTGGCTGAGGACGGTGCGGCGGAACATTGTTGGGCATGATGATTACCCGCTGCAACCCAATCAAATTCGCGAGGATTTCTACCGGCTTAAGATGCCCATAGTGTACCGGGTCGAAGGTCCCGCCATACATTGCCTGTAAAGAATGCATATCACCCATCGATAAATACGTCTGCCAGCGCCTTATGGCAGAGCAGCAAAGAGAGGCTCTCCAGCTCCGCCCAGACAGACTGGCCGTAATCCTGTTTTAACGTCAGTTCGGCGCGCATCAGAAGTTGTACTGCCTGACGCAACTGCTCCTGGCTCAGGCGGTTTATCGCCTCCGTGGTCATCGCCCGACGGTTTTGCCAGACGCGATGTTTGTCGAATAAGGCGCGCAGGGGCGTGTGTGCTGACTGGCGTTTAAGGTTGTTCAGCAGCAGTAATTCGCGCTGGAGCGTACGGAGCAGGATGACCGGCTCACTCCCTTCCAGGCGCAGCTGTTGCAGGATGTGCAGAGCACGCTTACTTTTCGCCGACAGCAGCGCATCAACCCAGTGGAAGGGGGTAAAGTGCGCGGCATCATTCACCGCCTGTTCCACGCGCGGCAGCGTCAGCTTACCATCGGGCCACAGCAGGGCGAGCCTGTCCAGCGCCTGCGCCAGTGCCAGAAGGTTGCCTTCGTAGCAGTAGCACAGGAGCTGACTGGCGGCCTCATCCAGCTGCAAATTGTGCTGCTTTGCTCGCGCGGCAACCCATTTTGGCAGATGCGCCTGCTCTGGCGTCTGGCAGGTGACCAGCACCGCATTGGGGGCTAGCCGGGTAAACCAGGCCGCGTTTTCCTGCGCTTTTGTGAGTTTGTTGCCGCGTACGATAAGCAGAAGATCGCCGTGTAACAAACTCACCAGCATAGCCAGCTGTTCATTGATGGCAGCGTTAGGACCATTCTCCGGCAGCAGGATCTGGATTGTCTGACGAGAGGCAAACAGGCTCATGGCCTGACAAAGCGAGAAGATAGCGTTCCAGTCGGTACTGTTATCGATCTGGAACGTATGATGCTCATCGAAACCCTGTGCGGCTGCCGCATGGCGAACCGCATCAAGGCTTTCCTGAAGTAACAGGGGGTCATTGCCGAGTAGCAGATAGGCCGCGCGCAGCCCTTCGTTGAGCTGCGCGCGGAGTTGTTCAGGATACAACCTGATCATCAGTTACCCAGAGACGTTGGCATATCCGGCGTGCTGGCATCCGGTGTTTCGATGACGTCAGCGCCTTTTTTCGTCGACGCGGCAATGGCAGGCAGTCTGCGGATCAGCTGTTCCGCGGCCTTATCGTACATCTCCTTGATGATAATCTGCTGTTCGGCGTCTTTTGCCAGCGCCGTCTGCGGGTTATCGAAGAACGAGCGGTAGACTTTGGTATTGATAGGGTAAATATCTTTACCTGGCATCAAGACGGCCGCATCAACGGTAAGCACCATCTGATATTCCGCCGTCCGCCCATCCTGGAAGATCGAGGCCGTATCTTGTGACAGCGTTGATTTCAGGACGCGAAGCGAAGGAACATCCTGACGCAGGGTTCCCTTCTCGATCAGCTCAACATCGTTCAAACGCAGCTGGTTACGAATGGCCCGGCTCAGCGGTCCGTTCGGATCGGATGAGTCGAAGATCATTGTTTTCATCTGAGCAGGCACTGCCGTGGTGTTGCGCAGGTGCCAGCCACAGCCAGCGGTGACCAGCACCGCCAGAGATAAGAGTATTGTTGCCAGTTGTCGCACGTTTCCTCCCGCGCTTAGCCAACGACCAGATTCAGCAGTTTACCAGGTACGTAGATCACTTTACGTACGGTAACGCCCTCAAGGTATTTCGCGACCAGATGCTCCTGGCCTGCGCGCTCGCGAACCTGTTCTTCGGTTGCGTCGACCGCGACGGTAATTTTACCGCGCACTTTACCGTTAACCTGCACCACCACCAGCGTGGTGTTTTCCACCATAGCGGATTCATCCGCCACTGGCCACGGCGCGTTGTCGATATCGCCTTCGCCTTTCAGCTCCTGCCACAGGGTGAAGCTAACGTGCGGCGTGAACGGGTTAAGCATGCGAACGACCGCCAGCAGCGCTTCACGCATTAAGGCGCGATCCTGCTCGCCGTCCTGCGGGGCTTTCGCCAGCTTGTTCATCAGTTCCATAATAGCCGCAATTGCGGTATTGAAGGTCTGACGACGACCAATATCATCGGTGACTTTCGCAATGGTTTTATGAACATCACGACGCAGCGCCTGCTGATCTTCGCTCAGTGCAGCCACGTTCAGCGCTGGCGCATCACCCTGAGAGGTGTGCTCGTACACCAGTTTCCAGACGCGTTTCAGGAAGCGGTTTGCCCCTTCAACGCCGGATTCCTGCCATTCCAGCGTCATATCTGCCGGGGAGGCGAACATCATGAACAGACGCACGGTGTCAGCGCCGTAACGCTCAACCATTACCTGCGGGTCGATACCGTTATTTTTCGACTTGGACATCTTGCTCATGCCGGTATACACCAGTTCATGACCTTCGGCGTCTTTCGCCTTCACGATACGGCCTTTCTCGTCGCGCTCCACAATCGCATCAACCGGAGAAACCCAGTTGCGCTCGCCGTTCGCGCCAACGTAGTAGAACGCATCTGCCAGCACCATACCCTGACACAGCAGCTGTTTTGCCGGCTCGTCGGAGTTAACGAGGCCTGCGTCACGCATCAGTTTGTGGAAGAAGCGGAAGTAGAGCAGGTGCATGATGGCGTGTTCAATGCCACCGATGTAGATGTCTACCGGCAGCCAGTAGTTTGCTGCATCGGAATCCAGCATGCCTTCTTTGTACTGCGGGCAGGTGTAGCGCGCATAGTACCAGGAGGATTCCATAAAGGTATCAAAGGTGTCGGTTTCGCGCAGCGCCGGCTGGCCGTTGACGGTGGTCTTGGCCCATTCAGGATCGGCTTTGATCGGGCTGGTGATGCCGTCCATGACCACGTCTTCCGGCAGGATCACCGGCAGCTGATCTTCCGGCGTTGGCATCACGGTGCCATCTTCCAGAGTCACCATTGGGATTGGCGCACCCCAGTAACGCTGACGGGAAACGCCCCAGTCGCGCAGACGGTAGTTCACTTTACGCTCGCCCACGCCCAGGGAGGCCAGCTTGTCGGCGATGGCGTTGAAGCCTTCTTCGAAGCTCAGGCCGCTGAACTCACCGGAGTTAAACAGGGTGCCTTTTTCAGTCAGCGCTTGCTCAGAGAGATCGGGCTCAGAGCCGTCAGCGGCAAGAATAACAGGCTTGATGGTCAGGCCGTATTTGGTGGCAAATTCGTAGTCGCGCTGGTCGTGACCCGGCACGGCCATCACTGCGCCTGTGCCGTATTCCATCAGTACGAAGTTGGCTGCCCAGACAGGGATCGCTTCGCCCGTCAGCGGGTGAATGGCTTTAAAGCCGGTATCAACGCCTTTTTTCTCCATCGTCGCCATGTCGGCTTCGGCCACTTTAGTATTGCGGCATTCGTCGATGAAGGTCGCCAGTTCCGGATTGTTTTCTGCCGCTTTCTGCGCCAGCGGGTGACCTGCGGCCACGGCCAGGTAGGTCGCGCCCATGAAGGTGTCCGGACGGGTGGTATAGACGGTCAGGGTCTGGTCGTAGTTCTCAACGTTGAAGGTAATTTCCACACCTTCGGAACGGCCGATCCAGTTGCGCTGCATGGTCTTAACGGTATCTGGCCAGTGGTCCAGATTATCCAGATCGTTCAGCAGTTCGTCAGCGTAGGCGGTGATTTTGATAAACCACTGCGGGATCTCTTTACGCTCTACTTTGGTGTCGCAGCGCCAGCAGCAGCCGTCGATAACCTGTTCGTTCGCGAGAACGGTCTGGTCATTCGGGCACCAGTTAACGGCAGAGGTCTTCTTGTACACCAGGCCTTTTTTATACAGCTCGGTAAAGAATTTCTGCTCCCAGCGGTAGTATTCCGGGGTACAGGTTGCCAGCTCGCGACTCCAGTCATAGCCAAAGCCCAGCATTTTCAGCTGGTTTTTCATGTACGCAATGTTGTCGTACGTCCACGGAGCCGGTGCCGTGTTGTTTTTCACCGCCGCGCCTTCAGCAGGCAGGCCGAACGCATCCCAGCCGATAGGCTGAAGAACGTTTTTGCCCAGCATACGCTGGTAGCGCGCAATCACGTCTCCGATGGTGTAGTTACGCACGTGGCCCATGTGTAGTCGACCAGAAGGATAGGGAAGCATCGACAGGCAGTAATACTTCTCTTTGCTCTCGTCTTCGGTTACTTCAAAGGTGCGCTTCTCGTCCCAGTGTTGCTGGACTTTTGATTCTATCTCTTCCGGGCGGTATTGCTCTTGCATGGCAGCCAGTGGTCCTGTGTTCAATACAGCTACAAATGTAGCCAATGGATGTGGTAATTCAGATCCGCATAGCATAGCCCAAACGCCCGCGTCAAAACAGCCTTTCACGCAAATGCACTTTGCAGGAATTTACCGGGTCTGTGCTTCACCTGACAAAGCGGCGGCGAAATAAGGTCTATTATTAGAGACAGTTACTTACCCGGGAGGCAAAATGATGAACAAGGTTGCTCAATTTTACCGTGAACTGGTAGCGACTCTGACGGAACGGCTGCGTAACGGCGAGCGTGATATCGACGCGCTGGTCGAACAGGCACGCGCACGCGTGACGCAAACGGGTGAGTTAACGCGAACCGAAGTGGAAGAGGTGACGCGCGCCGTGCGCCGTGACCTGGAGGAGTTCGCGCGAAGCTATGAAGAGAGCCAGGACGAGATCGCCGACAGCGTTTTTATGCGGGTCATCAAAGAGAGCCTGTGGCAGGAGCTGGCGGATATTACCGATAAAACTCAGCTGGAATGGCGTGAGGTGTTTCAGGATTTAAACCACCACGGTGTCTATCACAGCGGCGAAGTAGTGGGGTTGGGGAACCTGGTGTGTGAGAAGTGCCACCACCATATCGCCGTTTATACGCCGGAGGTGCTGTCGCTGTGTCCGAAGTGCGGGCACGACCAGTTCCAGCGTCGGCCATTTGAGCCGTAGGTAAAAGCAAAACTGTTTGCACCCTCTCCCTGTGGGAGAGGGGCGGGGTGAGGGCATCAGGCCGCAGAATAATAAGGCAGCCGCTCCGCCAGCAAATCCACAAACGCTTCCCGATCGATATCCACCATTACCGTGGTATTCGGCTTGTTTCCCGTCAGCGAGTAATAGTCCACCACCGTCATTCCCTGGGTATATTTCCCCTGTGTTTCCACACCAACCCAACGCTCGACCGTGGTAAACATTTCCGGCTTCAGCAGCCAGGCGATGGTGCATGGGTCATGCAGCGGGGCGCCGTGGAAGCCCCACTTCTCGGCTTTGTGATACTCCATAAAGAAGTCGAGCAGCTCGGCCACGGTCGTTGCAACCGGGTTGCCCACGGCGCGGAAGCGTTCAATATCGTCTGTCATAATCTGTGCCCGATGCGTCACGTCCAGCCCCGCCATCACAATCGGCAGGCCCGACTGGAAGACGATTTCCGCGGCTTCCGGGTCAACGAAGATGTTGAACTCTGCTGCTGGCGTCCAGTTCCCCAGCCCCATTGCCCCGCCCATGATGACGATACGGGCGATGTTGCTGTGCAGTTCAGGATGGCTGTTCAGCAGCAGCGCTACGTTGGTCTGCGGGCCGGTCGCCACCAGCGTCACGGGCTCTGCGCTCTCACGCAGCACCTTCGCCATGAGCTCGACGGCAGTGCAGTTTTGCGGTGCGAAATTCGGCTCCGGTAGCGCCGGGCCATCCAGCCCACTCTCACCGTGAACATTATCCGCAATGATCAGCTCGCGCATCAGTGGCTTAACGGCGCCACCTGCGACCGGAATATCGGTGCGTTTCAGCAGCGTCAACATCCGCAACACGTTTAGTAAGGTTTTATCCGGCGTCTGGTTCCCGGCGGAGGAGGTGACAGCTTTTACGTCCAGTTCAGGGGAAGCAAGAGCAAGGACGAGTGCGATCGCGTCATCATGACCCGGATCGCAGTCGAGAATAATTGGCTGTGCCATAGCGTTCTCCATTCTCAGCATTATTTGTGACAAGGTTAACGCTGCGATGTGACGCCGAATAGAAAAAGAGATCTAAAGCGTGAAGCAGTGCGCAATCCGCAGATTGCGCACTAAAAGGATTAATGCAGGATTTTGGCGAGGAAGTCTTTTGCACGTTCAGATTTAGGATTGGCGAAGAACTCTTCTTTCGGTGAGTCTTCAACAATTTTCCCTTCATCCATGAAGATCACGCGGTTGGCCACTTTACGGGCGAAGCCCATTTCGTGCGTCACCACCATCATGGTCATCCCTTCGTGCGCCAGCTCCACCATGACGTCCAGCACTTCGTTGATCATCTCAGGGTCGAGCGCGGACGTCGGCTCATCAAACAGCATCGCCACCGGATCCATGCATAGCGCACGCGCGATTGCCACACGCTGCTGTTGCCCGCCCGAAAGCTGCGCCGGGAACTTATCCGCATGCGCAGACAGCCCGACGCGTTCCAGCAGCTTCAGCCCCTTTTCGCGCGCCGCTTTTTTGTCGCGTTTCAGCACTTTGACCTGCGCCAGCGTCAGGTTCTCAATGATGGACAGGTGAGGGAACAGCTCAAAATGCTGGAACACCATCCCTACGTGGGAGCGAAGCTGGGCAAGGTTGGTTTTGCGGTCATTCACTTTGGTGCCGTTAACGACAATCTCGCCCTGCTGGACAGGTTCCAGCCCATTAACGGTTTTGATAAGCGTGGACTTACCGGAACCGGACGGGCCGCATACCACTACCACATCGCCTTTTTTTACTTCTGTTGAGCAGTCGGTCAGCACCTGAAAGTGCCCATACCATTTAGAAACATTTTTCAGGGAAATCATTATACCGTCCTTTTCTTCAGCCAGCTGACCAACAGCGATGCGCTTAAACTAATCACAAAATAGACCCCGCCCGCGAAGAGGATCATCTCAACCTGCGTTCCGTCACGTTCGCCAATGGTGGAGGCGGTACGGAAGAAGTCTGCCAGACTCAGCACGTAGACCAGGGAGGTATCCTGGAACAGGACGATGCCCTGCGTCAGCAGCAGCGGAACCATGGCGCGAAACGCCTGCGGCAAAATAATGAGCTTCATGGACTGCCAGTGCGTCATACCGAGCGCCAGCGCAGCGCTGGACTGCCCGCGAGAGATACTCTGAATACCTGCGCGGATGATCTCTGAGTAGTAGGCGGCTTCAAACATGGAAAACGCCACCATGGCAGAGATCAGGCGGATATCGGTCTTTGGCGACAGTCCCAGTACGTTCTGTAAAAAGCCGGGAACAATCAGATAAAACCACAGCAGCACCATGACCAGTGGAATGGAGCGGAATACGTTAACGTAGGCCGTGGCAAACCAGGCGAGCGGCTTAAAGCTCGACAGGCGCATCACTGCCAGCATGGTGCCCCAGATAATACCGACGATAATGGCGATAACGGTGATCTTTAAGGTGATTGCCAGTCCATCCAGCAGATAGGGCATGGAGGGAACAATGGAACTCCAGTCAAAATCGTACATTTATTTGCCCCCCAGATTGCCCGGCAGGCGTACTTTGCGTTCAACCAGGTTCATCACCAGCATGATGAAAGCGTTAATCAGAACATAGGCGAGCGTGATCGCCGTGAAGGATTCCCAGGCGTGAGCGGAGTAATCCAGCAGTTTGCCCGCCTGTGCCGCCATATCCACCAGACCGATGGTTGAGGCGATAGCCGAGTTTTTTACCAGGTTCATCATCTCGGACGTCATCGGCGGAACGATGACGCGGTAAGCGTTAGGCAGCAGTACGTAACGGTAGGCCTGGGGCAGAGTCAGGCCCATTGCCAGTGCCGCATTCTTTTGCCCGCGCGGCAGTGACTGTATGGCGGCACGTACCTGCTCGCAGACGCGCGCAGCGGTGAACAGCCCCAGACACAGCATGGAGGAGACAAAAAATTGTACGTTAGGATCCAGCTCGGCCTTAAACCACATGCCGAGATCTTCCGGCAGCAGTTCCGGGATCACCAGATACCAGGTAAAGAACTGGACGATTAGCGGAACGTTACGGAACAGTTCCACATAGAGCGTGCCAATCGAAGAGAGAAAACGGTTAGGGACGGTACGCAGAATACCGAACAGCGAACCGACAAGAAACGCGATAATCCACGCCGTTATCGATAACGCAACGGTAACCTGAAAGCCGCTCCACAGCCAGCCGAGATAGGTGGTGTTGCCGAACGGGGCTTGTTGCAGAAAGATGCCCCAGTTCCAGTCAATTGACATAGTAAACTCCAGAAAAAAAAGGGTAGCAGCGCTACCCTCGAAGATTGGTGAGAAGCTCAATTTTTGCGCTGAGTGGGGAACGACCACTCAACGTATAGTCTGTCCATGCTTCCCGACAATCGAGAGGGCAGGAGGTCCCGCCCCTGTCGTTCTAATTAGTTAAGAGCTTTGTCGTTTGGTGATTTGAACAGCGCTTTCATGTCGTCAGACAGTTCAAAGTTCATGTTCAGGTTTTTTGGTGGAATTGGGTTTTTGAACCATTTGTCGAACCATTTTGCCGCTTCGCCAGAGGTTTGCGCCTGAGCGATGGTGTCATCGATCAGTTTCTTGAAGTCCTCGTCACCTTTACGCAGCATACAGCCGTAGGCTTCTTTCGACTGGGCGGTACCGACGATTTCCCAGTTGTCTGGTTTCTTCGCTTTCGCGCGTTCGCCTGCCAGAAGGGCGTCATCCATCATAAACGCGACAGCACGGCCGCTTTCCAGGGTACGGAAGGAGTCGCCATGGTCTTTCGCGCTGATGATGCGCATGTCCATTTTCTTCTCGTCGTTCAGCTTGTGCAGCAGCACTTCGGACGTGGTACCGGAGGTCACAACAACCGCTTTGCCTTTCAGGTCAGCAAAATCTTTGATGTCGCCGCCTTTCTTCGTCAGCAGGCGGGTGCCCACAACGAAGATGGTGTCCGAGAAAGCGGCCTGTTTCTGACGCTCAAGGTTGTTGGTGGTTGAGCCACATTCAAAATCAAATGTGCCGTTTTGCAGCAGAGGAATACGGTTTTGTGAAGTGATGGGAATCAGCTTCACTTGCAGGTCAGGTTTGTTCAGCTTTTTCTTCACGGCTTCAACGATGGCGTTGGAGTAATCCTGTGAATAGCCCACGACTTTTTGCGTGTTGTCGTAGTAAGAGAACGGGACAGAAGATTCACGGTGGCCGACCACGATCACGCCGTTTTTGGCAATCTTGTCGAGAGTGCTTCCTGCTGCCGGAGCGTCTTCAGCGTGGACAACCCCCGCAGACATTCCCATAACCAGCATTGCTGTGGCCAGTTTACGTAATTGCATACCCAACTCCTTTCTTATCAGCGCCAGTGACGCATAGATACCCATTGTGATGTTGTTATATCTCGCGCAATGCGAGTGCAGTGTTATGCAAGCTTGTTAACATTTAGTCTGGCTTAATGTAAAGATTTTGCTGCGTTATTGTTTATTTTTGCGAAGCGCGCCGCACCATTCAGAGGCAATAATCCCTCGTTGCACCGTTTCGGTGCTACCGATGATCTACGCTGGTGCGACAAAGTTGCACGTTAAGCCAGACAGCGTTGATATGAATAAACAAAGCAACAGGCGTGCCAGAATTGAAGTTTGGGAGGAAATTGTCGGGTGGGGGCGGCGGAGAGTAGGCCGGGTAAGGCGTAGCCGCCACCCGGCAACAGAAGGTAAGGTTATTTACGACGCTGACGCAGGCTCATCAGTACTGCGCCAAAGCCGAAGAGCAAGGTCAAAATCCACAGCGGCCAGTTCCCGGTGCGCGCGTAAGGCGTAAGCCCGGTAGTTGGCGTGACGTTAGTAGTCAGCACCTCACGGGTAAATTGCGGGATCATGGCCTGGATTTCACCCTGCGGACCAATCACGGCGGTAATGCCGTTATTGGTGCTGCGCAGCAACGGACGTGCCAGCTCCAGAGAACGCATTCGCGCCATCTGGAAGTGCTGCCACGGGCCAATCGATTTACCGAACCACGCATCGTTTGAGATGGTCAGCAGATAGTCGGTGTCCGGGCGGAAATTATCGCGCACCTGCTCGCCGAGGATAATCTCGTAGCAAATGGCGGCCGTCAGGGCAAAACCGTGCGCATGCAGCTGCGGCTGAACGTAAGGGCCCCGGCTGAATGAGGACATCGGCAAATCAAAGAACGGTGCCAGTGGGCGCAGAATAGACTCCAGCGGAACAAATTCGCCAAACGGTACAAGGTGGTTTTTGTTGTAGCGATTGGTGGAGGTATAGCTGTATTCGCTGTCCTTACCGAGCGTAATGATCGTGTTGTACGTGTCATAGCGGTTCTGCTGATTGAGACGCGCATCCACAATTCCGGTGATCAGCGTACTGCCGCGCGCGCGCAGCAGATCATCCATCATCTTCAGGAAGGGCTGCTGATTGATCTCCAGGTCCGGGATCGCAGACTCAGGCCAGATGATGAGCTGCGATTTGCCCATCACCTTTTCAGTGGCGTTGGCGTAGATTTTCAGCGTGTTCAGCAGCTGATTCTCATCCCATTTCAGGGACTGTGGGATATCGCCCTGGACCAGAGAAACCTGCGTGGCGCGCGCGGGCTCCAGCGTAAACCACTGGATATAACGCAGCGGGAAGGGCAGGGCAAACAGGATCAACGCGGCAACCAGCGGCTTCCAGTTACGTGTCACCAGAGCCAGCACCAGCAGGCCGCTGACCGCCATGAGCAGGAAGTTGATCGCCTCCACGCCCATGACCGGGGCCAGGCCTTTCAGCGGGCCGTCTACCTGGCTATAGCCGAACTGCAACCACGGGAAGCCGGTCAGTACCCAGCCGCGCAGAAATTCGGTGATTTGCCAGACAACGGGTGCCGCTATCGCCACGCGCAGCCAGGTCGTTTTTGGCCACAGGCGAGACAGGATGCCCGCGAACAGGCCGGTGTAGAGCGAGAGATAGGCGGCGAGCAGCACAACCAGGAAGACGTTAACCGGCCCCGGCATTCCGCCAAATTGCGCGATACTGACGTAGACCCAGTTGATACCAGAGCCGAACAGCCCCAGCCCCCAGAAGTAGCCAATGGCCGCGGCCTGTACCGGACGACGGTTCAGGGTAAGACCCTGTAGCCCCATCAGGGAGAGAATAGCGGCTGGCCAGATATCGTAAGGAGAAAAAGCCAGCGTACCGCTGGCTCCGAGTAACAGCGCCAGCAGCAAACGGACGCGCTGGCGTTCAAAGATTGGGGCAAATGCCATTTACATTAATCTTCCAGTTTTGGCACCGGTGAGTCGTCCGGCATTCTGACGTGAACCTGAATAATACGTCGGCTGTCAGCCATTGCGACCTTGAACTGGTAACCGTCGATGTCAACGGTTTCACCGCGGGCCGGAAGATGGCCGAAGGCCTGCATCACCAGACCACCAATGGTGTCCACTTCTTCATCGCTGAAGCTGGTGCCAAAGGTATCGTTGAAGTCTTCAATGGAGGCCAGCGCGCGCACGGTCCAGGTGTGGCGGCTCAGCTGACGGAAGTCGATATCCTCTTCTTCGTCATACTCATCTTCGATTTCGCCCACGATCAGCTCAAGGATGTCTTCGATTGTGACCAGACCGGAAACGCCACCAAATTCATCAATAACAATCGCCATGTGATAGCGCTGGGAGCGAAACTCCTTCAGCATCCGATCCACACGTTTACTTTCCGGCACAACCACGGCCGGGCGTAACACCTTTTCCATACTGAAGGCTTCGGCATCGCTGCGCATAAACGGCAGCAGATCTTTCGCCATCAAAATCCCTTCAATGTGATCTTTGTCTTCGCTGATGACCGGGAAACGTGAGTGAGCCGATTCGATAATCACATCGAGGCACTCGTCCAGCGTCTGGTTGCGTTTCAGGGTAATCATCTGCGAGCGGGGGATCATGATGTCGCGGACGCGCTGGTCGGCGATGTCCATCACCCCTTCGAGCATTTCGCGCGTATCTTCGTCGATAAGGTCGTTCTGCCCGGAATCACGAATCAGCTCCAGCAGTTCATCACGGTTTTTCGGTTCGCCGTGGAAAAGCTGGTTCAGGATGAGGGAGAAAAATCCCTTTTTAGTGGTTGTCGTGTCGCTACTGTGTGAATTGTCGTCGCTCATGGCGTTTGTTAAGGGTTCTCTTGTTAGTTCAATATTAACCGCCGCGCTATGTCCCTGCGCGGCGGCATGGTAGTCAGTGACTGACTATTCTTTCTCGGCAATGTACGGATCCTCATAGCCCAGAGCAAGCATTATCTCTGTCTCGAGGGATTCCATCTCTTCCGCTTCGTCATCTTCAATATGGTCGTAACCCAGAAGATGCAGGCTACCGTGCACCACCATGTGTGCCCAGTGCGCTTCCAGCGGCTTTTGCTGCTCTTTGGCTTCCTGCTCAACCACCTGACGGCAGATGATCAGATCGCCCAGCAGCGGCATCTCAATGCCCGGAGGGGCTTCGAACGGGAAAGAGAGCACGTTGGTCGGCTTATCTTTCCCGCGGTAGGTCAGGTTGAGCTCATGGCTTTCTGCTTCATCCACCAGGCGAATCGTGACCTCTGATTCTTCCTGAAACTGGGGGATAACGGCATCCAGCCATTTCTGAAACTGTGCCTCTTCTGGCATGCCGGAATTATCATCACAGGCCAGCTGTAAATCGAGGATCACCTGACTCATTTCTGTTCATGCTCCTGCGCTTCGCGCTTACGTTCTGCGGCCAGCTCGGCCCTGCGCTTCTGATCTGCCTCTTCCCAGGCCTCATAAGCGTTAACGATACGCGCGACCACGGGATGGCGTACCACGTCTTCACTGTGGAAGAAGTTAAAGCTGATTTCCTCTACCTCGGCCAGGACTTCGATGGCGTGACGCAGACCCGATTTGGTGTTACGCGGCAGGTCAATCTGGGTGACGTCACCGGTGATAACCGCTTTCGAGTTAAAGCCAATACGCGTCAGGAACATCTTCATCTGTTCGATGGTGGTGTTCTGGCTCTCATCCAGAATGATGAACGCGTCGTTAAGCGTACGGCCACGCATGTAGGCCAGCGGAGCAACTTCAATCACGTTACGCTCGATGAGCTTTTCAACTTTCTCGAAGCCGAGCATTTCGAACAGCGCGTCATACAGCGGGCGCAGGTAGGGATCTACTTTCTGACTCAAATCGCCCGGCAGGAAGCCCAGTTTTTCACCGGCTTCAACAGCAGGGCGGGTCAGCAGGATACGGCGGATCTCCTGACGCTCGAGCGCATCAACCGCAGCGGCAACCGCCAGATAGGTTTTACCCGTACCCGCCGGGCCTACGCCGAAGGTGATGTCGTGGTCGAGAATGTTGGCGATGTACTGCGCCTGGTTCGGGGTACGAGGCTTAATCACGCCGCGTTTAGTTTTGATGTTGATGGCTTTGCCATAGTCCGGCACGCTCTCCGCGCTCTGCTCAAGCACGCGCGCCTCTTTAATGGCCAGGTGGATCTGTTCAGGTTCAATATCCTGGATCTCACCGCGCATCGGGGCGGTATCAACATACAGGCTGCGGAGAATATCCGCCGCGGCGTTGACGCAGATTGGGCGTCCGGTGAGTTTGAAATGGTTATCGCGACGATTGATTTCGATACCCAGACGTCGCTCCAGTTGTTTGATGTTGTCATCAAACGGCCCGCACAGGCTCAGCAGGCGAGCGTTGTCTGCGGGCTCAAGGCTAATTTCACGCGTATCTATGTTCAAACTGTTCCTCTTTAATTGGTTAACTGACCTGTGGCCACACGGCGTAATAAAACGGTCATTACCGAAATTATTCACGCCACAGAATAAAGGCGCAAGCGTTGCGGTAGATATTGGGGGCGATGAGAGGAAATACAAGGCCTGCCGGACAGGCAGGCCAGAAGGATCAAGGCTGGTAAATACCCACGCCAGAGTCGTTGACTTTGCGGGTGCGAGAGATAACGGATTCCGGCGTCTCGGCAATACGCAGACCCATTTCGTCCTCAGTGCGTACCACCTTCCCGCGCAGCGAGTTCGTGAGTACTTCGACAATCTCGACGTCCACAAACTTACCGATCATGTCCGGGGTGCCTTCAAAATTCACCACGCGGTTATTTTCGGTTCGACCAGACAGTTCCATGACGCTCTTACGGGAGGTGCCTTCCACCAGAATACGCTGGACAGTGCCGAGCATACGACGACTCCAGGCGTTGGCCTGCTGGTTGATACGCTCCTGTAGAATATACAGACGCTGCTTTTTCTCTTCTTCCGGCACATCGTCAACCATATCGGCCGCAGGGGTGCCCGGGCGCGCAGAGAAGATAAAGCTGTAGCTGACGTCGAAATTCACCTCGCCGATGAGCTTCATGGTGCGCTCAAAGTCATCAGCGGTTTCGCCAGGGAAGCCGACGATAAAGTCGGAGCTAATTTGGATATCCGGGCGCGCTTCACGCAGCTTGCGGATGGTGGACTTATACTCGAGCACCGTATGTGGACGACCCATCAGGTTCAGCACGCGATCAGAACCGCACTGGATCGGCAGGTGCAGGAAGCTCACCAGCTCTGGCGTATCGCGATAGACGTCAATAATGTCGTCGGTAAATTCCATCGGATGGCTGGTGGTAAAGCGAATGCGGTCGATGCCGTCAATCGCCGCCACCAGACGCAGCAGTTCAGCAAAGCTGCCGGTGGTGCCGTCGTAGTTTTCCCCGCGCCAGGCGTTCACGTTCTGACCCAGCAGGTTCACTTCACGAACGCCCTGCGCGGCAAGCTGCGCGATTTCAAACAGGATATCGTCTGCCGGGCGGCTCACTTCTTCACCGCGGGTGTAAGGCACCACGCAGTAAGTACAGTATTTGTTGCAGCCTTCCATGATGGAGACGAAGGCGGTCGGGCCATCAGCGCGCGGCTCAGGCAGACGGTCAAATTTCTCGATCTCCGGGAAGCTCACGTCAACCACCGGGCTACGGCTGCCGCGAACCTGATTAATCATCTCTGGCAGGCGGTGCAGGGTCTGAGGGCCAAAAACGATATCCACATAGGGGGCTCTCTGGCGGATCAGCTTTCCTTCCTGCGATGCGACGCAGCCACCCACGCCAATAATCAGGTCCGGATTTTTCCGTTTGAGAAGCTTCCAGCGGCCTAACACATGAAAGACTTTTTCCTGTGCTTTTTCACGAATTGAACAGGTGTTCAGCAGCAGCACATCGGCTTCTTTCGCATTTTCAGTCAGCTGGTATCCGTGGGTGGTATCCAGCAGATCGGCCATCTTCGATGAATCGTATTCGTTCATCTGACAGCCCCAGGTTTTTATATGGAGTTTTTTAGTCATCGACTTGCTCAGCTCAGGATTGCAAGCCGCGTATTGTAATGCTTTGGTGCGGTTGTGACCAGTATGAAGGTTGTCAACCTCAGGGCCGCAAAAATCCGGTAAACTTAAGGTATTCTTCAATAAGGAATAGTGACCATGACACTCCTGAACACCGAAGTTGCCGTTGTTGGCGGCGGTATGGTCGGCGGCGCACTGGCGCTGGGGCTGGCGCAGCAGGGATTTGACGTAACCGTTATTGAACAGGCGGCTCCGCCGGCATTCGATCCTGCCAGCCAACCGGACGTGCGTATTTCCGCCATCAGCGCGGCCTCTGTTGATCTGCTTCGCGGGCTGGGCGTCTGGGAGGCGGTACTGGCGATGCGCGCGCACCCTTACAGCCGTCTTGAAACCTGGGAGTGGGAAAATGCTCACGTGTCGTTTGATGCCGCCGAGCTGAAACTGCCGCGCCTGGGCTATATGGTGGAAAACAACGTGCTCCAGCAGGCACTCTGGCAGGCGCTGGAGGCGCACCCGAAGGTGACGCTGCGCGTTCCGGACTCGCTGAAAGGCCTGCATCGTCATGAGGGCGGGTATCTCCTGACGCTGGACAACGACGATGAGCTGGCCGTGAAGCTGGTGGTGGGGGCGGATGGCGCGAACTCGCAGGTCAGGCAGATGGCAGGCATTGGGATCCATGCCTGGCAGTACCAGCAGTCCTGCATGCTGATCACCGTGCAGTCAGAAAACGCGCCGGGCGAAAGCACCTGGCAGCATTTTACGCCGAACGGCCCGCATGCATTCTTACCGCTGTTTGATAACTGGGCTTCGCTGGTGTGGTACGACAAACCGGCGCGCATTCGACAGTTGCAGGGGCTGTCCATGGATCAGTTGCAGCGCGAAATCCGCCAGCACTTCCCGAGCCGTCTGGGCAACGTGACCCCGGTTGCCGCCGGCGCATTCCCGCTGATGCGACGCCATGCGTTGCAGTATGCCCGTGAAGGACTGGTGCTGGTGGGAGATGCGGCGCACACCATTCATCCGCTGGCGGGGCAGGGGGTGAATCTGGGATACCGTGACGTCGATGCGTTACTGGATGTGCTGGGTAACGCTCGCGCCCACGCGGAAGCCTGGGCCAGCCATCAGGTACTGAAGCGCTACCAGACGCGCCGTATGGCGGATAACTTCATTATGCAGTCGGGGATGGATCTGTTTTATGCCGGGTTCAGCAATGATGTTGGTCCGGTGCGTATAGTGCGCAATATTGGATTGATGGCGGCGGAGCGTGCCGGTGGTCTGAAGCGTCAGGCCCTGAAATATGCCCTCGGACTCTGATCTTTATTCCCTCTCCCCGTGGGAGAGGGTTAGGGTGAGGGCATCAGGCCGCACTATTCTGAGCAACAAAAACAAAAAAGCCCGCAGAGCGGGCTTGTTTGTTTTAAGTGGCTGGGGTGCAGGGATTCGAACCCCGGAATGCTGGTATCAGAAACCAGAGCCTTACCGCTTGGCGACACCCCAATTGCGTTAAACAAACTGCTTAACGACTTTAAAGTGGCTGGGGTACGAGGATTCGAACCTCGGAATGCCGGAATCAGAATCCGGTGCCTTACCGCTTGGCGATACCCCAACAATGTTCAGTTTACCGAATCGTATTCGATAACATAAATATGGTGGCTACGACGGGATTCGAACCTGTGACCCCATCATTATGAGTGATGTGCTCTAACCA
>OJXZ01000228.1_pt1 | contig 19949 bp, 15 predicted proteins | sample 1600821 | NCBI WGS metagenome assembly OJXZ01 (sample SAMN04436844, study PRJEB24849) | human gut metagenome | biome: human gut; feature: NICU; material: stool | host: Homo sapiens | place: USA: Saint Louis, MO | collected 2011-10-10 | reverse complement strand
CCAGATTCGTTACTACACCCGTAAATCCATCGAGATTGAGTACGTGGTCGATACCCTGTAGCGCCGCGCTGGGCTGCGGCGCGGTCAACGAAGGGGATATCTACACGATCCTCGGCACCACCTGCTGCACCGGGATCGTCTGCCGCGGCCCGCAGACGGTGAACGAGGCGACGCGCTTTGTCACCCATACCGAAGCCGGACAGGTGATCTCCCTGTTTCCGATGCAGGCCGGTACGCCAAACATTGACTGGCTGCAGCAGCATATTTCGCTGGACGCCGATCTGGGGCGCCTGGAGCAGGCGATCGCGGCGGTGGAGCCAGGCAGCGGCGGCGTCTTCTGGCAGCCGTACCTCAATGGCGAACGTGCGCCGTTTTACAGCCCGGACGCGCGGGCCGGCTTTTTCGGCATTAGCCCGCACACCACCCGCGCCGAACTGCAGCGCGCGGTGTTTGAAGGCCTGGCCTTCGCCATTGTCGATGCGCTGCAGGGTTATCCGCAGGGCGGCGAGCTGTATCTGACCGGCGGCGGCGCAGCCTCGGCGACCTGGCTGCAGATTATCGCCGACTGTACCGGACGCACGGTGGTCTCCAGCGCCTTTAACGAACTGAGCGCGCGCGGCGCGGCGATCCTGGCGGCCCGTAGCGTCGCGGCGCTGGCCGAGACGCCTCCGCTGGCGCAGACCCGCTATCAGCCGCGCCCTCAGGCGCATGCCCGCTACGCGGCGCTGTATCCCGTTTACCGCCTGCTGCGCGAGCAGATGCTGCCGGTATGGCAGGCCAGACAGGCCGCCCTTCAACCTCTTTCTCAGGACCTACAACCATGAAAATCGTTTTTACCGCCGAGCATGCTGGCGACCTTAGCGCCTTCCACCAGCTGGGCGAGCTGCTGGTGGAGGGGTGGGCGCTGGGCAAACCGAAACTCAGCGCCGGTCAGCTGATTGAGCTGGCCCACGACGCCGAGGTGCTGGTGACCAGCTATGATGAGGTGACGGACGCGGTGATGGCCGCCTGTCCGCGCCTGCAGGTAATCGCCTGCACCCGCGCGAATCCGGTGAATATTGATACCCAGGCCGCCCAGGCGCGCGGCATCCGGGTGCTCTACACCCCGGGGCGCAATGCCGATGCCGCCGCGGAGCTGACGCTTGGCCTGATGCTCAGCCTGGCGCGCCATATTCCGCAATCCCATGCGGCGCTGAAGCGGGGGGAATTCACGCAGGCTGACAATGCCGCCGCCGCCACCCAGCAGGGTCTGCGGCGGGATGTGGTCTGGGACGTGAGCCCGGAAAGCCCCTATGAAGTGTTTAAAGGCACTGAACTGCGCAATAAAACGCTGGGGCTGGTGGGGTATGGCAACATTGGCCGCCGGGTGGCTCGTATCGCCCGGGCGTTCGGCATGGCGGTGTTGGTGGTGGATCCGTTCGTCGCCGCAGAGGATATCAATGAGCCAGGGCTACAGAAAACGACCCTGGAGGCGCTGTTCCGCGAGGCGGATATCGTCAGTCTGCACCTGAGCAGCGGGCCGCACAGCGACGGGCTGGTGAATGCCGCGCTGTTAAACAGCATGAAGCCAGGCGCGCTGCTGATCAATACCTCTCGCGCGGCGGTGGTCGACGAGGCAGCGCTGATTGATGCCCTGCGCCACGGCCCGCTGGGCGGCGCGGCGCTGGATGTCTATCACCGCGAACCGCTGTGGCGCGATCATCCTTTTGTCATCGAGTTCGATAACGTGATTATCACGCCGCATATCGCCGGAGCCACCCGGGAGAGTATCGCCAAACACACGGCGATGATTGCCGCCGATCTTCAGCGCTATGTCGCCGGGGAGCCGCTGCTGTACCAGTGGCGTTAAGCCGCTTGCGCCGCCGCGTTCTGCAGCGGCGCGGGTCCATCGTCAGGGGCGATGGGCCGCCATAAAAGCCTGGGTCTGTTCCCAGTCCACTACCCCGGCATCCGATCCCATCCCGGTCGCCACCAGCGCGGCCACCGCCGAGGCGACGTCACACGCTGCTTTCACGCTGAGTCCGCGCGCCAGTGCGGCAATAAACCCGCCGCAGTAGCTGTCGCCGCAGCCGGTGGTATCCACCGCCTCGACCGGCCACGGCGCAATATGCTGCGGCCCGCCATCGCGGCCGATAAGCCAGGAGCCGTTCTCGCCGTCTTTCAGAATGCAGGTGCCCACGCCGAGCGCCAGGAAGAAGCGGCCGATGGCCTCCGGCTGCGTCTCTCCGGAGAGAAAGGCGGCTTCCTCCAGCGAAGGCATGAAATAATCCACCGACGGCAACAGGGGCCGCAGTAGTTCGAGGGTCTCTTCATTCGGGGCGATAAGGTCAAAGCTGGTGGTGACTCCGCGCGCTTTGGCCGCCTGCAACAGCCGCGCGCTCTGTCCCTGGTCCATTGCCGCCAGCAGCCCGGTCCCGCCGTGATGCAGGAAACGACAGTCAAGGACGGCGTCAAATTCCGCTTCACTGACAAACAGGGCGTCAGACGCGCCCCGGCAGTGCAGGGCCGGACGTTCGCCGTTGGGGCGAATCGGCAGGATCGTCGCCGAGGTCTCCTTCAGCGCGGTGCGCTGGATAAGCGAGCAGTCGATGCCCAGCCGGGCATAGCTGGCGAGGATAAAGTCGGCCTTTTCATCTTCGCCCAGGCAGGCCACCGCTGCGGTGCGGATCCCGAGCTTCGCGGCGTTGATATTAGCCCCGGCGGCGGTGCCGGCGGGGTTGAGACGAATTTGCTCAATAAAGGCGACGCCGCCGCGCGGCGGGATCGCCACCACCGGGCGCCCGGCGATATCCAGAATAGTCAGGCCGACAAATACGGCGTCAAAGGTTGCCATCGTTCTCCCGTTTAGCGATGCGTTTGGCGCAGGCGCGCCTGCCAGAAGGATAGGGCGAGGGCCACCACCAGAATCACGCCGACCAGCGCGTCCTTCACCAGATAATTGAGCCCCATCAGGTTCAGGCCGTTATCAATAATGGCAAGGAACAGCACGCCGCCGAGGGTGCCGAGGATGCTGACCCGGCCCAGACGGGTAAAGGCAGTGCCGATAAATACTGCCGCAATGGCGTCCATCAGGTAAGACTGCCCGGCCAGCGGGGTAAACTGCCGCAGGTTGGCGGAGAGGATCACCCCGCCGACGGCGCAGAGCGCCGAGGCGGCCACCAGCACGCCGAGCATGGTCAGGCGATCGCGGATCCCGGCGATACGCGCCGCTTCGCTGTTCTGACCGATGGCGCGGACATATTTGCCCCACAGGGTGCGCTCGGTAACCAGCCAGGCCGCCAGCCACAGCGCTAGCACGATCGCTACCGGCGTGGGGATCCCGCCAAGGTTGCCCACCGCCAGGTCGTGATACTCCGGAGCCATCCGCCGATAGGCTATCGCGCCGCCGCCGTCGGTATAGATGCGCTCGGCGCTGCTGGCGATAAACCAGGTGCCGAGCGTGGCGAGGAAAGGACGGATCCGGCAGATGAGGATCAGAAAGGCATTGAGCAGGCCAATCAGCACCCCGCCAAGCAGGGCGCAGCCCACCGCGGCCTGCCACGGCAGATGCCAGGTTTTCAGGGCGACGAGGGCGAAGGCGGCGCCGAAATCGAGCGCGACGCCCACCGACAGATCAATCGCCCCGGCGCTGACGATCAGGGTCATCGCCATCGCCACAATCAGCAGGATCGCGCTGCCCTGCAGCAGGTTGGCCCAGTTATCCACGGTTAAAAATACCGGATTCGCCCAGCCAAACAGGGCGATGGCCAGCAGGGTGATGACGCCAAATCCGGCCCGCGACAGCCAGGCCAGCGGGCTGCTGGCCGTCTGTTCCGCCGACGCAGAGGTTTTCAGGGTGATTTGACTCATGCCTCGCCTCCTTTGTGTCTGACCGCCGAGGCCGCCAGCACCACCAGGATCAGGCCGCCTTTAATGGCGCCCATCCAGAAGATATTGACCCCCAGCAGGCCGAGCCCGTTAGAGAGGGCGTTGACCAGGATTGCCCCCAGCAGCGCCCCCCAGATGGTGACCACCCGACGGCGCGAGAAGGCGGCGCCGATAAAGGTCGCCAGCACGGTCTCCAGCAGCAGCGGCGTGGCCGTCCCGCTGGAGCTGCCGGAGCCCTGGCTGAGCAGCGGCAGAATAGCCAGCCCGGCGGCAATGCCCGCTAACAGCCAGACCAGCAGGGTCAAGCGGCGCACGTTCAGGCCGCTCATCTGCGCCATATCGCGGTTGCCGCCCACCGCCTGCACATGCTGGCCGAAGCGGGAGTGGTGGAGCAGGAACTGGAACAGGATAAACACCCCCAGCAGGTAGACCAGCGGCCAGGGCAGGCCCAGCACGCTGTTGTCGCGAAAGGCGACCATCAGCGGATCGCTGACCGCGATGCGCCGCTGGCCGGTCAACAGATCTGTCAGACCGGTAAACGCCACCGAGGTCGAGAGGGTGGCCAGCAGCGGCGGCAGGCCGGCCGCCAGCACCAGCAAGCCGTTGATCGCCCCGCACAGCAGGCAAACCGCCGCCAGCAGCGCCAGCAGCAGGAGATACGGCGTGTGCCATTCGGCCAGCCCGAGGCTGAGCAGCGCGACGCCGAGCACCGCCGTCGCCGGCAGGGAGAGGTCGATGCCGCCGGAGACCACGTCATCCCCGCCCACGGCGATAACGCAGACCAGGCCGAAACAAAGGATTGCCAGCGGAACGCTCTGGACCAGCATCAGGCTGATATTTTGCCAGCTGAGAAAGTAGGGCGACTGTACGCTCAGCCATACCAGCAGCGCCAGAAACAGGATCAGGGGAAATTTTTCAATCAGCGTCGCCAGGCTCGGACGGCCGCGACGCTGGATAGCAGTACTCATGGTGAAGGCTCCTGTCCGCCGTTGATCGCCACCAGCAGAGCGTCCAGCGTTAGCCCGCGGGTGGGCAGATTGGCCGCCAGCGCGCCGCGCCAGAGGACCAGGATCCGGTCGCATAGTCCGAGCAGTTCGGGGGCGTCGCTGGAGGAGACCAGCACCGCCCGTCCTTGATCGGCCAGCTGGCGCGTACGTTGATAAATATCCCGGCGGGCGCCGATATCGACCCCCAGGGTGGGTTCATCGAGAATAAACAGCCGGGCATCGGTCCCCAGCCAGCGGGCGAGGATCGCTTTTTGCTGATTACCGCCGCTCATGTAGCGTACCGGCAGCCCCGGGCGTCCCGGGCGGATCGCCAGCTGTTCTATCCAGTCGCGCGCTTTCTGCTCGGCGAGACCCCGCCGCTCCCAGCCAAAGGTGGCGGTCTCCGGCAGCGAGGCGAGATTAATATTGTCGGCGGTGGTGAAGGGCAGGATCAGCCCCTGATGGCGGCGGTCGCGCGGCACCAGCGCCATGCCGGCGCGGATCGCCTGCTTTGGCGTACGAATGCGCCGCGGCCGGCCCTCGAGGTGGATGGTGCCGCGTTCCGCCGGGCGTAAGCCGTAGAGTAAGTCGACCAGCACATCGCGTCCGGCGCCCAGCAGGCCGGCGACGCCGACGATTTCGCCCGGCTGAATATCAAAAGAGAGATCCTGCAGCTGCCGCCCGTCGCTCAGCTGGCGCACCGAGAGCAGCGGGGTGGCCCCATTGTCTGCCGCCGGGCGCTGGCGCGGAGTATACAGCTGGTCGATTTCCCGGCCGACCATCATGGCGATCAGCGCCTCGGTATTCTGCAGCAGGTCGCGGTCCGGGTAACCGACCACTTCCCCGTTGCGCAGCACGGTGCCGCGGTCGCAGAGGGTGGCTATCTCATTGAGGTAGTGGGAAATATACAGAATGGCAATGCCCTGGTCGCGCAGGCGCAGGATGGCGGAGGAGACCAGACTGGCCTCCTGCGCCTCCAGGGGGGCGGTGGGTTCGTCGAACACTACCAGCCGCGCTGCGCCGTCGATCAGCGCGCGGGCAATTTGTACCAGCTTGCGCTCGGCCAGGCTCAGGTCGCGCACCAGCCGTTCGGGGTCGATCGCCAGCTGCCAGTTTTGCTGGAAAAATTGCGCCGTAGCGGCCTTCATCCGTCGGCGATCCAGCGCCCCCCAGCGGGTGCGATACTCCTGGCCCAGAAACACCGATTCCGCGACGGTAAAGTGCGGGATCAGGTTCAGTTCCTGGTGGATAACGCGGATGCCGGCGGCTTCGATGGCTGCCGGATTGCCAAGGGGCAGCGGGTGACCGTCGAGGGTGGCGCTGCCACTGTCGGCCTGATAGACACCGGCGAGGATCTTGATCAGCGTCGATTTACCGGCGCCGTTCTCGCCAATCAGGCCATGAATCTCCCCCTGATTGAGGCGCAGGGTAACCGCATTAAGCGCGGTGACGCTGGCAAAACGTTTACCGATCTGCTCCATGACCAGACCAGCGGCGGGGCGTTCCCCGCCAGGATGTTGATTAATCACTGCAGCTCGCCGTATCCCAACTGTTTATACACCGCTTTCGCTTCCTGCGGACCTTTCACCGGAACCACCGGAATAAAGGTTTGCACCGGTAGTTTCTGGCCGGCAAAGTAGCGGGCCACGTTGTCAGCCGAGGTCTGGCCGATCAGATGCGGCTGCTGCGCGACGTTAGCCACGAACGGGCTGCCGGGCTCCGCCATGATCTCCAGGGTCTCCGGACCGGCGTCGATGGCCGTCACTTTCACGTCTTTATCGCGACCGGTCTCTTCCAGCGCCTGGACGATGCCGATGGCCGGTTGATCCCAGCAGGCGACATGGATGGCGTCCAGTTTGCCTTTCGGATACTGGCTGAGTAATTCGAGGGTTTTCTTGCGCGCGTCTTCCGGCGAGTTGGCGAACTGTTCCGCGAGCTCGGGCTGGATAATATGAATATCCGGATAATCCTTAAGGACATATTTCCACTGATCGTAGCGAATTCCGCAAATACGCAGCGCGCTGGAGAAGGCGTTAAATACGGCGACGTTGCCTTTGCCGCCTAATTCATCCGCCATGTAGCGGCCGATGGTTGAGCCTAAGGTGTAGTTATCGGAAGTAGTATTGTTGACCGAATATTGAGAAACATGATCTACGGTAAATACCGGGATACCGGCATCACGCAATGCTTTAAATTTTGGTTCGACGGCGCTATCGCCGAGAATACTAATTACCGCGTCCACCTTGCGTGACAGTAAAATATCGTGGTTATTGGCATGCACCTGATTATCGCGGCCGCCATCGACGCCAATGACTTTGCCCCCCAGCTTCTCCACCTCCTCTGTCGCGCCTTTAAAGGCCTCGCGATCCCAGAAATGCTGAGTGCCGACCACGGCAACGCCAATGGTTTTTCCCTGTAAGGAGAGGGCGTCTGCGGCAGCGACGCTCAGCGAGGCAAGGGAAAGCAGTCCCAGCGCGGCAGGCAATAATTTTCTTTTCTGCGACATTGTTATTATGATCCTGTGATGAAGGTGGTTGCGGACCGGTAGCATGACAAGAAGCACCTCGCCACCTCAAATACAAAATAAGTCTAAGTTATGCCAGGAATGTTATATCGCAGAAACGTCAGAGAAAAAGTTTATTTTGTCATGAGGAACCTGAAAATATTTCATGATGGCGGATAGACCTTTTTATTTTGTGGTTTTATTTTTGACTTATTCCGTGTTTATTTAGCGGATAAAGACAATTTTCTTAATATTGTGAGTGCATGGGAAATACGGCGTCTACAGAGAAAAAAAGAAGATTGCGCGGGCTAAAGCTTTTTTTAGCAGAGCAATGTCTGGCCGGGTAAGGATTATTACCCTATTTCCCCGCTTTATTGTAATGAACCTTAAGCTGAGAAGAACGCGGGCGCTATGAAGAAACAGCATAATTATACGGTGATGCACTGGGGAACCTGGCAGGTGGAGAGCCGTGAGGGCGAGATCGTGGCGGTTAAGCCGGTGCCCTGGGATAAAAATCCCTCACGCATCGGCCAGTCGCTCCCCGACGCGGTGACCAGCCAAACGCGCATTCGCCGTCCGGCGGTGCGCGCCGGCTATCTCCAGCACGGGCCGGCGTCACGAGAAGGGCGAGGTAAAGAGCCCTTTGTCGAAGTCAGCTGGGAGGTGGCCCTGGACCTGCTGGCGCGCGAGCTGCGCTCGGTCAAGGCGCGCTGCGGCAATGAGGCGATCTACGGCGGCTCCTACGGCTGGGCCAGCGCTGGACGCTTTCACCATGCGCAGAGCCAGCTGCACCGGTTTCTCAAGGGCTTTGGCGGGTACACCGCCAGCACCAATACCTATAGCAGCGCCGCGGGCGAGCGTATTCTGCCGCATATTCTCGGGCCGCTGAGCCCGCTGCACCGGCAGCATACCCATTTTTCCGAGCTGGCCCGGGAGTGTCAGCTGTTTGTCGCCATCGGCGGACTGCCGCTGCGCAATGCCCAGGTCAACGGCGGCGGCGCCAATGACCATATGCTCCAGTACTGGCTGGATAAGATGCAGGCCAACGGCACCCGGTTTATCAATATCAGTCCGGTGCGCAATGACCTCAGCGCGGTGCCCGACGCCGAGTGGCTGGCCATTCAGCCGGGTACCGATACCGCACTGCTGCTGGCCCTGAGCTATGTGCTGATCGCTGAGTCTCTCTACGACCAGGCGTTTGTTGCCAGCCATACCGTCGGGTTTGCCCCTTACTGCGCTTATCTGTTGGGCGAGCACGATGGCGTAGCGAAAACCCCGGCGTGGGCGGCGGCGATTACCGGCCTGGACGCCCAGCGCATCGCCGACCTGGCGCGGGAGATGGCCCGCCACCGGACGATGGTGAATATCTCCTGGTCTATCCAGCGCGCCCGTCAAGGGGAGCAGGCCTACTGGGCGACGGTGGCCCTGACCGCGCTGCTGGGACAGCTCGGCACCCCGGGCGGCGGCCTCGGGTTTGGCTACGCCTGCACCAACCTGGCGGGCGCGGTGCGAAAAGCGTTTTCCGGCCCGCGCTTACCCGCCGGAGAGAATGCGGTGGACAGCGTTATCCCGGTGGCGCGGCTGTCCGATATGCTGCTGCACCCGGGAGAAACCTATGAGTTCGACGGTCAGCAGCGGCGCTATCCCGATATCCGTTTAGTCTACTGGGCGGGAGGCAATGCGTTTCATCATCATCAGGACATCAACCGACTGTGCGAGGCCTGGCGCCGCCCGGAGACGGTGGTGGTGCATGAGCAGTACTGGACCGCGCAGGCCAAATTCTCCGATATCGTTCTGCCGGCCACCACCTCGCTGGAGCGAGAGGATATCGGCAGCGGCGGTCACGACGGGTTTATGATCGCCATGAGCGCGCAGATCCCGCCGGTGGGCGAGGCGCGTGACGATTACGCTATTTTCTGCGATCTGGCCGGGCGGCTGGGCTTCGGGGAAGCGTTCAGCGAAGGGCGGGACGCCGGGCAGTGGCTGCGTCATCTCTATGAGGAGTCAAGACCGCGGGCGCAGGAGGAGGGTATTGCGCTGCCCTCGTTCGATGACTTCTGGCAGCAAGGGGTGCTGGAATACAGCGCGCCGGAGCGGCCGCAAATTTTTCTCGCCGATTTTCGCGCCGATCCGCAGCGCTATCCGCTTTCCACGCCCTCCGGCAAAATTGAACTCTTTTCCGCCACCGTCGCCGGGTTTGGCTATCGCGAATGCCCTGGCCATCCGTGGTGGGATGAACAGGAGGCCGCCCGCCAGCGGCAGGAGGCGGCGCGCTGGCCGCTTCATCTGCTCTCCAGCCAGCCGCGCGCCCGCCTGCACAGTCAGTACGACCACGGCAGCGTCAGCCGGGCGACGAAAGTTCAGGGACGCGAGCCGCTGTGGATGCATCCGAGCGATGCGCAGGGAAGGGATATCCGCGAAGGCAGCGTGGTGAAAGTCTATAACGACCGCGGGGCGATTCTGGCGGGGGTGCACCTGAGCGAGCAGATTTTGCCCGGCGTGGTACAGATGTCCACCGGCGCCTGGTATGACCCGCTGGATCCGAAGGAAGAACGGTCGCTCGATAAGCACGGTAATCCCAACGTATTAACCGAGGATCGCGGCAGTTCGCGCCTGGGACAGGGCTGTAGCGCCCAGAGCTGCTGGGTGGAGATCGCCCCGTGGCGAGAGGAGCTGCCGCCGATCACCGCCTTTGATCCGCCGAAGTTTATTGAAGTTTAGGCGTTGTCGCTCGCCGGCGGCGGGGCGGGTAGCCCGGAGAAGGCGCGGTATGCGCCGCCTCCGGCAAAGCCCGCGCCTGGCGGTTTTAGACTGACGACAGTTTGACGTTACGCCAGCCGCGGGTAGGCGCTGGCGATATCGTCGCCGGTAAACTGAGCGATCCAGCCTTCCGGGTTATCAAAAATGCGGATGGCGGTGAAGTTCGGTTCTGAACCCATATCAAACCAGTGCGGAGTGTGGGCGGGAACCGAAATCAGATCGTTCTTTTCGCACAGCACCTGGAACACCTCGTCGCCAATGTGCAGGCAAAACAGGCCAGCGCCCTCGACAAAAAACCGCACCTCGTCTTCGCCATGGGTGTGCTCGTTCAGGAACTTTTCCCGCAGCGCCTCTTTTTGCGGGTTATCGGCGCGCAGGCTGATGACGTCCCAGCTCTGGTAGCCCTTTTCGGCGACCAGTTTATCAATCGCATGCTGATAGGCGGCAATCACCGTTTCCGGGCTGGGATTTGCGCCGAGGTCGCGGTCGGCCTGCCAGCGCTCGAAACGGACGCCTTTGGCGTTAAGTTGATCCTGAATCGCTTTGGCGTCGGTGCTGTGCCAGACCGGCGTTTGCGGATCGGTCACGGAAAAAAGAGTTAATGCGCTCATGCTGGGATCTGCTCCGGATGAATGTCGTCAAAACGCTGAACCTGAGGGTGATGGCTCGCCGGGTCGCGGTCGCCGCGAACCAGCTGCACAGTGCGCAAACCCGCGGCCTCGGCGGCATCAAGTTCCTGATGGATATCCGACAGAAACAGGATGGTGCCAGGGGCATGGCCCAGGTGTTCAGCAATGTTACGGTAGGACTGCACCTCACGTTTGGCGCCTACCAGGGTATCGAAATAGCCCGTGAACAGATGAGTAATATCACCTTCATCGCTGTAGCCAAATAACAATTTCTGCGCAGCCACCGAGCCTGAGGAATATACATACAGATCAATACCCTGCGCTTTCCATTGCTCCAGCGCCGGCAGTACGTCCGGGTAGAGATGGCCGGTAAAGTCGCCGTTGAGATAGCCGTCGCGCCAGATGATCCCCTGCAGCGCCTTCAGCGCCGTGGATTTACGGTCTTCATCCATAAAGGCGAAGAGGGTAGTGATAAGGTCGGCGGTGCTGGCGGCGGGGGCGTCTGTTTCGCGGCGCAGGTTGTCGAGAATGGTTTTAACCGGTTCAGCGTGCTGCTGAGCGGTCACAAAGCCGGCCAGTCGTTCGCGGGCGTAGGGGAACAGCACGTTATGCACGAAGCGGATATCGCTGGTGGTGCCTTCTATGTCGGTCACGATGGCGCGGATCATGGTTTCTCCAGAGTGGGCGTAGCGTGGAATAACATTAGCATTTAGACGTCTAAGCGTCTTGATTGCCAAATATTAACATCGTGTTATAGTGGCTTCAACAACAGCATTACAATCGGTATAAAAAGAATGAACAATAACCCCTTGATTCCAGAGAGTAAACTTCCTGCGCTCGGCACCACGATTTTTACCCAGATGAGCGCCCTGGCCCAGCAGCATCAGGCCATAAACCTGTCCCAGGGCTTTCCCGATTTTGACGGCCCGCGCTATCTTCAGGAGCGTCTGGCGTACCACGTGGCGCAGGGGGCGAATCAGTACGCCCCGATGACCGGCGTGCCGGCGCTGCGCGAGGCGATCGCCGGGAAGACGGCGGAGCTGTATGGTTACCAGCCCGACGTTAACAGCGAGATCACGGTCACCGCCGGCGCGACGGAGGCCCTGTATGCGGCGATCACCGCCCTGGTGCGCCGCGGCGACGAGGTGATCTGTTTCGATCCCAGCTATGACAGCTACGCCCCCGCGGTGGCGCTGGCCGGCGGCGAGTTACGTCGTATTGCGCTGCAGCCGCCGCATTTTCGCGTCGACTGGCGGCAATTTGCCGCCGCCCTGAGCGAGAAAACCCGGCTGGTGATCCTCAACACCCCGCACAACCCTTCGGCCACCGTCTGGCAGCGCGAGGATTTTGCCGCCCTGTGGCAGGCGATCGCCGAACGCGAGATCTATGTCCTGAGCGATGAAGTCTATGAGCATATCTGCTTTGCTGAGGGCGGCCACGCCAGCGTACTGGCGCATCCACAGCTGCGTGAGCGGGCGGTGGCGGTCTCTTCGTTTGGCAAAACCTTTCATATGACCGGCTGGAAGGTCGGCTACTGCGTGGCCCCGGCGGCCATCAGCGCCGAACTGCGCAAGGTGCACCAGTATCTGACCTTCTCGGTGAATACCCCGGCGCAGCTGGCGATCGCCGACATGCTGCGCGAAGCGCCGGAGCATTATCGTGAGCTGCCGGCGTTTTATCGGGAACGTCGCGATCTGTTTATTGAAGCGCTGCGCCCAAGCCGGCTGGAAATCCTGCCCTGTGAAGGGACCTATTTCCTGCTGGCGGACTACAGCGCCATCTCCGATCTTGACGATGTCAGCTTCTGCCGCTGGTTGACCACTGAGATCGGCGTGGCGGCGATCCCGCTCTCCGTCTTCTGCGCCGATCCGTTCCCGCACAAGCTGATCCGCTTGTGCTTCGCCAAACAGCCGGCGACTCTGCTGGCTGCGGCGGCGCGTTTGTGCCAGCTGTAGTTACTTAATCGTCCACGCCTGGGAGAACTGGCGGCCGGCGAACATTTCTGTCAGGCCGCTAATTTGCTTCAGACGCAGCACTTCATCGGCATCCATCCCCAGCTCTTTGCCGATTTTCTGCGGCGTCCAGCCGAGCTGGGTCAGCTCGCGGACGATCTCTGACATGGCGTGGATTTGGTGGCGACCGCGCGCCCGGTTATGGCGTATGGTCGCTGCCATCAGCCCGTCACGCGAGGCAGCTTCACTCGTCAGGCAGGTCACCGGCAAATAGCCTTTTAGCGTTTTTTTCAGCGCGGCTTTGCTGCAGGCCAGCTCATGGCGGTGAAAACCATCGACAATCGTATACGCCTGTGGGCGTTGCTGGATGACGACGACCGGCTGGGTAAAGCCGTCGGCCTCCAGCGACGTTTGCAGCAGACGCTTCTCCGGCGGCGCCACGTTATTCGGGTTGTAATCGTTGGGGGCGACCAGCTCCTGTTTGACCCACAGCACGCAGTCGACGGGCTGCGAGCGGAAGGGGCTGTAGTGGTGGAGCACCTGGCGAAACGCGTTGATAGCCTCAATGCGCGCCTCGTCATCCAGCTTTTGCAGGTAAGCTTCCAGCGCCTGCGTCAGTTGTTGTTGCATAATATCCCCCATTGTTGGCGATGTTTTTCCATGCGTTTACGGTAGCGCTGATAGTGGCTGCTTTTGGTTGGGCTAAACGAAAGCTGACGGCACCAGTAATCGTTATTGAGCAGTACTTTGCAGACTCGCCGCCAGGATGGGATATCTTTGGTGCCAATGTCCGCAGGTTGGGTATCCGGAATATCCTCCATACCTTTTTTCTGGTACCAGCGCAGGTAGACGGCGATTTTATTGCGGTAGTGCTCGGCGGTGGTTTCCGGCATGCTGTCGAGCAGGAACAGGGCGTAGCTTTTCCACGTCAGGTGGTCGGGCTTGTCGATTTTCCGATGACCGTAGAACTGATTATCATGCCCGGCATAGACCCCGCCGCTGTGCGCGCCGCTCACTCGCTGGCACATCGCGGCCCAGCGCTCAGGTTCCAGCACGTGATACAGCCACAGCCCCTGGCGCTGCTCGGGACCAAACGGTTCGCAAATGCGCATATAGCGCAGCGGCACCCCGGCCTGATACATCAGATCGTACAACGGGTTATAGGGCTCGCCGCTTTTGGCAAACCAGGTCCAGATATCGGCGGTTTTCCAGTCATAGAGCGGGTAGATGTACCAGGCATGGCCGCCCGGCGCTGAAGTGGTCCATGGTTTATCGTCGGCGAAGCGCTGTTTACGCTGTGAAGAAATCGTCATAAAGCGATTTAGCGATTCGTCGGCGCGAATGCCCACCAGCACGGCGGCGGGACGACGCTGCGAAAACCACTCGGCGAAGTGGCTGACGAAGGCTTCAAAGCTCATTCCGGGTTGATAAAATGAAAAATAGCCCGGGTGGGTAATGGCCCAGGGCGGCGGCTGGCGTACCCACTCGGTTCCGGGCTCCCAGCATTGCCATTGCGGCTTATACTGCGTCAGGGCATTTTGGGTGGTGAGCGGCAGGGCGACCCAGTAAAAGGTTTCGATAACATCCGCATACAGCGCACGCAGTTTTTCACAGTGGGCGATGGTGCAGGAGAACTGCGCTTCCCAGTCAATAAACAACACGCAGATATTTTCCCCTGTAACCGCGCCGCCTGGGCGGTTAAATGCAGCATAACGGTGGAGTCTTTTCCCCCGGAAAAAGAGACACAGATGCGCGAAAAATTATCCATGACCCACTGGATCCGCTGCTCAGTTGCCTGCAGCACCGATTCCGGTAAGGGATATTTAATAAACGACATGACCATTAATCCTTTAATAGTAGAAAATTCCCGTTAGCTCAGTATAAACGATGAGGGGTAGGAAATTAATGATCGATTATTGTTTCTGGCAGCGGGGGAACAGAAGGGCGTTATTCGCTGTGATTAAATTTGGGCCGTGATGCCTCTCGATCATTCATTAATATGGTGATTAATTCAGTTAAAAAATGATTTTGCGAAGATGCATGGTGGTAATTAATGTAGATCGTGATATCCGGAAAAAGATTATCTATGTTGATGGCGTGAAGCTGCATAGTGGGTGAGATAAAGTCATATAAATAGGAAGGCAAAAAGCCAATTAAGTCGGTTTTATTAATCATGTGGCTTTGTTGAATAAATAAGATTTCGTGCGAACGCCCCTGTAGCTGGCTGGATTTTCAGGCAATACGCACGCTTTCTGGCATCCCGGCCTTTGTCATCCTGTTCAACGCACGCACCATGGCCATAGCTTCCGCTACCTGACCATCGTAGTCACGCAGCGTCAGTGAATCTCCCAACAACTGCTTCATTCTGTACATTGCCGTTTCCGCTATCGAGCGACGGTTATATTCCGTTGTCCATTTCCACCGTGCATTGCTTCCGCTCAGCCGCTGATTAGCAACGGCACGGTTGCGGTCTGCGTACTCACCGGGCCAGTAACCTGCTCCTTTTCGGGGAGGAATAAGCGCGCTGATTTTTTTGCGGCGCAGTGCATCGTGACAGAGCCGGGTATCGTAAGCCCCGTCTGCCGCGGCTGCCCTGATTTTTCTGTGAGTCTGCCGGATAAGGCCCGGGAAGGCTTCTGAGTCCGTCACATTGTTCAGCGACAGGTCTGCACAGATGATTTCATGTGTGTTGCTGTCAACTGCCAGATGCAACTTTCGCCATATACGACGGCGTTCTTTGCCGTGTTTTTTGACTTTCCATTCGCCTTCACCAAAGACCTTCAGCCCGGTGGAATCAATCACCAGGTGTGCGATTTCACCCCGGGTGGACGTTTTGAAACTGACATTAACCGACTTTGCCCGCTTACTGACACTGGTGTAATCCGGGCAGCGCAACGGAACGTTCATCAGGGCAAAAATGGAATCAATAAAACCCTGCGCAGCCCGCAGGGTCAGCCGGAATACGCGTTTAATCACCAGAACGGTGGTGATGGTGAGATCAGAATAGCGCTGGGGCCTTCCTCGTGATGAAGGCGTTGCCGACTCATACCAGGCCTGAATCGCCTCATCATCCAGCCAGAAAGTGAGGGAGCCACGGTTGATGAGAGCTTTGTTGTAGGTGGACCAGTTGGTGATTCTGAACTTTTGCTTTGCCACGGAATGGTCTGTGTTGTCGGGAGGATGCGTGATCTGATCCTTCAACTCAGCAAAAGTTCGATTTATTCAACAAAGCCTAATCATGTTAAGAATGGTCATAAAAGAGTCGCTGCGAAAGGCAATATTGCGCGGATTCAGCCAGGCGATGCTGCTTTGCTGCACGCGCTGAATAACGGGATCGTTGGTAATATAGTGAGTGAAAAACTCCTGCGCCAGTGACTCTACCGAGGTAAGCGTTTCGCGTCGCGGATGGCCCGCCCGGCAAACCGCCAGCGTCTGCACCGTCTGATAGGGCTGACAGATCGTGGTGCGGTTGGTAATGGGCATGCGGGTGAACACCAGGTCCGCCTGGCGATACGCCAGCAGCTCCTCAGCCGATTCGGTGGTGGTCAGGTTATGGTGCTCAATTTGCAAGTTCGCCTGATGACAGAGCTGGTTAATCATAACGTGGCTATTGACTGAACAGAACAGCGGGGGGCCATATATCACAATACGTTTACGCAGTTCTGAGCGATTATTAAGATTGATGGTTTTTTCCAGCTGCTCCAGATTTTGCTGTAGATGATAATGAAGATTGACGCAGGCGGTGGTGGGCGTCATTCCTTTGCCAACACGAACAAATAGCGGATCGTTTAACTGCTGGCGCAGACGCTGCAACGACTGACTCACCGCTGAGGGGGTGATAAATAACATCGCCGCCGCTTTGCTGATGCTCAAATGTTGATAGATACATTCGAAAATAACCAATAAATTCAAATCGAACTTTTTCAGATCGTAAAGATTTGCCATTAATGCAGTCCTGTTTATTACCGGTGCGGATTATAATATTCTTAATGATAATGTTTTGTGGCTTAATATTTGCGGTGTGAATTTAACTATTGGCAAATACAGTTAAGTTCTGCTTAATATATCTTATCGTCGACAGTGGCGCCAGCGGTCGCTTCCGCCAGGCGCCATTGCGGGATGGAATTACTCTTTTTCACCCATCATAATATGCAGTTTCTCTTTATCCGGTAGGCCGACCACCTGCTGCAGCATATTATCTTTATTCATATAATAAATCGCCGGCGTCACGTTGGCTCCCAGATCGTCCATCAGCTGCTGGTTGACGTTGAGCATTTTCATTTTCTCCGGCGGAATAACTTTCGGGATCGTCAGAGCCATTTTCCCATTCGATTGCTCGTAATCATGCCAGGTTTTCGCCGGATCGTTGCTGGCGAGAATCGCCGCGGCGGTGGCCGGGCTCTCCGGCTTGATCACCCCCACCAGCAGAGTGCGGATCTGCACTTTACCGGCCTCTACCCAGGGGCGGGATTGCTGCCAGAACTGTTTGCAGTAGGGACAGAAGGGATCGGCAAAGACATACAGCACGATAGGGGCGTCCTTGCGACCATCCTGCAGCCAGTGGGCGCTGGCCATCTTCTTCCACATCTCTTGTCCCGCCGGGGTATAGAGTTCTTTCTGAAACAGCTGCTCGCTGAGGTTGCTGCCGTTCTCATCATACATATAGCCGGAGATCGCGTGTTTACCATCCGGCGTTAGGTAGATGGCGACCCCCATGTCCTGGTATTTGCCCAGCCAGCCTTTCATTCCCCCCGGCGCCTCAAAGGGTTTTATAATGGTAATGCCCTGTTTTTCAATCGCTTTTACCGGAGCGGGGAGTTCCTCCGCATGGCTGCATAACGGCAAAAGGCTGAGTAACAGCAGACGCTTTAACATAAGTATTCCTTGTAAAATCAGCAGGAAAGGGCAAAACGATTGTCGAACCTATCACAGTCATAGGCAAGATCAGCAGAATGACGGATTGCCCTTTGCTGGCGTGGGTGATGTAATCTTGGATGCTGTTACATTAAGGTAATGTAGAGCGCAACACATAGCCAGTCTGACTGGCGCTGAACCTACCCTCGGGTATTTCAGGTAACGGGGCCGCCTGAAAAGGTGGCCTTTTTACTTTTGTCGCGGCAAATGATGCGAAAAACAGCGATTAGCGCTGAACGCGTCGACAGGTTCACAGAGTTGTCTTGTTCCGGTTGTTAGATAACGCTTATTGATTCGATAATGTAAACGCATTGGTCGGGTCAGGAAAAATTCGTTAACTTAGACCTCAACGAAAACACGGAGGAAGTATAGATGTCCTTAATTAACACCAAAATCAAACCGTTCAAAAACCAGGCATTCAAAAATGGTGAATTCATCGAAGTCACCGAGAAAGACACCGAAGGCCGCTGGAGCGTCTTCTTCTTCTATCCGGCTGACTTCACCTTCGTCTGCCCGACCGAACTGGGCGACGTGGCTGACCATTACGAAGAACTGCAGAAGCTGGGCGTAGACGTTTACTCTGTGTCTACCGATACCCACTTCACCCACAAAGCGTGGCACAGCAGCTCTGAAACCATCGCCAAAATCAAATATGCGATGATCGGCGACCCGACTGGCGCCCTGACCCGTAACTTCGACAACATGCGTGAAGATGAAGGTCTGGCTGACCGCGCTACCTTCGTCGTTGACCCGCAGGGTATCATCCAGGCGATCGAAGTTACCGCTGAAGGTATCGGCCGTGATGCGTCTGACCTGCTGCGTAAAATCAAAGCGGCGCAGTACGTTGCTTCTCACCCAGGCGAAGTCTGCCCGGCGAAATGGAAAGAAGGCGAAGCGACGCTGGCTCCTTCTTTAGATCTGGTTGGTAAGATCTAAGTCTGTTTGTGCCCGGCGGCGCTACGCTTGCACGGGCCTACAAGATCGTAGGTCGGGTAAACGGCGTGCCACCCGGCAATCAATGGGCGCTTTCGCGCCCATTTTATTCCAACACCATGATGCAAGCGCATTCAGGCAGCCTGACGAGGCCGCTTGCATGATGATGTTTTAAGCCCAGGAGATAACAATGCTCGACACCAACATGAAAACCCAGCTCAAGGCCTACCTTGAGAAGCTGACCAAGCCTGTTGAGCTGATTGCCACGCTGGATGACAGCGCTAAATCGGCAGAAATCAAGGAACTGTTGGCTGAAATCGCTGAACTGTCAGACAAAGTCACCTTTAAAGAAGACAACACGCTCGCGGTACGTAAGCCCTCGTTCCTGATTACTAACCCAGGTTCCGACCAGGGGCCGCGTTTTGCGGGCTCGCCGCTGGGCCACGAGTTTACCTCGCTGGTGCTGGCGCTGCTGTGGACCGGCGGTCATCCGTCGAAAGAGGCCCAGTCGCTGCTGGAGCAGATCCGCGATATTGATGGCGATTTCGAATTCGAAACCTACTATTCGCTCTCCTGTCATAACTGCCCGGACGTGGTCCAGGCCCTGAACCTGATGGCGGTGCTCAACCCGCGCATCAAACACACGGCGATTGACGGCGGGACCTTCCAGAATGAGATCACCGAGCGTAACGTCATGGGCGTGCCAGCGGTGTTCATGAACGGTCAGGAGTTTGGTCAGGGACGGATGACGCTGACTGAAATCGTCGCCAAAGTGGATACTGGTGCGGAAAAACGCGCAGCGGAAGAGCTGAATCAGCGTGACGCTTACGATGTACTGATCGTTGGCTCCGGCCCGTCCGGCGCGGCGGCGGCGGTCTACTCTGCACGTAAAGGGATTCGTACCGGCCTGATGGGCGAACGCTTCGGCGGTCAGGTGCTGGATACCGTGGATATCGAAAACTATATTTCGGTGCCGAAAACTGAAGGCCAGAAGCTGGCAGGCGCGCTGAAAGCGCACGTCAATGACTATAACGTCGACGTGATCGACTCCCAGAGTGCGACCAAACTGACGCCGGCGGCGACAGAGGGCGGCCTGCATCAGATCGAAACCGCCTCCGGCGCGGTGCTCAAGGCGCGTAGCGTCATCATCGCCACCGGGGCGAAATGGCGCAATATGAACGTGCCGGGCGAAGAACAGTATCGCACCAAGGGCGTGACCTACTGCCCTCACTGCGATGGTCCGCTGTTTAAGGGCAAACGCGTAGCGGTAATCGGCGGCGGGAACTCCGGCGTGGAAGCCGCCATTGACCTGGCGGGCGTCGTAGAGCACGTAACCCTGCTGGAGTTTGCCCCAGAGATGAAAGCCGACCAGGTGTTGCAGGATAAAGTCCGCAGCCTGAAGAAT
>OJXZ01000174.1_pt1 | contig 25525 bp, 19 predicted proteins | sample 1600821 | NCBI WGS metagenome assembly OJXZ01 (sample SAMN04436844, study PRJEB24849) | human gut metagenome | biome: human gut; feature: NICU; material: stool | host: Homo sapiens | place: USA: Saint Louis, MO | collected 2011-10-10 | reverse complement strand
GACTAAAAAACATCAACTTTGACCATTACGAAACTTGCATGGCGTGACCTGGTTCCGGATACCGAGAGCTATCAGGAGCTGTTTGCACAGCCAGACCTCACAAAAGAACACGAATTCATACTTAGCGATACACAACCGCGTTTGCATTACGCGCTGGAGCAGATGTCATCCCCATGGGCTACATCTCCTTTCATGCTGCTCAAAGCCCCGGAAGAAGCCGAGTATCTGACGCTTCTCGGTGATGCCATGCGCCAGTTGCATCCAAAAACGAATGCCGTTTTTGGTGGTCAGTATCATATTGCCGGACGTGACGTGACCTTCGAACCTGCCACGCAGGCAGACGGACAATTCGCTGCAAAAGGCGAGGTGATCACCGCCAACTGGGTGGAAGCAGAACAGCTGTTCGGCTGCCTTCGTCAGTTCAATGGCGATGTGTCACTGCAACCCGGTCTGGTACACCGCGCGAACGGCGGCGTGTTGCTCATCTCCCTTCGCACCCTGCTTGCACAGCCTCTGCTGTGGATGCGCCTGAAAACGGTGGTGACGCAGCAACGTTTTGACTGGGTAGGCTACGATGATTCACGTCCGCTGCCTGTTTCCATTCCGTCTATGCCGCTGTCGCTGACCGTCGTGCTGACGGGTGACCGTGAATCTCTGGCTGATTTCCAGGAAATGGAGCCAGAACTCGCGGAGCAGGCGGTTTACAGCGAATTTGAAGACAATATTCAGATCGCCGATGCCGATGACATGGCGCAGTGGTGTCAGTGGGTTATGGCCGTGGCGGAACGTTTCGCGCTGCCCTCGCCTGCCGAGGATGCGTGGCCGGGCTTAATCCGCGAGGCCGTACGCTACACTGGCGATCAGGAAACCCTGCCGCTCTGCCCGCTCTGGATCGGTAAACAGCTGCGTGAAGTGGGCGTTATCAGCGGCAACGGTCCGTTTACCGGCGAGCAGCTTAGCCAGATGCTGGCCCAGCGTGAATGGCGTGAAGGTTATCTTGCTGACCGTATGCAGGATGAAATTCTGCTGGAACAGATTCTGGTGGAGACCGAAGGCGAACGTATCGGGCAAATCAACGCCTTGTCCGTCATCGAGTTCCCCGGACACCCACGCGCCTTTGGCGAGCCTTCCCGTATCAGCTGTGTCGTGCACATTGGCGACGGCGAATTTACCGATATCGAACGCAAGGCCGAACTGGGTGGAAACATTCATGCCAAAGGCATGATGATCATGCAGGCATTCCTGATGTCTGAACTTCAGCTGGAGCAGCAGATCCCCTTCTCTGCCTCGTTGACCTTTGAACAGTCCTACAGTGAAGTCGACGGCGATAGCGCCTCGATGGCGGAGCTGTGCGCCGTGATCAGCGCGCTTGCAGACGTACCGATTAATCAGAATATTGCGATTACCGGTTCCGTGGATCAGTTTGGTCGTGCCCAACCGGTGGGTGGACTGAATGAGAAAATCGAAGGCTTCTTCGCTATCTGCCAGCAGCGCGGTTTAAACGGCAAACAGGGCGTGATTATTCCGGTACCTAACGCTCGCCATTTGAGCCTGAGCCAGGCGATTCTGGATGCGGTAGAGCAGGAACAATTCGCCGTCTGGGCCATCGAAGGGGTTGAGGATGCTCTACCCTTACTGACAAACCTGGTCTGGGACGGCGAAGGCCAGACAACCCTGATGCAGACCATTCAGGAACGTATAGCTCAGGCGACACAGCAGGATGCTCGTCATCGTTATCCGTGGCCGTTACGCTGGTTAAGTTGGTTTAGTGCTAACTGATCGGACTTGTTCAGCGTACACGTGTTAGCTATCCTGCGTCCTTCACTAAAATAAGGCTTACTGAGAACATGGTAGATAAACGCGAATCCTATACTAAAGAAGACCTTCTTGCCTCTGGTCGCGGTGAACTGTTTGGTGCGAAAGGCCCGCAGTTACCGGCCCCAAATATGCTGATGATGGACCGTGTCGTGAAAATGACCGAAACCGGCGGCAACTTTGATAAGGGTTACGTAGAAGCAGAACTCGATATCAACCCGGACCTGTGGTTCTTCGGTTGCCACTTTATTGGCGATCCGGTAATGCCTGGCTGCCTGGGCCTCGATGCCATGTGGCAGCTGGTTGGCTTCTATCTGGGCTGGCTTGGCGGTGAAGGTAAAGGCCGTGCGCTGGGCGTAGGCGAAGTGAAATTCACCGGTCAGGTTCTGCCTACCGCGAAGAAAGTCACCTACCGTATCCATTTCAAACGCATCGTTAACCGCCGCCTGATTATGGGCCTGGCGGACGGTGAAGTGCTGGTAGATGGTCGTCTTATCTATACTGCGAACGACCTGAAAGTGGGTCTGTTCCAGGATACCTCCGCTTTCTGATAACGGCATTTAGCCCCTTCCAGAAAGGCGAAACCTCCGCATTGCGGAGGTTTCTTTTTAAAGAGACGGTATCAAGCAAGTACTGCCCTGTCTCCGATGGCTTCTCGCCAGCCCCCTAGCCATTGGGACCTTTGATTCAGGGCCTGATAGGGACACATTTCTTTTGAACGTCCGGCGATGCCAGCCTGATAACCACGTTGATGAGCCCTTTCCAGGCGATCTCGTTTCTGTCTCTTCATGCCTCGTTTCCCTCATTCTTTTGTCTGGTGGAAAGAAAACAGTGATTGCAATATGTGCAAGCACAGTTAACGAATACCCCGAATCGGCGTCAGCGTCAACGTTCAAAATTCATACGGGTGTCATATTTGTGAGCTACATGGAAGATCGTTTGTACAAAAAATGTGACGCGGGGCAAGTAACAAACTGAACATAAAACGAAAAAAAAGCCGCAATCAGCAAGAAGCTGAGTGCGGCTTTCGTCGATGAATTTTACTTATGGCAGCCGGGAAATCTCTCTTGCGATAGCAGCCGACTCCTGTGCCCACCCCTGCGCAAGCACTTTCACCATTTCGTCATAGCCATCTTTCTGCTGCTTCAGTTCCAGATGGAAAGGACGCTTAATCAACTGGCCCTGATGATTCAAGAGCCACTCCCCGCTGATAACAACCGCACCATCATAGCGGCCATGGAATCCCGTCACGTTAACATTCAGAGTGTCCTGATCGCTTCCCAGAGGCTGCGAGGCGACTACCCAACCAGGAAGCTGGCTGCTCAGATTCGCCACCAGCGTATTGCGTAGCTGCTGATCCAGCGGGCTGGCCCACAGGTTATTGTTGGCAATAACGTACTGCACATCGCTGGTCTGGTAGACCACCCCGTTGCCCGCCAGATAATCTGGCACGGCAACCTGTTCAACCCACAGCAGACGGCTGCCCTGCGAGCTGCTACTCTGCGCACCGGATTGCGCGCTTAACGGCAACTGGTAGTAGCTTTTGTTATCGCTTCCAGAGCTACAGGCCGTTAATACCAGTGCGCCTGCGATGATTAGCCATTTTTTCATTGTTTCGCCCTCTTAGGCTCAGGATCCTTTTTGTCTTTCGCTTCAAACACCAGCGCGTTGCTCTTTTCATTGAGCGTTTTCAGAACGGGCTGTAGCTCGCGTAAAACCTGATCAAGACGTTGCATATCCGCCACCATCTTGTTGTAAGCCGCTGAGCCCGGCTGGAAGCCCTGCATACTGCGATTCAGTTCGCGCAACGTTTTCTGCATATCCTGCGGCAGCTGCTGCATGGACTGGTTGGCGGTGATCTTGTTGATATTATCCAGCGTGGTTTGCAGACGTTGCATCGTCGCCTGGCTCTGATGCAGTGATCCCGTCGCGGCCTCAAGCATTGGATTCAGCGGCAGATTGTTGATCTTATCCAGTGTTTCCATCAGGCGCTGTTGGATCTGCGCCAGGCCACTGCTGACCGTAGGAATGATTTTGTAGCCGCCAAATTCACGGATCCCCGTCATTGGTGGCGCTTTTGGATAGAAGTCCATATCGACATATAACGCCCCTGTGACCAGGTTGCCAGTTTTCAGCGAGCCACGCAGACCGCGATTCATCAGATCGCTGATATGCTCCCCAATATCCTGGTCCTCGCCTATCTGGTTAATCAAACGCTCAGGCTCAATGCGGATCAGAACCGGAATACGATAATCATCATCAAGCATCTGCTTGAGTCCCGGAACAAAGTAAGGCACTTGTCCCACGGTCCCCAGACGGATACCGCGGAACTCAACTGGCGCCCCAGGCTGCAAGCCGCGTACAGAGTCCTTAAAGAACATCAGGTAGTCGATGTGATCGGTATAGAGCGCATCCTGAATGCTTTTTTGATCGTCAAACAGCCTGAAGGCGGTTTTCTCCGCCACCGGTTGTCCCAGATCGATACCTTCCGGCACATCAAAACTGACGCCCCCACCAAACAGCGTGGTGAGTGAACCCATCTCAACGCGCATCCCCGCAGAGGTCAGATCCACCGCGATCCCGCTGTCTTTCCAGAAGCGAACGTTGCTGGTCACCAGGCGGTCATTAGGCGCATTGATAAAAAGCTGATAGCTGATGGTCCGTTTTTGCGGATCGAAGGTGCTTGTTTCAACCGAACCGACGCGATATCCACGGAACAGCACCGGATCGCCCGGCGAGAGCTGGCCCGCTTTTTTGCTGTCCAGAATAACGCGGATCCCTTTTGCATCCGGTGGCGCAAGCGGCGGTGAATCCAGCAGCTGATAGTTTGCTGGCTGGGCGCCTTTGTTGCCGGGCTGGAGTTCGATGTAGGCCCCTGACAATAGCGTTCCTAAGCCGCTGATCCCTTCTCTCCCGACCTGCGGTTTCACTACCCAAAAAACAGAATCTTCATGGAGCAGTTTTTCCATGCCGGCATTCAGGCGGGCCTTGATTTCAACATGGGTTAAATCATCCGTCAGGGTCGCGCTTTCCACGACACCCACATCCACGCTGCGGCTCTTGATGGTGGTTTTTCCGCCCTCAATCCCCTCTGCATTGGTGGTAATTAGCGTGACTTCCGGTCCCTGATGGCTGTAATGATAAAACAGGATCCATGCACCGATCAGCGCGGTCACGATGGGGAAAATCCACACCGGCGACCAGTTTCTGACCTTCTGCACTTTAGCCTCTCCACTCTTATTTTCCATGCTCTTACTCTTCCTCATGGCTTGAATCGGGCTCACGATCCCACGATAAACGAGGGTCGAAGGTCATGGCCGCAAACATGGTCATAATGACGACCAACGCAAACATCAGCGCCCCCATAGCGGGATAAATACTCATCAGCCCCCCCATACGCACCAGCGCTGAGAGAACCGCAATCACGAACACGTCAATCATCGACCAGCGGCCAACAAATTCCACGACCTCATAAATCAGATGCATACGCTCGCTGTCTCGCTTACCGTGCCCTTTTGCATCCCAGCAAAGCCAGGCAATGGCAATCATCTTTAAGGTCGGAACCATAATACTGGCGAGGAATATGACGCCTGCCACAGGGTATGACCCCTCGCTCCACAGCAAAATCACCCCGGCCAGTATGGTCGAGGGCATTCTGTCGCCGAGCAGATCGGTGATCATGATCGGCAAGATATTGGCGGGCAGATAGAGCATGACAGAGGTCACCAGCAGCGCCATGGTCCATTGCAGGCTATTTTTACGCCGGACGTGACCTTTTGTTTCACAGCGCGGGCACACCTCGACATCCGCGGGCAGCACGGCGGTGCAGCACGAGCAGGAGCGAAGCCCCTGACGGATACCCGGTACGCCCACCTTTACCGTGTGCGAGAGCGTCGGCGCCGGGGCAATATCGTCCCAGGCCCAGCGTCGGTCCACGCACTGGAACGCGCGCAGTTGTAGCACGCAGTAAAGACACCACGGAATAAAGCTGCTGCCAATCCCCACATCGCCGTAGGCCATCAGCTTCACGAAACTGACCAGGATACCCGCGAGAAAAATTTCCGCCATCCCCCAGCTTTTCAACTGGAACAGGATCCGCGCGAGTTTGATTTTAAGGACAGTGGGCATCCTGACGCGGTTGACCAGCAGCAGAATGACGACCAGGCAAAAAGCCGGGACGATCTGCACGAAAAGAAGAAAGAAGGTGCCAAGGCTGGCGTAATCTTCCGAGAACATCACGCCTGGTATTTCCAGTAAATCCACCTGGCTGGTCATCCCGCCCACTTTCATATAGATGAAAGGGAAGAGATTGGAGAGCAGTAACATGAATAAGGCTGCCAGCGCATAAGCCGTAGGACGCTGCCTTGGCGCGTCCCACTCGGTCGTCAGCGTAGCGCCGCAGCGCGGGCAGGCAGCCTTATGTCCGTGACCAAGCTCTGGCAACGCCACGAGCATATCGCATTGCGAGCATAATATATGCCGATCGGCATGGTGCTGGTCACACATAGATTATCCCTGTTTATGCGCCGTTTTTCAGAGACTCAAGGTACTCCCAGCGCTCAAATGCCTCTTCCAGCGCCTGTTCAGCCTGGGAGAGTTCAGCCAATACTTTCTGAGTATAGTCGTGAGGCTGCGTAAAGAATGACGCATCAGCGACCTGGATTTGCAGTGCTTCCAGTGCAGCCTCCAGCTCTTCCAGACGCTGCGGCAGCCCTTCCAGCTCGCGCTGCAAGTTATAACTCATTTTAGCAGGAGACTTTTTGACAGTTTCTGCTTTTGCAACAACAGGTTCGGCGACATTTTTGGTCTTCGCCTGTTTTTGCGCCAGCGACTGTGATTGCTGTCCACGCGCGTCATGATAGCCGCCCACATATTGACCGATGCGTCCTTCGCCTTCGAAGATCCAGCACTCGGTCACGGTGTTATCGACAAACTGACGATCGTGGCTGACCAGCATCACGGTTCCCTGATAACCATCAATCAACTCTTCCAGCAGTTCCAGCGTTTCGACATCCAGATCGTTAGTCGGTTCATCGAGAATCAATAAGTTACTGGGTTTCAGGAACAGACGCGCCAGCAAAAGACGGTTACGTTCTCCGCCGGACAGCGCGCGCACCGGCGTCATGGCGCGTTTCGGGTGGAACAGGAAGTCCTGAAGGTAGCCCAGCACGTGACGCGGCTTGCCATTAACCATGACCTCCTGTTTACCCTCGGCGAGGTTATCCATCACCGTACGGTCTGGATCCAGCTCGGCGCGGTGCTGGTCGAAGTACGCCACTTCCAGTTTGGTACCGCAGTGGATACGACCGCTGTCGGCCTGGAGCTGACCGAGCATCAGTTTCAGCAGTGTGGTTTTACCGCACCCGTTCGGGCCGATCAGCGCAATTTTGTCGCCGCGCTGAACCTGAGCGGAGAAATCGTTCACCAGCACTTTGCCGTCAACCGAATAATTCACGTTCTCCATTTCGAAGACAATCTTGCCCGAGCGGGACGCCTCTTCCACCTGCATTTTGGCGCTACCCATGACTTCGCGGCGTTCGCTACGTTCGCGGCGCATCGCCTTCAGGGCGCGAACGCGGCCTTCGTTACGGGTACGACGCGCTTTAATGCCCTGACGGATCCATACCTCTTCCTGGGCCAGCTTGCGGTCGAACTCGGCATTTTGCAGCTCTTCCACGCGCAGGTTTTCTTCTTTCTCCAGCAGATAGGTATCGTAATCGCCCGGATAGGTCACCAGCTTGCCGCGATCGAGATCGACAATGCGCGTGGCCATGTTGCGGATGAACGAACGGTCGTGGGAGATGAAGATAATGGTACCGTTAAAGGTTTTCAGGAACCCTTCCAGCCAGTCAATCGCTTCGATATCCAGGTGGTTCGTCGGTTCGTCCAGCAGCAGCACCCTGGGCCCGCTCACCAGGGCACGGCCCAGCGCCGCTTTACGCAGCCAGCCGCCGGAGAGCGCCGACAGCTCCATATCCGCTTCCAGGCCAAGCTGGGCCAGCACTTCGTTAATGCGGTTTTCCAGCTGCCACAGGCCGTGGTGATCGAGCATCTCCTGCACTTTTGCCAGCTCGTTGAGATTCTTGTCGCTCGGGTCCGTCATCACCAGATGCGAAATCTCGTGGTAACGCTTGAGGTATTCCGCCTGCTCTGAAATCCCTTCGGCCACAAAATCGTACACGCTGCCGGTGACGTTACGCGGCGGATCCTGTTGCAGACGAGAGACGATCAGATCCTGCTCGTAAACAATACGGCCGTCATCCAGCCCCTGCTCACGGTTGAGGATTTTCATCAGCGTCGATTTACCTGCGCCGTTACGGCCCACCAGACAGACGCGCTCGTTATCTTCGATATGCAGCTCTGCATTATCGAGAAGCGGTGAGTCGCTGAAAGAGAGCCACGCGCCGTGCATACTAATTAAAGACATTTATTTTTCCTTTCAGACCGCGGAGATCAGCCAGCAGTTGTGGATTTGACGGTTACGGGCAAAGTCCTGAGACAGCGTTTTTTGGCTGATTTCTTGTGCTTTCAGTCCCAGTTCGGCCAGGCCGTCGTGATCCATGCGGAATCCGCGCTTGTTATTCGAGAACATAATGGTGCCGCCTTTACGCAGCAGACGCTTCAGGTCGGTCATCAGGCGCAGGTGATCGCGTTGAACATCAAAGCTATCCTCCATACGCTTGGAGTTAGAGAAGGTCGGCGGATCGATAAAGATCAGGTCAAACTGCTCGTCGGTATCGCGCAGCCAGCCCAGTACGTCGGCCTGTAACAGGCGATGCTGACGGCCGGTTAAGCCGTTAAGACGCAGGTTGCGCTCTGCCCACTCCAGATAAGTCCGGGACATATCTACCGTGGTGGTGCTACGCGCGCCGCCAAGCCCCGCATGAACGCTGGCGCTGCCGGTATAGGAGAACAGGTTCAGGAAGTCTTTGCCCTTGCTCATCTGGCCCAGCATGCGGCGGGCGATACGGTGATCGAGGAACAGGCCGGTATCAAGGTAGTCGGTCAGGTTAACCCACAGCCGCGCGTTATATTCGCCCACTTCGATGAAGTCACCCTTCTCGCCCATCTTCTGATACTGGTTTTTGCCTTTCTGACGCTCACGTGTTTTCAGCACCAGCTTGTTTGGCGAAATGCCGAGTACGGCGATGGTGGCCGCAATCACATCCAGCATACGCTGACGCGCTTTTTGCGCATCGATAGTTTTCGGCGGGGCGTATTCCTGAACCACCACCCAGTCCGCATAGCGGTCAACCGCCACGTTGTACTCGGGCAGGTCAGCGTCGTACAGGCGATAACATTCGATGCCTTCTTGCTTCGCCCACTTCTCAAATTTCTTCAGGTTTTTGCGCAGGCGGTTGGCGTAATCTTCCGCCACGCCTGACGGTTTGCTATCCGCCGCTACCTCTGCCAGATGGTAGTTTTTCTGCACGCAGTCCAGCGGGCCGTTTTTCGCTTTGAACTGGCGATCGGCACGCAATTGCAGGCAGCTCAGCAGCTCCGGCGAGGCGCTAAACAGGGAGAGGTTCCAGCCGCCGAAATGCGCTTTCATGTTGCGGCCCAGCAGGCTGTGCAGTGCAATCAGCGCCGGCTCGCTGTCCAGACGCTCACCATACGGCGGGTTGCTGATCACCGTACCGTACGGGCCTTTTGGCAGAGGATTGGTCAGATTCGCCACGTCCTTCACCTCGAAGGTCACCAGCTCGCCGATACCGGCACGACGGGCGTTGCTGCGCGCGCGTTCAATCACCCGTGCGTCGCTGTCCGAACCGTAAAAGTGAGAGGTGTACTCCGCCAGCCCTTTACGGGCGCGGGTCTGCGCATCGTCTTTGACCTCTTTCCAGATGGCCTCATCGTGCTGCGCCCAGCCTTTGAAGCCCCAGTGGCCGCGGTGCAGCCCTGGCGCACGGTCGGTGGCCAGCATCGCGGCTTCAATCAGCAGCGTACCGGAACCGCACATCGGATCGAGCAGCGGCGTACCTGGCTGCCATCCGGAGCGCATCACGATAGCGGCAGCCAGCGTTTCTTTGATCGGCGCCATCCCGGTGCGATCGCGATAGCCGCGCAGATGCAGGCCTGCGCCACTCAGATCCAGAGAAATACTGGCCGTATCGCCGTTCAGCCAGACGTTGATACGCAGATCCGGGTTTTCACGGTCAACGTTCGGACGTTCTTTATTGCGACGCGTGAAGCAGTCCACAATGGCATCCTTAACGCGCAGGGCACCATACTGGCTGTTGCGGATCTCATCGTTGACGCCGTTGAAATGCACCGCAAAGGTAGCGTCCGGGGTGAAGATCTCTGTCCAGTCGATCATCTGTACGCCGGTGTAGAGATCAAGATCGCTGTAGACCTTGCACTCTTTCATCGGCAGCATGATGCGCGACGCCAGACGGCTCCACATCAGGCTCTGGTAAATAAGCCGCGTGTCGCCCTCAAAATGGACACCACCCTGAACCACCCGGCACTCTTTCGCGCCCAGGGCTTCCAGTTCAGTTTTTAACAGCTCTTCCAGCCCACGGGCCGTACTGGCAAACAGAGAATTCATATCGTCACTTTTACTCATAGAAAATTGTCGCGCATTATAGCTAATATGGCGTGTATGTCATAAAGTTGAAGGCTTATTTTCTTTAGCGGGAGTGTGCAGTGGCGACGTTATCCAGGCTTTTTATTCATCCGGTGAAATCGATGCGCGGTATCGGCGTGACTCACGCGCTGGCCGATATGAGCGGATTCGCCTTTGATCGTATTTTTATGGTCACCGAGCCTGACGGTACGTTTATCACCGCACGTCAGTTCCCGCAGATGGTTCGCTTTACCCCTTCCCCGCTTCATGACGGGCTGCATTTGACTGCGCCGGACGGTTCAAGCGTCGTGATCCGCTTTGCTGATTTTGCGCCGCTTGATGCGCCAACGGAAGTGTGGGGCAATCATTTTACCGCGCGTATCGCGCCGGATAACATTAACCAGTGGCTGAGCGGCTTTTTCTCCCGTGACGTTCAGCTGCGCTGGGTTGGGCCTGCGCTGACCCGTCGCGTGAAGCGCCACGATGCGGTTCCTCTCTCCTTCGCGGATGGTTTTCCCTTCCTTCTGACCAGCGAGGCCTCGCTGCGTGATTTACAAAACCGTTGCAAAGCCAGCGTGCAGATGGAGCAATTTCGCCCGAATCTGGTGGTGACCGGAGCGAATGCCTGGGATGAAGATACTTGGAAAGTGATCCGCATCGGCAGCGTTATTTTTGATGTCGTGAAGCCGTGCAGCCGCTGTATTTTTACCACCGTCAGCCCGGAGAAAGGCCAGAAACACCCTTCCGGCGAACCGCTGAAAACCTTGCAGTCATTTCGTACCGCGCAGGATAACGGCGATGTCGACTTCGGCCAGAACCTGATCCCCCGCTCCAGCGGCGTGATCCGCGTGGGCGACGAGGTCGAAATTCTCACCCGCGGGCCTGCCAGGGTGTACGGCGCAGGTCAGGAAGAAGAGATGGTTGACGTTGTCACCAACGTCGCTTCCGCGGTGGATATTCACTGGGAAGGCAAAGTTATCCGTGGTAACAATCAGCAGGTGCTACTGGAACAGCTGGAACAGGCAGGTATCCGCGTACCGTATTCCTGTCGCGCGGGGATTTGCGGATGCTGTCGCATTAAACTGGTCGATGGTGAAGTAAGTGCCCTGAAGAAATCTGCGATTGGCAGTGACGGCACGATCCTGTGCTGTAGCTGTGTCCCGAAAACATCCGTACAGCTGGAAGCTTAAACTGCCTGTTCAAGGCTGAAGGAATCAACGCGCAGCTGTGGCTTCAGCCTGTCATTCATCACTTTGATGGCATCACCTAACTGCATAACTCGCCCGGCAATGGTCACGCCGGGTTGGGCCAGCAAACAGAGCGCAGCGTTTTCACCGGGTTCAACCACCAGCAAATTCACCTCTTCTTCGGTATCGCTCAGATTGACGCTCGCCGCATCGCCGATAGCCGGGGTCCAGCACATGCCGTGGGCGAGAAAATGCCAGCTTTTCGGCATTTGCGGTTTCAGGAAACGGATCGCCACCAGCGCATTTAGTACCAGTTCAGCGCGCTGTTCTTTGGAGAGATCGAACTCGCGGCATTTTTCTTCAAAAGAGAAATAGAGTGCAGCGTCGTCAACGCAAAAGCCTGAGGGAGCAAACGCGTCTGGCGTTAACATTCGGCGCGCAAAACGAGAGCGAAACAACATGCCATTGGCTAAGTCGAGCATCATACGGTCATGCTCGTCACAAAAATACCAGCGCCAGTTATCGTCAGGTTTAATTCGCATGTTTTTCTCCCGTCCCCTAAACGTCCTGTACTAAAAATGTCCTGTTTGCCGCTTCGCTTATAACACTAGTAATAAAAGACTATAATGTTTAAATAAGCAACAATGACGGAATATAAAACAACCAGGGCTGGAAATAAAGCCCTGGTTGTCTGATTAAGAGAAAAGATTAGATATGCGTGACGATTTCTTTAATCAGCGGCGGCCCTTTAAAAATAAAGCCGGAATAAATTTGCACCAGCGATGCACCTGCCGCCATCTTCTCACGTGCAGCGATGACAGAGTCAATGCCACCCACGCCAATAATCGGCAGCTGACCTTTTAATTCTGCGGAGAGTGCGCGAATAATTTCGGTGCTTTTTAATTGTACCGGACGGCCACTTAATCCACCCGCTTCGTCACAGTTTTTCATTCCCTGAACGAGAGAGCGATCGAGTGTTGTATTGGTTGCAATCACACCATCAATATTATGGCGAACTAAACTGTCGGCAACCTGGATCAATTCTTCTGCCGAAAGATCCGGGGCGATCTTAACCGCGACCGGAACATATTTATGGTGGATCGCCTGTAGCGCCGTTTGTTTATTTTTAATGGCGCTAAGAAGATCGTCGAGCGCTTCGCCATATTGTAATGAACGCAGCCCTGGGGTGTTAGGCGAAGATATATTCACCGCAATATAACCGGCATAGGCATAGACTTTTTCCATACAAATCAGATAGTCATCTTTACCCTGCTCGACCGGCGTGTCTTTATTTTTGCCAATATTAATACCCAGCACGCCATCAAAATGGGCTTTCTTAACGTTCTCAACCAGATGATCGACGCCAAGGTTATTAAAGCCCATGCGGTTGATCAGCCCCTCGGCTTCAACCAGGCGAAACAGACGTGGCTTGTCATTTCCCGGCTGCGGACGCGGCGTCACCGTCCCGATTTCGATCGAGCCAAAGCCCATCGCACCGAGTGCATCAATGCATTCGCCATTTTTGTCCAGACCGGCCGCCAGGCCCAGTGGATTTTTGAAAGTCAGGCCCATGCACTGAACTGGTTTTTCCGGCACGTTTTGACGCACCAGCGCGGCCAGAGGCGTTCCTGTAATACGGCGTAACTGCTGAAATGTAAATTCATGAGCGCGCTCAGGATCGAGCTGGAAAAGGGCTTTACGAACGAAGGGGTAGTACATGAACTCTCCTGGATTCCCGGTGTGCAAACCGGGAGGGGATTATGTGCGATTCCGCCCGGAAAGGGAATTGACCTGTGGCAAAAAAAGCCACGTAAACGCAATCGTTTACTTATCGGTTCGCTTCTTATGCATTTTTCTGCATTCATCCTGAGGATAAATCATTTAGTGGAATAACCACGCAATGTCACACTCCTGAAAATTGTTATGAATGTTAGATAAAAGCAAACAATTAGTTATAAGGAGCAACCATGCGCGTCATTACCCTGGCCGGAAGCCCCCGCTTCCCCTCTCGCTCCAGCGCACTGCTGGAATACGCTCGCGAAAAGCTTAATGCTCTGGATGTCGAAGTGTGTCACTGGAATTTGCACAATTTCGCGCCTGAAGATCTGCTCTACGCCCGTTTCGACAGCCCGGCGCTGAAAACCCTGATCGAACAACTTAAGAGTGCTGACGGGCTGGTCGTCGCGACACCGATTTATAAAGCCTCTTTTTCCGGCGCACTGAAAACGCTGCTCGATCTGCTGCCCGAACGCGCGCTGGACGGTAAGGTCGTCCTGCCGCTGGCCACAGGCGGTACGGTAGCTCATTTACTGGCGGTGGATTATGCCCTCAAGCCGGTTCTGAACGCGCTGAAAGCGCAGGAGATCCTGCATGGCGTCTTCGCTGACGACTCACAGGTAATCGACTACCAGCATAAACCCCATTTCACGCCGAATCTGCAAACCCGCCTCGACAGTGCGCTCGACACCTTCTGGCACGCCCTGAACCGTCGGGATCGCCACGCGGCAGCATTTCATCAATCACAAGGAGTGGCGCATGTTTAAAACAGTTACCCGTATCGGGCTGGCAGGTCTGCTGGCAGTGGCGTCGCTGGCTCAGGCGGCGGAGAAAGCGCCGGAGAGCCTGCGTATCGGTTATCAGAAAGGCAGCGTCAGTATGGTGCTGGCGAAAAGCCATGCGTTGCTTGAGAAGCGTTTCCCGGAGACCAAATTCTCATGGGTCGAGTTCCCTGCCGGACCACAGATGCTGGAGGCGCTGAACGTCGGAAGTATTGATTTAGGCAGCACCGGCGATATCCCGCCGATCTTTGCGCAGGCTGCCGGGGCGGATCTGGTTTACGTTGGTGTTGAGCCCGCCAAGCCGAAGGCAGAGGTGATCCTGGTGCCGGAAAACAGCGAGATTAAAAGCGTGGCCGATCTTAAAGGCCATAAGGTTGCTTTCCAGAAAGGTTCAAGCTCGCACAACCTGCTGCTGCGCGCGTTGCAGGAGGCCGGCCTTAAATTCACCGATATCCAGCCCGTTTACCTGACGCCTGCCGATGCGCGCGCGGCGTTTCAGCAAAAAAATGTTGATGCCTGGGCTATCTGGGATCCGTACTACTCCGCCGCACTGTTGCAGGGCGGTGTGCGGGTGCTGAAAGACGGCACCACCCTGAAGCAGACCGGTTCGTTCTACCTGGCGGCACGTCCTTACGCTGAGAAAAATGGCGCATTTATTCAGCAGGTGCTGGATACCTTCTCTCAGGCCGATGCGCTGACCCAAAGCCAGCGTCAGCAGAGCATCACGCTGCTGGCAAAAACCATGGGCCTGCCTGAACCGGTGATCGCCACTTATCTTGACCACCGTCCTCCCACCACCATAGCACCGGTTGACGCCCACGTTGCCGCTCTCCAGCAGCAAACGGCAGACCTCTTTTATCAAAACCGCCTGGTTCCAAAGCAGGTGAATATTCGCGAACGCATCTGGCAACCCGCTGTCATTGAAGGAAAAAAATCATGAGTCTGAATCTTTTCTGGTTTTTACCCACCCACGGTGATGGACACTATCTTGGCACAGAAGAAGGCGCCCGCCCGGTCGATCACGGCTATCTACAGCAGATCGCCCAGGCGGCAGACCGCATCGGTTTTACCGGGGTACTGATCCCGACGGGCCGCTCGTGTGAGGATGCGTGGCTGGTTGCCGCGTCAATGATCCCCGTCACCCAGCGCCTGAAATTCCTGGTAGCCTTGCGCCCGAGCGTGGTGTCGCCAACCGTCGCGGCGCGTCAGGCGGCAACGCTGGACAGGCTTTCCAACGGCCGTGCGCTGTTCAACCTGGTGACGGGCAGCGATCCGCAGGAGCTGGCGGGAGATGGCGTCTTTCTCGATCATACCGAGCGCTATGAAGCCTCCGCAGAGTTCACCCGCGTCTGGCGACGTCTGCTGGAAGGGGAAACCGTCACCTTCGAAGGGAAACATATCCACGTTCGCGATGCGCAGCTCTACTTCCCGCCGGTACAGCAGCCGCGCCCTCCTCTCTATTTCGGCGGATCGTCGGACGTGGCGCAGGAGCTGGCGGCTGAGCAGGTCGATCTCTATCTGACCTGGGGCGAGCCACCGGAGCTGGTGAAAGAGAAAATTGCTCAGGTACGCGCTAAAGCCGCAGAACATGGCCGTACGGTACGCTTTGGTATTCGCCTGCACGTGATCGTACGTGAAACCAACGACGAGGCCTGGCAAGCCGCCGACCGTCTGATCGCTCATCTGGACGACGACACTATCGCCAAAGCACAGGCGGCGTTTGCCAAAACCGACTCCGTGGGCCAGCACCGGATGGCTTCCCTGCACAACGGCAAGCGTGAAAATCTTGAGATCAGCCCGAACCTGTGGGCCGGGGTAGGTCTGGTGCGCGGCGGCGCCGGCACGGCACTGGTCGGCGACGGTCCAACCGTAGCGGCACGCATTAATGAATACGCGGCGCTGGGGATCGACAGCTTTATCCTGTCTGGCTACCCACATCTGGAGGAGGCGTACAAGGTGGGTGAACTGCTGTTCCCGCATCTGGATGTCGCTATCCCGGAAATTCCGCAGCCACGTCAGCTTCAGTTGCAGGGCGAAGCCGTGGCGAACGCGTTTATCCCGAGAAAAGTCGCGCAAAGCTAAGGAGCCACCATGTCTGCAACCGCACAAAAATGGCTGCTGCGCGCCGCGCCGTGGTTTCTGCCCGTCGGCATTGTCCTCGTCTGGCAACTGGCGTCTTCAACTGGCTGGCTGTCGAGCCGCATTTTGCCCTCTCCGGAGGGCGTTGTGGAAGCGTTCTGGTCGCTAAGCGCCAGCGGTGAGCTGTGGCAACATCTTGCCATCAGCTCCTGGCGCGCGGTAATTGGCTTTTCGATAGGCGGAAGCATCGGCCTGACGCTGGGGCTGATCAGCGGCCTGTCACGCTGGGGTGAGCGGCTGCTGGATACCTCCGTTCAGATGCTGCGCAACGTGCCGCATCTGGCGCTTATTCCGCTGGTTATCCTGTGGTTTGGCATTGATGAGAGCGCCAAAATTTTCCTCGTGGCGCTGGGAACGTTATTCCCGATTTATATCAATACCTGGCATGGGATCCGTAATATCGATCGCGGTCTGGTGGAGATGGCCCGCAGCTATGGCCTGTCAGGTTTTGCCCTGTTTACCCATGTGATCCTGCCGGGCGCCCTGCCCTCCATTATGGTTGGGGTGCGTTTTGCGCTCGGCCTGATGTGGCTAACCCTGATCGTGGCGGAAACCATTTCGGCTAACTCCGGCATTGGTTATCTGGCGATGAACGCCCGCGAGTTCCTGCAAACGGACGTGGTGGTGGTTGCCATTATCCTTTATGCCCTGCTCGGCAAACTTGCGGACGTCAGCGCCCAGTGGCTGGAACGTAGCTGGCTGCGCTGGAACCCGGCCTACACCGCTCAGGAGGCGAAAGCATGAATACTGCACGACTGAACCAGGGAACACCGTTACTGCTGAACGGCGTGACCAAACGCTACGGCGACAACACCATTCTGAATGCACTGGATCTGCATATTCCTGCCGGACAGTTTGTGGCCGTTGTCGGCCGCAGCGGTGGCGGCAAGAGTACCCTGCTGCGTCTTTTAGCCGGGCTGGAAGCGCCAAACAGCGGTGACATTCTGGCAGGCACTACGCCGCTGGCCACGATTCAGGATGATACGCGCATGATGTTTCAGGACGCGCGTCTGCTGCCGTGGAAAACGGTGATGGATAACGTCGGGCTGGGCCTGAAGGGCAGCTGGCGGGAGGACGCCCGGCAGGCACTCGCTGCGGTAGGGCTGGAGAATCGCGCGGGAGAGTGGCCTGCGGCCCTGTCGGGTGGACAAAAGCAGCGCGTAGCGCTGGCACGCGCGCTGATTCACCGTCCCGGCCTGTTGCTGCTTGATGAACCGCTCGGCGCGCTTGATGCCCTGACGCGGATCGAGATGCAGGATCTGATTGAAACCCTCTGGCAGACGCACGGCTTTACGGTACTGCTGGTGACGCATGATGTCAGTGAAGCCGTGGCAATGGCAGACAGGGTGCTGTTAATAGAAGAGGGCAAAATTGGTCTGGATCTGACGGTAGATATTCCACGTCCTCGCCGCGTGGGATCGGCCAGACTGGCGGAGCTGGAAGCCGAAGTACTGGATCGGGTGATGAAACGTGGGGAAGCGGAGATTCAGCGGATAAAGGCTAATGCCTGATGCCCTCACCCCGGCCCTCTCCCACAGGGAGAGGGAGAAAACCGATGCCCCGCGACCCCACGTAGGCCCGGTAAGCGTAGCGCCACCGGGCTTTTTTACATCAGGCCAGCGCCTTAGCAATCTTCTCGTACAGATCGCCAGACAGATTTTCCAGCCCTTTCAGCTGCTCAAGCGCGGCGCGCATTTTCGCCTGACGCTGCGCATCGTAACGTTTCAGGCGGATCAGCGGCTCAATCAGACGAGACGCCACCTGCGGGTTACGGCTGTTCAGCTCGGTCAGCATTTCAACCATGAACTGATAACCGCTGCCGTCTTCGGCATGGAACGCGGCCGGGTTGCTGCTGGCGAAGGCACCAATCAGAGAGCGGACGCGGTTCGGGTTGCTCATGGTGAACGAACGGTGCTTCAGCAGGCTGCGTACTTTGCTGAGTACATCGGCTGCCGGGCTGGTGGCCTGAAGGATGAACCACTTGTCCATCACCAGACCATCCTGATGCCACTTGTCGTCGTACTCCTGCATCAGCGCATCGCGGCACGGTAGCTCGGCGGCAACGCTTGCGGCCAGCGCGGCCAGGGCATCCGTCATGTTATCGGCTTCGTGGTACTGCTTGCTGACCAGCGTGTTCGCCAGCTCTGCCTCACCAAACGCCAGATAGCGCAGGCAGGTATTGCGCAGGGAACGTTTACCGATATCCGCATGTTCCACCCGATACGCGTCCAGCTTGTTGGCGTTGTAAATGGCGAGGAACTCATCTGCCAGTTCGGTCGCCAGCGTGCGGGTCAGCGCTTCACGCACGGCGACGATGGCAATCGGGTCGATGATGTCAAACAGCTCGGCGATTTCAGTCGCAGAAGGCAGCGTTAAAATTTCAGCCGCCAGCGCCGGGTCAATGTTCTCATCCAGCAGGATGGCGCGGAACGCGTCTGCCACATGAACCGGCAGCGTCAGCGGCTGGCCCTGCTGGTAACGGTTGACGTTCAGCTTGATGTAGGTCGCCAGCAGGCTTTGTGCCGCATCCCAGCGCGAGAAATCGTTGCGCGCGTGACGCATCAGGAACGTCAGCTGCTGATCGCTCCACTTATATTCGAGTTTCACCGGCGCGGAGAATTCGCACAGCAGGGCAGGAACGGGCTGGAAATAGACGTTATCGAAGATAAAGGTCTGCTCTGCCTGGGTCACGTTCAGCACGTTATGCACCGGGTGGCCGCCCTTCTGTAACGGGATCACGTTGCCTTCGTTGTCGTACAGCTCAACGCTGAATGGAATGTGCAGCGGATGTTTCTCTTCCTGCTCGGCCGTTGGCGGCGTGCGCTGGCTGATGGTCAGCGTGTACTGCTCGGTTTCCGGGTTGTAGTCGTCTTTGACCGTCACAATCGGCGTACCGGCCTGGCTGTACCAGCGGCGGAAATGAGACAGATCGACGTTAGAGGCGTCTTCCATCGCCTGAACAAAATCGTCGCAGGTGGCCGCACTGCCGTCGTGACGCTCAAAGTAAAGCTGCATCCCTTTCTGGAAATTCTCTTCACCCAGCAGGGTGTGGATCATACGGATAATTTCAGCGCCTTTTTCATACACCGTCAGGGTGTAGAAGTTATTCATCTCAATGACTTTATCCGGGCGGATCGGGTGCGCCATTGGGCTGGCATCTTCTGCAAATTGCAGACCACGCATGGTGCGCACGTTGTTGATGCGGTTTACCGCCCGCGATCCCAGATCGGAGCTGAACTCCTGATCGCGGAAGACGGTTAAGCCCTCTTTCAGGCTCAGCTGGAACCAGTCGCGACAGGTGACGCGGTTCCCGGTCCAGTTATGGAAATATTCGTGGCCGATAACGCGTTCGATATCGAGGTAATCTTTATCCGTGGCGGTATCGGTACGCGCCAGCACGTATTTAGAGTTAAAGATGTTAAGACCTTTATTCTCCATCGCGCCCATGTTGAAGAAATCGACCGCAACGATCATATAGATGTCGAGGTCATATTCGAGGCCAAAGCGCGTTTCATCCCACTTCATGGAGTTGATGAGGGAGGTCATTGCCCACGGTGCGCGGTCAAGGTTGCCACGGTCCACGAACAGCTCCAGCGCGACTTCACGGCCAGAGCGCGTTTTAAAGGTGTCGCGCAGGACATCGAAATCTCCCGCCACCAGCGCAAACAGATAGCAGGGTTTCGGGAACGGATCCTGCCACTGTACCCAGTGACGGCCATTCTCCAGTTCCCCTTCAGCAATCCGGTTGCCGTTGGAAAGCAGGTACGGGTACAGCGTTTTGTCGGCAATAATTTTGGTGGTAAAGCGCGCCAGGACGTCCGGGCGATCCAGATACCAGGTAATGTGGCGGAAACCTTCGGCTTCACACTGGGTACACAGGGCTACGCCTGACTGGTAAAGTCCTTCCAGCGCGGTATTGGCGGCAGGGCTAATTTCATTCACGATGCGCAGGGTAAAGCGTTCCGGCAGGTTGTCGATGACCAGCTGGTTGCCTTCTTCTTTATAGTCTGACCAGGCTTCATCGTTAATATGCAGGGAAACCAGCGTCAGGTCTTCACCATCCAGACGCAGCGGCACGGCTGTCGCGCTCTGGCGCGTCACCTGGCTTACCGCCGTCACCACGGTTTTTGTGGCATCCAGGTCGAAAGTCAGATCGATATCGCTTATCAGGTATTCCGGCGCACGATAGTCGTGGCGGTATTTAGCTTGTGGCTGTTGTGTCATAGAAAACCTTATGCATCGTTTGTCGAGTAACGATTCAATATATTCCTGTTGTGTAAAACGCGCTATGCAGAATGTTCATCTTTTCAGGCACAACGCCCTTTTTAGCTACATTTTTATAATATGAACGCATAATTTTTAAAATCGATAAAAATCGTCCAGGAGCGCATTAAACAAGGGCTGAGCGAGAACGATGCAAAGCGAGATTTGCGAAGTTTAACGAACTTAACAAGGATTTTTTGCCCCACCCATGCCCCACGACTAATTTCACCAGAGAGCAGACACCATAAGGCTTGTAGACCATTCTTAACATCAAAAAACTTTCAAAGCTGAACTGATAATCCGCCAATTGACTTGACAGTCTTTAGTTCTGGGCTTTAGGGACTGTGTATTTAACCAGTGATTGGCAGTGACTATCATGCGTGTCGAGATCTGTATTGCCAAAAATAAAGCGAGGGCTTTGCCGAAAGACTCCAGTAACGCGCTGACTCAGGAGCTGACAAAGCGTCTGAGTACGCATTATGAATACATAGAGATGATCGTCAAGACGGCAAGCAATGATGGCTTGTCCATTGTGTGGCTTAGAAAAAAGGGAATAAGACATATGTACAGGAAGTGTCACAAGAAGCGTTGGAAAGCGCAGATGACTGGTTTACAGGATGATTGAAATTCCTTAGAATCTTCGTCGGTTGCTCTTACATCAACAACCGACGAATTTTTACTTTATGAATTATATACAAAAATCACCAATTAGTATTGGACCAGACGTTGACATTCTCAATGACATCCGAGATTTTTGCTTCAACAGAAGTTAAAAAAACCTTCCTCCACAAACTGAAACGACATGCCCTGCCGCCAATAATCACTTTGATTTATATTAAAAAACGAGTGAAAAATCTCTCAAAGGATATTTAATAAATACTAAGCATCCAGATGAATTATTTTCCCACCTAACCATTCCTGTTTATACAATAATTGCCTAACAAGTTCGTATCTCATACTTGTTGCAATGTTATTTTTATCCGATACAAAATTCTTTACGTTAACCACTTCCACAACTGCGTGTTTTTTGCATATTGTCGTAGTTATCTTATGTATGGCATCCAGTCTGAAACTACCTGACTTTAATCTTATTTTGTCAATTTTCTTTTTATTTTTCAGCCAATTGTTACTGTTTTTAACTTTCCTACTTAACTCTTTATTAAGACGTTTTATTTTTTTTTCATCAACTAGACTAGTAAATTTTTTGACTGAAAGATCGCCCCCCGTGCACAGGGTAACATATCCATCATTGAGTAAAATTCTTGTCTTATCAACTGATGGATGAACCGGATTAGAAACAACCTCCTCAGTATTAAAACTTATGTACCACTTATCAAACTTTCTTGACACTGTAACATTTTTCAAATCTCCAGTGATTGCACGACTTTTACGGTACTTAACCCATCCTAATTTAGGCAATGATACCAAACCTTTTTCTTGGTCTAATCTAACTCTTTGGCATGGGACTCTAAAGGAATCACTGCGGCCTTTCTTTTTGAATCGAGGATACTGTGATCTTCCTGAAAAGAAATTCTGAAAAGCCCTATCGAGATCACGTAATGATTGCTGTAAGCATTGAGATGGACAAAATTTAAGCCACTCCAACTTATTATCATTTTTCCACTCGACTAATAAAGGTGCAAGTTTATTATAGTTCAGGAACGGCTTGCCGTTATTATAGTTTTCGCTTAGGAGAGCAAGGCCTTTATTATAGACAAAACGGCAGGCACCAGCAAAAACCAAAACGTCAGAAATCTGACTTTTACTTGGTTCAAGCAGAAATTTAAATGCCTTTTTTTTGATCATAATAAATCCTATAAGAACAACAAAATCACTGAAAGCATCCTAAGCTAAAAGTGATAATTACTATCAGTGGATTTAGCCACAAAATACATCTTTATTTATTCAATAAAAAAAACCCTGCACTGGCAGGGTTTCGTATATAGGTATTGGATTAGCCTTGCAGCAGAGACAGAACCTGCTGAGGAACTTGGTTAGCTTTAGCCAGAACAGAGTTACCTGCCTGCTGAACAATCTGAGCTTTAGACATGTTGGACACTTCGGTCGCATAATCAGCGTCCTGAATACGGGACTGCGCTTCAGACAGGTTAGTAGTGGTATTGTTCAGGTTGGTTACCGCAGAATTCAAACGGTTCTGTACAGCACCCAGAGAAGAACGGAATTTGTCAATCTGAGAAATAGCCTGATCGAGTTTTTCCAACGGATTCGTGGTTGCTGTGGAAGCCACTGCGGTTAATGCTGCACCATTTTTGAAATCGTGACCGCTGACTTGATCTGCTGCATAATTTTTACCGCCCACATTAACAACGGCAGTTTGTTTATCAACTCCACCTAATTCAACAGCACCAGTAGCAGTTGCACCAGTGGAATCGGTGTATTTAACAGTGTTAACATCAATGGTGGTATTATCAGCACCGTTGTAGTCAGTCTTATACAATTTACCATTGTAAGAAATTGCATATCCAGCGTCAGTGACATTACCTTGAGAATCGGTAGCTGAAACTTTAACTAAAGAAGTATTCGCACTCGTCGCACCTGTAACGTTAGCACCAACGAGAGTCGCGGCTGCAGCTGTAGTATTAATTGCCGTACCAGTTTGAATTTCAGTTACAGTACGGGAACCTACAGGAATACTACCTACAGAGGTCCCTAATGTTGAACTACCTGCTGCCGCTGTTACTTCATAGACACCATCCTCCGATGAATTCGCCGAACCCGAGATTGTTGTATAGTACTTACCAGTTATGTCATCGAAGGATACGGCAGATGCAGTTGCACCTGCACCTAAAGTAGCAACGTTGATTGCGCCAATAGCGGTACCAGAATCGGCGAAACTACTTTTGACAGCAGTAGTTGTTAATGTTGAGGAATTCTGAACATTAAATCCTGATAAACCTAATGTTGAAGAATCGATCTTTTGTAAATCAATATCAATAGTCTGCCCATCATTAGCACCAACCTGGATAGACATTGTCCCGTTTTTGGCCAGTACGTTCACGCCGTTAAACTGAGTCTGACCAGATACTCGGTCAATTTCACTTAAGCGGGATTTGATTTCATCCTGGATGGAAGTCAAATCTGAATCGGAGTTGGTACCGTTCTGCGCCTGAACAGTCAGTTCACGAACACGCTGTAAGTTGTTGTTGATTTCGGACAGTGCGCCTTCGGTTGTCTGCGCCAGAGAGATACCGTCGTTTGCGTTACGTGCAGCCTGAGTCAAGCCTTTGATGTTAGAGGTGAAGCGGTTAGCAATCGCCTGGCCCGCTGCGTCGTCTTTAGCGCTGTTGATACGCAGGCCTGAAGACAGACGTTCGATGGCTGTAGACATTGCCGACTGGTTTTTATTGATGTTGTTCTGAGTGATCAGCGAGAGGCTGTTGGTATTAATGACTTGTGCCATGATAGTAATTCCTGTTTGACTGAACTTAATTTAAGTATACGGCTTCCACCATTAGGCTCCTGCGCCGCTATGTTCACTATCGGCAAAGTACTCTGAACCTTTAGAAGAAAAAGTGAAAAATCGTCCCCATCTACTTTCAGACACCAAGCGAAAGAGGACTGTATGCTTGTGATGCATTGTGATAAGTTCGTTCCCCCCCTCAACCCACCACGATAAAGCCACATAATTCAATATGTTGAGCGTCGTAAGTAAACTATCTCGTTTGACAAGCCGGCTCCCTCTTCTAAACCTCTAATCTCTTCATTTCTCAGCACTCAACAAGCCAACATAACCCCATGCTCCGATGATAAGACCTATACAAGGCAAAAATGCTTAGCTACCTCATCGGACGCCACCTTGGTTTATCTGTCTTTTTTAGTAGGTGTTTGAAAGATGGTTTTACATTACAGTTATTCTCTGTCTAATACATGAACCGGAGATTTGTTCAATGAATGTTTCTGCCCATTTTGTTATAGTCTTAAACCTTGCATGCGCTGCTTTATTATTCACTCTGCTCAATGCCCGGTTTGATTTATTCTGATCAGGATCTCATTTTACTTACTTGAAATCCCTCCTAAGATTCATGCAAGTACATTTCTTAAATCCGATCGAGTAGTCAATCGACAATCATCAGGGAGAATAATGACTTGATAAAGGACGTGCTCATAGACCATCGCCCTAACCTTCCATACACAGGTGGGTATGTAGTGTATGAACCCCCGTCCAACTAGTTCCTTCCGATTACCCTTAAAGCACTTTTCATGGTGATGTTTTTCCTTGTTACATATTTGGATGCTTGTTTTAAGGCATTATTCATTGCTATTACAGTCACAGGTCTAGCCAGCCCTTTAACTCGATTTGATCTACTCTGGAAAACATAAATATCAGAAGGATTGCAATCCTTTCTGTACGCAATCAACTTAGAAAGCATTAAATTTAATCTAATTGTTCGTGGCTCAAATTTTGGAGTTCCAGCCAAGTGCAGCATGTCATCTTCGATATCGGAATATCTAATAGTAATAACCCTGCTACCTTCAGCACGGAGAGAAAATAATGTTAACCATAAGTCTGCCCATGTTGATGAGATCTTAGACAACCCAAAGTGAATAGCCCTGAACTCTTCAGGTGTTATAGAATCTGTTTTTGCCATGAAGACCGCCAATGCTCAACCTAACCACTTACCAACATTTCAACAACTTTATTACATTCCTTCAATACTTTATTACGAAAATTGGATTAAATGTTTAAAATTTTTTCCTCTGCCACTACCGCGCCGGAAATTTCTTATACAAGGTGCACACCGCAACGTCGTAAATAATCGCCACCTGCTTTCTGTCCACTCCGTTTGCGATCAGCCTGCCAGCCTGCGTCCATTGCTCAGGGGTTAACTTCGGCCGTCTGCCACCTATCCGCCCTTTCTCCCGGGCAGCCGCCAGTCCTGCCCGGGTGCGTTCCACGATTAACTCCCTCTCCATCTCGGCAAGGGCTGACATGATGTGGAATATGAAACGCCCCATTGGGCTGGAAGTGTCGATGC
>OJXZ01000171.1_pt1 | contig 25739 bp, 30 predicted proteins | sample 1600821 | NCBI WGS metagenome assembly OJXZ01 (sample SAMN04436844, study PRJEB24849) | human gut metagenome | biome: human gut; feature: NICU; material: stool | host: Homo sapiens | place: USA: Saint Louis, MO | collected 2011-10-10 | reverse complement strand
GAGTTAATTAGGGGAGTTTTTGGTTTTAGGCGACGTCGCCAGGGTATGTGGCGTCGTCGTACTGGTAGAACGATTCCAGGTATTCTTTTGCGGTGACCTGGCAGGTTCCGTCAGACTGCGGGGCGATCTCCTCTACAATGGCGTCGTAGACATGGCGCGTTGAGCCACAGAACACCAGGCGGATCGGCTCGATGGTTGCCGACGACAGGTCAACCTTCATCGGGTCATCAAACTCGCTCAGGTGCGGGACTGACAGCTGAAAATCACCCACCCTGCTCGCCACCATCAGCCCGGATGCAGAGCCATCCTGATAGCGGATCAGCGCGCGGGGATTTTCGAAAGTCCAGTCCAGCGGCTCCGTAACGGTGAACGTTGTCACGCCACCAGCCGTTGTCATCGCCTCCACCAGACAGGAAATCGTGTTGTTGCCCGGAATATCATCCGTGAGCACAATGCGATCGCCCGTGTTGTAGCACAGCGCGTCCAGCTCGGTAGTGGTCTGGAACGTCACCCGCTGCTGCAGGTATTTCATCAGGCGACGCATCCCGATCTGGTAGGCGTGATCCTGATTCAGTACCCCATCGAGTTTATAATTCTCGACTTTCACCGGAGTGGGATTATCAGGCGTCCGGCATTTAACGGTCTCCTCTGCCCAGGTGACGCCGTTGATGTACGTCACGTCGACACCATCAAAATCATCGTCGGACGGTACGGTAAATCCGCTCTGCAGCTCCTCCACCATCTCATGCGGAGTGATCACGCCAGTCCAGGGCTTAATCCCTTCCCTGTTTACCGTCGCCAGGCCATCGCTTAACAGAAAACGGGACTTCCCGGCATTGGCTATCTTCTGCAGCATTTCCAGCGCCGAGATACTGTCGCCCGTGGCGAAATCGAAATTTTCGCCCCGTGGCGTCCAGTACGCGGATTCCAGCGCGTTGATGGTGTCGACATCCATCTCCAGCCCCAGCGAGTTCCCGACATGCAGCAATGCCCCAGAAATGGTTCTGGCCGTTCCTGAGTCGTAGGCCCGCGTGGCCACAACGTTTACGCGGCGGTCCGACTGCGCCGCCAGATTCCCGCCCGTCTCAACGGTCACCGCCATCAGCGACACGCCGGGATAGGATGAAGGGCGCGTCAGCAGTCGCCCGCGCAGCGCATGCCAGTACATACTGTCTCGCGCGTTGTTTGAGCCCTGCTCATTGCGCCGACGACAGCGAACCTCTACCAGCCCCGGAGAGTTGAGGGTGATCCGCTCAGTGAATCCCAGCCCGTTGACGTTTTTAAGCGCATACTCGCCCTGGTGACTCACCCACCCCGCTCCGGAACCGTAGACGCGATACTGAATCTCCCACTCAACATGCCGGAGCCGCTTTTTCCCCTTACTGTCGAAGCCACAGATGCCGTTCGGGAAGGAGAAATTCACCTCGAATGCATCCACCACTTCATTCTCAGGGCATACGAGGAACGGCCCCAGCCAGCTCAGCGTGTCGTTAAGACCAGTGGCCTCATAGTCAATCATCGTCCTGGCGGTGAATCCCGGCCATGACTCATCAACGGCACCGTTAACCAGGCGCGCCACCGTCGCCGTTGTGCCGTCGGCTGAGACAATGCGGTACTCATTCCCGCGGTGAGCAAGCGAAAGCCGTTGCACCCCCTCCGGCATGCCGGAAAAGGCCGTTCCCGTGGCAGAGTTATAGGCGAGTGTCACATTCGCCGTTACCGCCGGGCTGCCGCCGGTTGATGCCGTGCCGGAGGTGTAAACCGGGGCATCACCGAAAACAGCTGCAGGCAGCGAAGAGGACGTGATCGCCCCACCCGCGAACGGACTGGCCGACTCGGTTATCAGTACGGTGCCGCCGTTGTCCTGGGCAACCAGGCCGGAGCCGGTGAGTCCCTCGGTGATGGCCGCCAGCAGTCCCGACATCGAGACATAGTTAGCCACCAGCGACACCGGGTAGGTAACCCCCAGCCAGGTGATCGTGAACGTGCTGGAGCTGGTCGAAAAATCGTAGGTGGTCGGGGCCGCACTGGCCTGGACTTTTGCCGCACTCCCCCCGGTGCCGGGCACTGCAGCCTGACCGGGGGTATATGACGCGATAAACAGATCGTAATCGACAGAGTTAAACCCCAGCGTGACCGGCATACCTACTACCGGCGCGATCTCCGTCAGCAGCGGGCTTGCGATAACGCTGTATCCGGCCGCCGTGGTGATCTGGTAGTTCGCCGGGGCTTTAAGTTCGACCACGGCGCCAGCGACCCAGCTGGGCGGCAGTGCGTTATCGTTCTCGTCATTATCGTCATCATCATCCGTATCCAGCCCCGTAAACGTCACGCTCGATCCGGAGACGGTCATGCTGTCTGCGATAATGTCGTCTGCGTCCGGCGACGTCTGGGCCATATCCAGCCCGGTACCGGATGATGTCCCGCCGACCTCCGTACTGTTGACCCAATTTTCACTGCGCTCATCGCCGGAAACGTCCGCGCCTGGCGGGTAATGGGTGCTGCTGAATCCCGGTAGCGTTGAAGCTGGCGTACTGCCAACCCGGATATCGCCATTGGTATAAATCAGATCACCGACACCGAGACACAGCAGCATCTGGACGCGCATTTTCGTAGGATCGGCGGCATCAAACCGGGTAACCGGCTGCACCACATAATCCGGGTAGATACGCACCCGGCCAAACACCTCACGAATGGCATCACCGAGTTTTGCGGTATTCGCCTTTGCCGGGTTCAGGTCGAGATTCCGCCCTGTGGATGAGGTATAGCCACCCGTATCGATGTTGCTCATCATAAAAAGCGAATAGGCTGCAGCGGCAACGGAGATACCGACGCCGATCCACGCGATTGTGGCGGCCTCCAGTCCGAAGGGAACCGGATAAAGCCGAACATCACTATCAGGGCGAATCACGCAGGTGGCCCACTCACCTGGCGGAATTGACTTACCCTCAACCTCAACGGTCAGCGGTGGGACATCCCGGTCGGTATAGTTTTCGACATTGGTAACCAGCCAGCTGCGAATGCTCGTAACACCATGCTCATGCGTTTCAAGTGGTTCTCCGGGAAGCCGGGAAGGATAAAAACGAATGGTCATTGCCAGAACTCCACGCGAACAAAGCGCCGCTTAAATCGCGGCAACGGCAAAAAAGTTACGTTCGTGCCTGGGTTGCATTCCGCCACATGCAACAGACCATCGATACTGACTACGATCCCTACATGGGTGACAGTCGACCCGGAATAACAGGCCACCCCGGCCCCTTCGCAGGGTTCGCAGCGCTCCAGAGTAAGAATCATTCGACGCGCCTCCCGATCGAGGCCGCCGTCGTCTTTCGTGACCCCGGCAAAATCAGGCCAGAGAGGCAAGCCCAAATCGCTGCGTATCTCGTTCACAATGCCGAAGCAGTCGAGCTGCGGGTATACTCGCCCGCCCTTCAGCCAGGTGACTGAACGGTATTTATCAGGTGCAAACATGATGGATTCCTTAGCTGATATAACGCAGTCCTGGGAAGACAGGGAGCGTGTAGCGGTAACGCGGCCAGGCGGTATCGAGGATATTCATGTAGCCCGCAGTGATCTGAACCTCTGTCGCCGTCCAGGAGCCCGACTTGATTTTCAGCGTATACGGCACTGCCGCAGGCGCTGCTAAATCCGTAGAGATATAACTCCGGTACGTCAGCCATGCAGGCAATCTGTTAGCCAGGGCATAGCGGATCGCCGTGGACACAACACCATCGATATTGCACAGGGCAAATTTCAAATCTTGCGTACCGTCCACATTGCGCGCCGGCAGCGCAATGTCTATCGCACAGGCGGTAAACGTTACGGTATCGCCGTTCTCCGTCGTTGCCGTGATGTTCTCGTAACCCTGGCAAAGGTAGTGAACATCAGAGCCAATGGTGATCTGCAGCGTTTCAATGATCACCTCCGGGCCGCTGCTGGCGTAGAGGCGTTTAATCTGCGTCATGCTTCGGCCACTCCTTATTCAGCGCAATATCCAGCAGTGAGCTGCCGACGATCCATTCCGGGTAATTACCCCATGGGGCAGGAGCAAGGGGGCGTTCCCATAATTCAAGCGTCGCCGTGTACTTCCAGTAAATCGGGGCCACCAGCACCGGCCCCTGATAAATATCTGTGAAGCGGCATTTGTAAAACTTAATGCCCGCCGGCGTCTGCAGCTTCATCATGAACCATGCAGCCCCGTCAGATAACGCATCACGGAACCAGGACTCAAACGCCAGGCCCTGCGCATCGGTTTCCATAAACCAGGTGATGCTGGCCTGCGTCGGCGTGGACGTAAAAGCTCGCCTTTGCCTCGCGCGACCGGTGGTTAACTGGGTTCGTTTTAACGGGCTCACAGGCTGAAATCCGTATCCTTCCTGTAATGGCATAGGGAGGCTGTCATGTGGGTAGTAGATATCAGTCATGCAGTCTCCCGGTAAAGTATCTCGAATAAAATTTCACCATTAACCTCAGGAGGGTATTCATTTCAGAATAAAGCACTATGGAATCGAAGAAATCTCTGATTTTTTGGTTAAAATTAACGAAGACAAAAATCTTATTAAATCGAAACAAACACACAAGGCGATATATTTATCAACTCACCTCAAGAGTTAAAATAAATCAAAAAAACAGCATTATCAATAAATTAATTTATTGACTTTAATATGAGCTTACATTGTTTCGGCACAGCCCCATATCAAAATAAAAAATGGCGATGCGCCGACAGGCAATATACGTCAATGTGACTGCTTGTTTAAAAGCAACTCCTGAAGAAGAAGCGCAATAGAAACAAAGATCAAAACCCCACAAAAAACAATTTTTGCAAAATCATAGTTAAACACGGTTGTAAGCGTATCATTATTATATAAGTGATTATGCCTATAGGAATAAGTTGTGTAGATATCATCGCATATTTCAAGAATTCCACCGACTATCAAAACAAGCCAAAGAAATGAAAACTTCACTCGGACCTCCTTACGTTTACGTCTCCTATTGAAGATAAGTCCGCCAATAAAAAGAGGAATCATAAAAGCTATAAAGTCTTTAAATGTAAATGTTAACAACGCTTCCATTAATAAGATCCTTGTGTTTTCTTGCACCTACTCAGATTGTTAGACTTACCTACCTAATCAAGTCTCAGCTAATGCAGTTTAGCTTACCTAGGACCGTGTCGTGTATAGTTTCCTTTTAGAGCGTTGCCAAAAGCTCCTTGTGGCATGGTAACCTCCTTTGTGAGTTCACCTTTTAACTGCCTGGAAAGCTGTCGATTATTCTGATTGAGTGTAGCGCTCAACTGCTCCGGAGTAATACCCTGGAGATGAAACTCCTGATTAATCGGCGCGTGTACAGTTGTTTGCCTACGGTTATCGCTGTTAACGTTCTGAACACCAGTACCAAACCCTGTACGCCCCAGAGTTGCATCAAGCGGTTGGCCATTTCGAAGTGCCTCAAGCTGAGACACGCCGATCCGGTTCGTTGACGCCTGGTCGAAGACGTACTCTCCTTTGTGAACAATACCCGCGGGCTGATACTTACCACCGGGGCCTGTGTAACCGCCGGAGGCGAAGCCAACGCCTGAAACAGCCTGAATATTTGAGACGATACTGGCGGTCTGCGCAGCGATTGAGGCCATAGCGATGATGTTGGCCGGATAAGGCGCGCTTACTGCACCGCTTGCTATAGCCTGCTGGATTTTCACCATCGAGTCCGCGATAGCGAATGCCTTGCTCGCAGCAAAAGCGACCTTGTAGATTGCCGATTGCTCACCAAACCCCGTTCGCATGATGTCGGCGGTACTGTCAAACAAGGACTGCGTGGCCGCAGATATGATGGTGTTTTTCTGAGCCTCTATGACCTGATTTGCATCCGCCGCACGTTGACGAATAGAGGTCATTCTGGCCTCACCCTCGGCAGTTATTTCACCGGCCTTCGCATAAGCTTCCTCCTGAGCTGCCAGCCAGCGCTGGAGCTCTTGCTGAGCCTGGTCATATTCGTTGATTTGCCCCTGCATCCCCTCAAAAGTTCCAGAGAGTCGCCCTCCTGTGGGTGTCAGGTTTCCTACAACATTACGAACCGTCGCGGGCAGTTGCATATCGGTGTTTTGATAAATATCTGCCCGTGTTTTTTCATATTCACCGGGTTTTAGTTGCCCGGTTGCTTTGGCTTTCTCCAGCAGTTCAAGACGGGTTTTAAGCAGATCGTTGGTCCGCTCATCCTTCGTCTTTACCTGTTCCTGCATCTTCCGGTAATCGTCCAGGGTTTTTACGGAATTTTGCAGTGCCTCCTGCTGCTTATACGCCTGGAGGATTTCATCTGAACGGGAAAGAATCGACTTCTGGTCGGCTGTGAGCTGCGTTTTAGACTTGAGGTCAGCAATTTGCTGTTCGAACTTTACCCGCGCCTGGGTTGCGCTGTTAAGCTTGTCACTGGCATCCAGCTGGGACTGCAAAGCAGCTGTCTGCTGGTTTATCTGATCAAGCAGCCGGGTTGCTGCGTCCTCGGTATATGCTTTACTCTTTGGCGTCTTGGGTGGTTTCGGATCTTTGTACATCTCGTTAATACGAGAAACATTTTTTGAATATTGCTCTGCAGTAATTGCGCCTGCCTTCAGGAACTCGCTTTGCTGCTTAATGGCTTTATTGCGCTTATCCGCATTGCTCAGATATTGCTGGTTAACGCGATCTGCTTCCTGCTGCGTTTTAATTCTTTGCTGTTCAGCTTTGTCATGACTACTGATTATTTCAGTTAAAACGCCTTCTGTTGTGATTTGAGATTGCAGATTATTTAGCTCATCTTCGAGCTCAGCCTTTCTTCCACCAAAAAATAGCTTCCCGCCTGCAGCCTTATCTATCCAATCTAATTCCTTACGAATTTGAGAGATCCGCTCGGTGCCGGTTTGCTCGCGTCCTATATCAAGCATGGCATCCCATGCTCCTTTAGCCGTTTTAGCAAGCGAGTCCCAAGCACGTTCAAGAATCCCCAAATTCTGATGAATATCGTTCGCACGCTGCTGCATGGCATTGGCGTAAGCATCAGTAGCCACCCGTGCAGCATCCTGCTGATTACCTTCATCCTGCAGTGCTTTAATCTGGTTGTAGGTTGCCAGTGTCAGAAAGTGGTACTGGTCGTTAAGTTTGGTAATGGCTGCAACCGGGTCAGCAGCAATGTCGTTGAAATCACCCACCAGCTTTTCAGTGGCGATGCCTGTGGCTTCACTGATTTCAACCACGGCAGTTGTTACTCGTTCCAATGACTCTGCAGCCACTTTCCCGGATGAAACTATCTGGTTCAGTGTGGCTGCGGTCACGCCAGTAGTTGAGTTGGCAACTACTGAAACCCGAGCGGCCATATCTGCTAGTTGCCCGGTGGTTTTACCAACCAGATTACCGTTAAGGGTCAGTGACTTATAGAACTCGCCCTGCTCCTGAGAGCCTTTGTAATAGGCCAGCCCAAGAACACTGACAGCCGCGGCAGCCAGAGTGACAGGATTAATCAACCCCAGCACATACCCGCCAACACCTTTAATCGCGGGGCCAATACCGCCGAACATATCTTTCAACTGCCCGCCCTGCTGCATAAGCACTATAAACGGCGACTGACCCGTAGATAAGCCGACGATAATGTCAGTCATCTGCGCCGGGATCATGCGCATGGCATAGGCGGTCTGGGAGGCGGATTGGCCGGTTTTACCAAGGTCGTCGCGAAATCCTGTTAGCCTGTTTCGTGTTTCCTCGATTTTCTTTGAATAAAGATCGAATGTATCGGTATCTACCATCCCCTTGGATTTGAATTTCGCAAGATCCTGCTGTTGTTTATCCAGTTTGTTCAGGGCGGCGTTTACCGGGTCGATACGATCTAAAAGTTCAGAAAGTGACTGTTTTTCTTCATCAGTGGCCTTTGTCACTTTCCCTGCACTGGTGGCAGCACGTTCACCTGCCTGCGTCATTTTTACAAGTGCAGTTGCGAGATTGTCAGCCTGCTTTTCTGCCCCAGAGCTGTCAATAATAATGGCCAGGCGGGAGGTTTGTTCTGTCACGTGCTTTTCTCCGGGCAATAAAAAACCCCGCCAAAGCGAGGTTGGAACTTTTTGAAACTGTCGGGTCTTTACTTCATTGGCGGTAAAACATTATTGCTACGATAATCACCGCAAAGACAGTAATTGCAATTCCAGCGATTAACTTTACATTTACATCAGCCAGCCTATCACTAGCTCCAGTATTGTCAGTGTTAGCTATTATCTTCGAAGGAGTTACATCACTCCCGCAATGCTTGCACTTCACCGCTTCGGAATTTATTAATTCTGCGCAGTAAGGGCATTTGACTGAAGTTCCGGACGCTTTTAGCTTATCTCCCACCAGAGCAATAATGATACCTGCGATGGCTACGAAACCTCCAAATATCATATAATTTTGGCGCGATGACATTAATCCAAGATTGTTAACCCTATAGCCACCGCTTGTCGCTACTGTCACATCCATAAATAGCGCCGATACAGCAAAGATCACCCCTATTACAATCGCTAAGTATCCAATAATCTTCACTTGTCTACCCCATAAATTAAAAAGCCACCCGATGGTGGCTTTATCATTCAGCTTGCGTTCTCACAACCCGGCAGGCTGCGGTCAATCACAAGATTACCCTCAACACGCAGACCAATCTTACCGAACAGGAAGGAGTGGTTAAGTTGAGTGACAACTACGTCAGACAGACCAACTGCACAGCGATCTTTTTCAATCGCTCGATCAGCGGCTGTTTTAACGTTCGGGATGCCAAGAGGGAAGATGATAACCGGATAGCTATCTTCTGCTGTTACACGTTTCCCTTTATAGAACTTACCCCCATTGAGGTTGTAATTTTTAGTACTCGCCACAGTCAAATCTGCAACACGTACTGTACAACCAGAAAGTAACAGCGCTCCAAGCGCCAAAGCGATGACTTTTTTCATTATATGTTTCCTTTGATTGCAATCGGAAACATCCTATCATCGACTTTCAGGAGCATGGACCACCATTAATGGTAGGTCAGTTGCTTCCTTTCTTATCTGCTGCACGTTTCTGTGCCTCTGCCCACTCATCCCTCCAGGCATCATCAAGGGCCAGTATCGCTGCATCAAATTCAATGCGGTCGATCAGGATGGTGCGCGATGCCAGGTAAAGCTCGATATCGTTCAGGGATAGAGGGAGCGGCACTCCGGCCATGCCGGCATACTTCCTGCCGCGCGATATCATGGCGTAAGCGTTGAGGATCTCGCCAGTGACTGCATCGATTTCAGGCTCTGGAATGGGCGGGAGATTTAGTTTCTCCCTGCGCCACTTTGCTTTCTCGCCCTGCTCGCCGGCGAATTCCTTTAGCCATTTTTGGGCCTCTATGGCTTTTTTACGGTTTCCTGAGTCTGCTGCTCCTTACCCTGAGCAATATTCGCCGCCTCAGCCAGAATAAGCCAGTACAGAGAGGGGTTTTGCTTCAGTAACGCAACACCACGCTCCGGTGTATACGCTACCGCCGTCTCCGTACCATCCACCAACTCCCCCACGCCTTCCCAGTCTTTCAGAAGAAAGCGCGCGCAATTGTCGATGAGAAGATCATCAACCGAGTCAATCTCGCCCACACTGGCGAGATCGAAAGCATCCGTACCGACCTGGTAGCTCGCGTCCATTTTGTCGATATGGCGCCGCACCAGCGCATTGCGTGAGCGGTATTGTGGATTCTCGCTACTGGCCACCAGCAGACGGAGTTTAAATAGCGCCTCGTCTTCCGGCGTGAATTTCTTTTTACTTCCTGCTGGCTTTTTGTAAGGGAAAAACCAGCGTTCTCCGTTCAAATCAATTTGAGAAGAAATAATCAGCATAAAGACTCCCAAAAAAGCCCGATCCGCGATGACTGCAGAACGGGCCAGGTAAATTAAGGCGCGGTAACGGTGATTTCAGACGTTGCGGTAAAGGTGCGGGCCTTACCGGTGATGGTTGCAGTACCGGCTGCGTTACGTGTGACTTTCGCTGTTTTCTGCCCGGTAGAAACCACGCTGGCAATAGTCGGATCCGATGACGTCCACTGGACGGTATCAGTTGAATCAGCTGGCGTAAGCGTGGCGGTTAACGTCACAGTAGATCCCACTGCTCCAGTTGAAGTGGCTGGCGCAACACTGATTGCCGTCGCCGGCACTTTGGGAACGCGGGTGATAGTTGGCGGAGTATTGGCCGCGGTGATATCCAGCTGAACCTGAACAATGTCAGTGCTCCCCGCATCCGGCCAGTCGCCGGAGATCTGCACTTCCGGGAAATCGAAGGTATAGGCGCCTTCAGCATTCTCCAGCGTGAAGCTAAACGGCACCGTTTCGCCGGTGAACGTTTTTTTGTAAACCTCCCAGGCTGCCTTTGACCATGACAGCGTGATTTGACCTGACGGGGTAAAGGTTGTCGGAATGTTTGCGCCGGCGAACGCCGAACCGGTACCAATGCAGCGCTGAGTCTGCATATTGTTGTTGAACTGGATGTTGAAGGTGTCGACGCAGAAACCTGTCCCGCCATCAACACCATTTAGCCGGATGTTCGTGACCTCTTTAAAGGAGTAACGCAGCGCCCCCGCTAAATCCACCGGCGCGGTGAAATAGCTGGTATCGTCCCCCTTCGTCTCCCAGTCCAGCCCTGCAAACGTAATGGTTGCAGTGATATCACCATCGGCCGGGATTTCCATCTGGAAGGTGCCAACCTGGCAACCGCGGGCAATCTGGGCGATCCCCACATCACTGGCAAAAGTCGCCACGGAGAACGTAATGCGACCATTACCCATCGTTAGCACGTTATTCAGCCATTCGGAACCGAAGCAGCTGGCAAGAAAATCATCATGCTGGTTCCAGCGAAACCGCGTGCCGACATCGCCGCCGACATCCACTGTGCCGCGTGAAACACCTTGCGCCATGCGGTCACCAGCGATTTCGTCATTGTCGTTGGTGTTCTGCGTTGGTTTCAGACCAAATGAAGAACGACGCAGCAGGTTCCACGCCCCTGCTGTAGGCGTGATTCCTGGCGTTGTCTCGCGAATAAACGCGGCTACTACTTTTGCACCTGAGCTCACAGGAGCCTCCTGTTTTTTGTGCGCTACAGAGCGCGATAAGGAATTTGAAGATTGAGCTGTAACCAGCCATCGGTCTCACCCGCCGGCACAGCAGAAACAGCGAAATAACTCAGCTTTCCGTCATCCTTAAACTCGAATAGCTCCGTTAGCTGATCGGCCGTTCGGGAGATAAGCAACGTCCCGGAACCGACCGGAACAAAAAGCTGAATGATGAGTAAGCCCGTCCTGTGGACTACCGGCCCGTCCCCGATCTCGGTTGCGCCAGCCTGCCCAGCAATGTTGGTTAGTCGGGCCCAGATATCGCGGTTACTGGGGTCAAATACCGGGCCATTCGGATAATCCACCGCATCAGAGGCAATAGCGGTCTGTGCCGCCATTCGGGAAATGACAGCGTTTCTGATTTCTGTAAGGGTCATTTGTAGGCCTGAATAACACCATTAAACGAGACGGCATAGACGCCTGTCGGCGCCTGTGTTGAGTGGCCATTCTCCAGAGGCACGGAGTAAGGCAGGTTCGACTGGATGTAAATCACCGAGTAGGCTGGCGCCTGGTCAATGATATTTTTGCCATTAAGAAACGTCATTGTCCCGCGCGGATCCGGTTCGGTCGGGACGGAATGATTAGGTTCGCCGATGCTGACGAAATGCGATGCCCTGAAGGTTCCTGCGCGATACTCAGCCGGCCGCCTGATATCCATGCTGTCATTAACACGGACTTTCTTTCTGAGACGGCCTGTCTTTGTCAGGTTGGCAGGATCGGCATAAAGAGATTCGTTCCATTCCCCAACAGCTTTGTTGTACTGAACCGCGGTCGCGTTAATGGCCCACAGCTCCGGGTTTCCTACCGGCGACCGCTGAACGATTTCATTCAGCAGCTGAATGGCGATTGTCCGCTGGCGTAGTTTGACATCTTCTGCCACCAGCCCGGCGAATGCCGCCGGGTCAATGTTCCAGCCCTTAGCCATATCACGCCCTCCGCAGTTGAATGGAGTACGCAGCGCCAGCAGAGTCGGCAGAAGCGGTGATGACCTCGTAGCGCTGAAGCTCACCCGTAACCGGATCCGGTGCGGTGATGATATGCCCGACGGCCGGCTTATCAGTCACCTCGTTAACCAGTGCGGTTAGCTTCACATCACCATGCAGAATGTTAACGCCATCGATACGGCGCAGCTTATAGCGCGCCAGTACTCCACGCCCCGAGTAAGTCACCTGCGTTTCAGTGCCGGTTTCCGTCACCGGGTCCCAGGCACCCCGAACGGTATATGACCCAGTGAAATCCTTAACGGCATCCTGCAGGTCGGTATCGAATGCCGCGGCGACTTCGGTTTGCAGCTCGTCACGAATGCCCATTGCACCCACCAATACGCTGCTGAGGTTTAACGATCACTGTACCGTGGAGTTTGCGGGTATAAATTTCGCCATTGCGCTTAACCCGCAGCGGGAGCGGAGCAAACTCTACAACACCCTTTGCCTGGTTTGCGTAAACGACATGTCTGATCGGGTTTCCATTCACAAACACATCGCGGGGACCGAGCCCGTCGCCGGCATAATGCACATATGGATTTTGCATGTTACCCCCTTACCGCCGCTCAATATGAGCATGGATAAAGTCGGTTTTAAGCGACTCCATAGCGCCAACCATCACATAGGGGCGTCCACCGTTATGCCAGCAATCAATCGCGTTACCCTCATCATCAAGCAGTATCACTGCGACACTGTGGCAGCCGCCGTTTTCGGCTCTCTCCAGAGCCTGTTTCAGCAGGCGAATAACCTGGTCGTTATCGAGGTTGTGATGGCTGGGCTTTTGAAATGGGACCACCTTCAAATCGGACATATCACGCCCTCACAAAGAACGTCTGGAAAGGGTTAATCATCCACGGTTTGAGCATATCCAGCGCCAGCTGCAAATCAGGATCGAGTAATTCAGTGCTGGTGGTTGAAAGCTCGGCAAAAGTGCGGGAAACCTTCACATCGTCGGCCTCAACGCTTTTGCTCGTCACCACGCCGGAATCTGTTTTTTGCTGATACAGATTGCCTGCAGCGGCTACGGAAGCGATAAACGCTCCGGCTTGCTTAACTTCTTCAGGAATATGCTCCGGGTCGATATCCTGAAGGTTAAGCGCCGTCATCCAGGTGTTTGCCTGGAGCACGGCTTTACCCTTTTTGTCGGCGGCAGTCCAGGTATCCCCCAGCAACTCGTCAACGTCCTGGATTGTTATATAAACGGTCATCGGATCCTCACCAAAAGAAACGGGGCTTTCGCCCCGTCGGTTAACCACCCGCAGGAGCAGTGAACGCAATCGCTTCAGTTGTTTTCACCACACCGTCAACGGTAGCCGTCACCGTGAAGGAGCCGGCCGTAGGAGAGGTGAGTTTCACCGTCGAGCCACCAGCAGACCCTGTCTGTGACGTCGAAGCACTTAGCGTGCCGCCTGTAGACGTCCACGCCACAGATGCCCCGGAGACTCCTGCACCATTTCTGGTGTACTTGAGCGAAACGGTCACCGCGTCGGTACTGTCAGCAGTTGCGGAAGTTTTATCCACTGACAGGGTTACTCCCCCGCAGGGGCTTCCAGCTTAATCAGTACGCCTGCAGTGGATTTGTTACTGGTGAAATGTTTCTTCCAGTTCGCGCCGGTGCCGATTTTGGTCAGGTCAGGGTTAGCGCCCTTCGTCTCATCCCAGCTGTAACCCAACAGTTCAACGTTGACCGTACCCTCTGCGCGATAGCCAATGGCAAGGTTTTCCTGGTCGTTGATATCGTAGGAACGGAAGCCCGGAGCCTGTGATTCCGTTACGGATACCGCGCCGGCCACCAGCCCCAGAATCGCATCAACTGGCATGGTGTCAGTTACCAGCACCGGTTTACCCAACGTGCCTGGCTGTCCGCCATAAACCACCACGCCAGCTTCTTCGTAAATTTTGTTGTCGATAGCCTGATCAACAATGTCGAAATAGGTCGTGGAATGCATAACGAACAGCGCAACACGGTTAAATTTATCGCCGTATTTACGCAGGCCACGGGTCAGCGTTTTCTTACCATCAGTGGCAATATCCGCGGATACCGTCATGTCAGCATTTGCGCCAATGGCTGCAACAAGACCCTGTAGGGCATACTTGATATAACCTTCAAGCGTTGCATCAGCGACGTCGACGCCGATCACCTCGGAGAATTCGCTAACGTCGCGACCCCGACGTTTAAACGCCTCCTCCGTGGTTTCATACGGGCCGTATTTCCACGGCGCCTTGACGCTGACAGATTCGCCGGCACCGATTTTTTTACCCGTTACCGGGTCGGTGGAGTTAACGTTTCGCGATTCGATAGAACCACCAACTTTATAGAAGGTGCGCTTGCGAAAATCACCCTCGATCAGTTCGTTGTCGAGAATGATTGCGCCGTTTGAAGCGGCGTTGAAGACTTCCAGATTATCCTGGCGACGCTCAAGAAACGCAGTCTGCGCGAGGTCGTCATAGATAATCAGGTCACTGTTTACGGTCGTAGGCATTGATTAGTCCTTACTTAGGCAATTTGAGATAGGCCTGCTGGCCATGTTTGCGGATGTAGTCCGCTTTGTCGCTTGAGCTCATTTCTGAACGTTTCAGACTACCGCCACCGGGTTTATGACCACCAGCCCCGGAGCCTTCGGCGCGCGGGAACAGGTGCGGGGCCGTCTCTTTCAGAGATTCAGCCCACTCAACCGGGGTGAGCGGAGTTTTTCCGTCTTTACCGAACAGAACATCGCCATTTGCATCAACTGCTACGGCCTCGCCTTCGTCGTTGAGCTGGAATGTGCCTTTAGCACGAAGAATCAGATCGTCGGATGCTTCTGGCAGCGCGCCAGCCTTAAGCGCTGCGCTGCGGATAGCATCACCCAGGACACGATCACGGAATTTGCTGGAGAACGCTTCCGCCTTTTCAGCGCGTTCATTAGCGGCTTTGATTTGCTTATCAACATCAGCACGTAGCCGCTCAGTGCGTTTATCCAGTACCTCGTCAATTTTCCCGGCGGCGATCAGTTGCGCCTCTTCATCATCAGAGAAACGCTGGAGAATAGTTTTCATCGCGTCAGGATCGATACCTTCAAAACGCTTAAGCGACTCAGTGGACTCTTTGAGCTTACCGAGTAACTCACTATTTTTATTTTTCAGGCCTGAAACCTGAGCACTGACCTGCTCATCGATCAGCTTTTGGATTTCCGGCGTAATCTCAGGCGCACCACCACCGGAACCGCCACCTTCACCACCTTCGCTGCCAGCTGCCGAATAATATTTAATGAGCATGTTACGAATAAGCATGTTGTCCCCTTGGGATAGTAACTGTGGGCCTGGCCCAATAAAAAAGGCCGCCCTTAGGCAGCCTGTTGTAAATTTCAGATAATAAAAAAGCCGCGCTAAGGCGACCTCTTCATTTAGCTATTTTCTAGCATGTATTCTTTTGCATCTTTAATGGCTTTATCCATTCTCTGCAAAGAAGACTTTGGCTCTGCAATGCTTCGCACTGTGCAAATCTCTTTAATGAGCCCTCTTGCGATTACCAGCTCTTCATACAGGCTTGCAATAAGGTCTCTTTGTTTTTGTGAATCCATAACAACCTCGTCTCGTTGCTTGTCGGGTTATTGGTTGTAGGTGGTGACGATTCCGCTTTTCGGGAGCGACCCTAGCCACTGACAATACAATTAGGTGTGGTGGCCGGTGCTGCCACGGCATTCTGATACTTCAGAACGGCGGGGACTCACCGAAGTGAGTCTGGTTTCCGGCTTGCCCGTTTCTCACGGGACGCTTTGGCGCGCAGGTCAGCATCCTGCATTCACCACGAATTTACTCTATCACACTCTGGCATCCTTAAACGCCTGCGCGTCAAGGTTGCGCAATTGGTCAAGCGTCAGCCACTCGCCCCTGTCGTTGTAGAGCTCATCGGGAGACATGCCGCCATCACGAATCAGCCTGGCGCGCGTTTCTCCGACAATCTCAGCCTGTCGCGTGAACGACTGCCGGGAGAACCAGTCCTGGTAATTCGTATCAGCCGGAACCTGCCCATCCATGCTGGCGCGCGAGCTATCCTTGATTTCGCCGACTTTGATACCCAACTCCTCGGACGATTTCAGGATGTAAGTTTCAGTGCTCCGACAGCAAAAGTGGATTTTCCCGGGCCCCTGCAAATAAGGCACCTTGTGCCCTATAGGTTTGTTATCCAGCGTGTACTTGAGGCGGTCGCGGATCCGACAATCTTTTGATGTCCGGTTATCCAACGTGGATAACCACTGCTTACCCTTCAGAATGTCGTCGTTCGCCAACGCAAAGCTTTGTCTTGCTGTTGATGCAAGATGCCCTACTGCCGTTTTCGCTATGCTGGCCGCATTGGCCCGGCTCATCTGAAGCGCACCATCCTGGTAGCCGCGGTTAGCATGTCCACGGACCTTTTTTGCGATTTGCTCCTGCGTATCGCCCAGCAGGAATCCCTGCCGCACCGTATTGGATATCCGCGCCATACGATCAGCTTCGAGGTTGCTGGCCCATTCGCTTAGCAACCGCCCCTGAAATGGACGCGCCATCGCCGCGGCATAAACTGCATCCGGGGAGATGCCAACCAGTGGATGAAGAGCCAGAACATCGTCGGGAATGGCAAACTGGAAGAGGCTCATCTGAAAACTGGCCTCATGCTTCGCCAGCTCCCGCAGCTCGGTAGAGAGGGCTGCATACATGGACTGTATGGCATCCTTGTTTATGGCCCTGACACTGACCAGTAACGCTTCCAGACGCGAAACGGTAAAGCTCTCGGGATCCAGCGTATCGATAGCCACCAGCAGCCTGGCGGTAAGTTCGGCGTCGCTGTCATTCAGAACTTTTATCATCCTGTTGGCAACGCCGGTGCTGTAGCGACTAACCCATATAGCGTGGGCTATGGATTCATCCTGCAGTTTGTCATTCGCCGTTGCCATTATTGCCACCAATCAGGTTAGGCGCGCCGTTACGAATAGCGTCAATGACAGTTTCAGGGTCGTCAGCAGGATCTATCAAGTCAAGCCTCTGCAGAGCTCTGACCATATCCGTGTCGCGAATCGCACCGGACTGCCAGGCATTGACGATTGCCGTTACCATGCCGGATTCAGCGACTTTGGCGATAAACTCCTGATTGATGCTGTAACGGTATTCCTCGCCTTTTATGCCGAGATATCTGGCGCACCAGCCGAGCGCCAGCGTATAGGCCTCCGAGACATTGGAAACGCAAATGCCGAGCACCGATGTGGATGCGGTTTGCTCGCCGCTGGATTGCGTGGCGGTTTTAACCGCGCCGTTCTGCTCGATAAGCCGGGCGCCAAGCTGAACAGAATAATCACGCTTACTGTCCATCGCCTCTTTAGCCAGGGTGTTTGGTTGCGCCTGAGCATAGGTAAAACTCCCCTCCTTCGGCAGCAGGAATGGAGAACGAGAACCGACACGAATTCCCTTATCCTGCAGCCAGTCACGCCAGGCGGTATCAAGCCCGGAAATCACCGGCTGAACCTGACCGCAGAAAAATACGCTGTCTTCGTAATCCGCCGAATTTCGATAATGACCAAGGTTAATTTCAACGAGGGCGGCTAAAGGCGACTCGTCGATGCTGGGATCGTTATTTTGTGCGCCAACGAAGGTAAAGGGGATCTCATCCCAAAAATCCTCACCTTTAGGCTTCGGGTGATACTCAGAATCGACAGAAAAAGACCCTGCATCGGCCGACTTTCGCCACACCCTGCAGATAAACTTGCCGTCCTCCAGGGCAAGTTCGCGATACTGGATTTCATCCTCGTACGCAAAACCATCTTCCTTTTCCATGCATTCGCGTAAAACCACCAGCACCAGTTGATCACGTCCATTGATGCGTTTGGTGCGCCAGTTAATGATGCTTTCTGCCTGATAACGAAGGATGATCGCCTCGTCGGTCTCAGCTGCATAATCCGTATAAAGCCCCTCGCGCGCGGCCTCCAGAATATTTTCTGTAACCTGCTGGGACTGCTGATAAATGCTGGCACCAGCACCATCGGCGTTATCACGAAGATAATTCAGTTTATCCGGCGCGGTCATGGTCGGGTCTTTTCTGAATGCCAGCCCCAGTAAACCCACCTTTGTATTGCCCGTTATCGCGTAGAAAACGGCGCGCTGAATGTAATCAGCATTGCGCTTTTTATTGCGTGCAGACTTATCGGACGGATCCAGAAAAGGGAGGTATTCATTCCCGGCGGCCTTTACAGCATCAGCCCCTTTGCACACGTCACGAATTTTTTTCCACACGGGCATTGCCGCCCTGACCTCAGGGCGAACATAAGTAATATCGTTATTGGCCATCAGAATGTCGTGTCCAGTGAAATAGAGAATGCAGGTCGAACGATTGGGAATTGCTTCACAATGAAGTAACCGGCGCCATCGTTGGGGTGATCGTTATCGCTCTTTTTATCCGGTTCGCCGTTTTTATCCCACACCTGTTGTTCCAGGCAGTCGGCATAGACCGGGCAACGGGCCACATTCACCTTGTACCGGCGATCGCCATTACCATTGCAGAACATGGCGTTCATGGAGTTGATGCGGTCCTTTACCGGCGGGTTAGCATCATCAACGATGACGTTAAATCCGGCCTGTCGGAGCTGCTCAATATCTGTTTTGCTGGCGTTGTTTGATTTCCTGGAGTCACCAGAGGCATCCGGGTAAATATAAATCTCGCGGACCTTGCGGTAGTCACCGTCGGCATACAGCCAGAAACGTTCCTTGATGATGCGTATCATGTCTGGCGTATCGTAAGCGTTGATAATCTCTGTTACCGCGTGTGGTAAGCCGAGCCGCAATACATGGACGATCCCGGCCATCTTCCCGACGTTGAAATCCATCCCGATATACAGCGCTTCACCTGGCTGCTCTTCCTCACTGGAATTATTCAGCACTCTGTCGAACTGATGATAAATGGTGCCGCTGGTCAGGTTAGTAAACTGGCCGTTCAGATATGCCTTGATCAATTCCGGCGGGTAACTCGCCAGAAGCGAAGGAATATAGTCATCCGGCAGGTTCTTTTCGTTGTCGAATGTCGAAGCCTGTACCAGACCATACATCGACCTCAGTTCAGGCTTTTCCCTCACAGCCTTAACAAACTGGTTATAGACGAACTTAAATCCTTCAGGTGTGGTAGTCACGTCAATGCCATTACGCAGACCATCAACTTTATAACGCATACGCGCGATTATTTTTCGCCACGCCTGACGCGCCTTATCCGCTTTCAGAACGTCGAGTTCATCCACCAGCGCATTGCCGATTTTAAAGCCTACTATCGTGTCGGGCTTTTCCATCGACCGACAAATTGTCGTGCCGCGGTACTGGCACCCACTGTAGAAATGGACCTCTTTGTTGCTTTCAACGATTTTGACTTTCAGTCCCCAGTCGTGAGCAACTTCTTCCACCGTGGGGTAGAAAATATCGCGGATCTGAGGATAAGTCGGGGCAAAGTAGCCTTGGTTTATTTTGGGGAACTCCCAGAACCCTTTGCATATTCCACCGCAGCCTACCCATGTCTTACCGGATCCAAAACCAGCTACATAGGCTTTGAACTTCTGCTGCATAGCCAGAAAACGAGCCTGGGGAACGTTAAGCGTCGGAGCTATCGCCATCCTCTTCCCTCACTCGCGCATCGACTACGTTGATATTGATCGCAACTGGCGTTGGTTCGTCATCTTCTGGGTCAGCGGCCAGCTCTTTACGGAGCTTGTCGATCTCCAGCTGCCGGCGCTCGATTTCAATCTGCTGTAGACGCTGGGCGAACTCACTGTCAGCCAGGCCGAGACGTTTCATCACCGCCTCGTACATGCGCTCACGGCTGATGGCGGTTATCTCAACGCCATTCTTACCAAGCTTCACACCGGAATAGGCAAGCGCAGCATCCGGCGCCAGCTTGCGCGTATCGGCGAAGAAAGGCTGGCCGATGCCATCACCATTACAGCGAGGACATTTCGGGTTAGGCGAGCTGGTATGGTCGTAACCGTAGCCGCCTCTGTCGTTTGGCTCTTTCCCTTTCTTCGCTAAAGCCTCAGCCAGCTTCTCTTCGAACTCAACCGCATCGCGCCATTGATACTGGTGACCGAAGCCCCAGCAGTAACGGCAGCTCCCGCGGCGATACTGAGAAAGTTGGTTGGCGTCGAATGTTGCCAGCCGCCACATCTGCTCAAGCACTTCATCAGCGCTGCCAAGCGTGCGCATAATGGATGCTTTCTGCTGCTGCGCAATGGCCTGCGCAACTGAAGTTTTCTGAAGCAGCTGATAGCCAATTTGTTCAGCAGTCTTCTTGCTGTACCCGGCACGGATAGCGGCCTGCGTGGCGTTGTGGTCCTTCAGGTATTCTGCGACAAATAAACGTTGCTGATCGGTGAGGCCATCATCATCCACCAGCTCTTCTGCGCACTTTTCCTTTTGCGCAGTGCGCAGTTTCTTCTGCGCAGGTTTTTGCGCAGTTTGCGCAGTGGGTTTCTTGATGTATCGGCGGGCAGTAGCGTAATTCAGTCCCTGCGCTTCACACCAATCCTTCGGTGATACGCCGGTTGCGGCATGATCGGACAGGAACCGTCGCTGAAGCTCGCCCCAGTCCGGTTTTGCCATGGATTATTCCTATTTAACGTGAGGGAGAAAAAGGAATTACTGATTCTCCATAAAATATTCACTTTTATGTTTTGGAATTAAGGCTCTTTAGTTCAGGAGTTATTATGAAAAGAATTATGCTTGCTGTTTTTGTGATCTGTGGTGCGCTGTCTCTTTCAGGATGTATCCTTCCCCCTGGGCCTCATAGCGGCGGACATGGTGGAGATCACTTCCATGGTCCAGAGCATCGTTAACCGCCTGAGGACTTTCATTTTACAGAAATGAAAAAGGCCGCAAAATTATGCGGCCTTTGGTCACTACCAACCAGCGTATAAAGAATCTCTCAGGAGCCAACAGAGAGAGGTGCATCTATCCGGCTAACTAACCTCTGGCGTTCTGATGTTGGCAGGCAGAGACGTTATGAGAGTATTGAGTATTTCAAAATACACCGGGAGAAACAGACAATGATATCAGTCTATTGTCTGACGGGCATTATCACAGGCACTCAATGAATACCTGCTGTAATGCGGTCAGATACCAGTTTATAACCTGACCAAATGTTACTTAGATCACAATCCATAGAACCACCCACCAATGCCAAAGGCTGCAGCGATCACCAGACAAGCAATTGCCGTTTTAGGCATTAACACACCGTAAAATGCAGGAGACAATCCCAGGAATAAAACCATTAGCACTGGCCACATACTAAGCAACAGGAAAAAGTAGCCATTTATACCACCGCTGCTAAACGTCACATTCACTCCAAACCATTACCCGGACTTTCCATAGCTTGGTTGCTTCGTTGCATGATATCATACAACTGCCCCTTATACAGGAGCTTTAACATTATCACAGGCACTCGATGAATGCCTGCTGTAATGCCTTAGCTGACCTTCTCAGCGGCAGTATCAAACAGCGCCAGCGCTTCGGTCGCTTCCTGGATTGCCTTACGGGTCTTCGAGACAATCTCACTTTCCGTGAAAACACGATCGAAAGAGTCAGCGAATAGCTCAGACTTCAGATAGCTGTCGCCTACCCAGTCAATGGCCAGCTTGGCCGCTGCGGTGTCATAATTAACTTTCTTGATGATATCCAGGCGGATTTGCTCGGATGCAGTGATCTCTGACATGTCTTACCTCTGTGCGATGTGGGGTGTATTATCGAAGCCATTCGACAAAATAGCCTCTGTGATGCTTTTGCATTTATCTTTGCCGTGTGTACAAGCTGAACGGTTTCCTTACGGATGCCTGTTACGCACAATAAAAAAGGTCGCATAAAAAATGCGACCTTTGGTTGGTACCAGTTAGAAAACTAAAATCTCTCAGGAGCCACCCGGGAGAGGCTTTTCTGCTTTTTAACTGACCACTGCCGTTTTGGTGTTGGCTGGCAGTGATAACGTGATGATAGCTTCATTTAAGTTATCGATAGCATTTAAATATCGAAAGAGCTCATTGAACCAATCATTTTCAACTTGCCGGAACATTCAACCAGAGCACCAGGCATCTCTGCTGGTCTTTTGATGGCAATTCTCAGCTCTCCCGAACGAGGCCGGTAACTAACAATTTATTCGACAGTTCCTTCGGCATTAACCCAAAGATCTAGATGCTTGATGTAGCGTTGGATGGGCACATAAATAACCGCCCCATCTACAAGGTTAACGGACTTGATAACACATCCCTGCGGAGCTAAATAATCCCCATCACAATGAGGGTGAATAGAGTGCTCGTCACCGTATCGATAACCATGCGGAAGTTGAGGGAGTGAATTTCTTGTCATGGGCAGCTTCTTAGATAGAAGGAATTGAAAATCCATAGTGCCTTAATGCACCTGACTTAGATACCAACTTTTCATTTTTCAGCGCTCTGTTGTCTCGTATTCTGATTTTTTGTTCATGTGGCCATGTAAATTTCAATACCTAAAGTGTTCTGCGTTTGTAGCTGAATTACCTGGAACCCTTCTCTGTGAGCTGCGAGCAATTGGCCTGCACTGCTTTGTTGTGCGCCAGGATGTCACGCTTGGTCTGCTTATCCAACACATCGATATCGTGGTCAGTCAGGTAGATGATCCGCACCCAGCTGCAGGCCGTGTCAACGACTACCGGGGCGGGTAAACTTTTCGCGCAACTCCCGATCAACATCGTCATCGCCCATACGCTTAACATCTTCCTGTACATCGCTGGCCCCTTTCGTGACTTCAGCACGGCGTTCTGCCGCGGCGACAGTAGCAGCGGCGTTCTCTTCGGTACGTTGCTGATCAGCTTTGGCTTTCGCCTTACTGGCCCCGCGAGCATGACCAATGCCGAACGCGCCAGCAATAGCACCCAGGATGACGACCACCAGTCCCGCGATAATTTCAAAGCTCATTGCTGCTCCTTCAGTTCGTCGGCCTTTTCTTTCAATGCTGGCTGGCGTACGTATTGCGATAGTACGGCCAGCACCACCAGCGCAGGGCTAATCAACGCAACGATGTTTGGCGGCAGGATGTTTTTGATATCCGGCGGCAGCACCGCCCAGGCGTGCAGCGCAGCATCCGGGAACGACTGCGCCCACATGCCAACCAGCGCGCCGATAGCTCCCAGCTTTACAGACCACGTTTTCAGCAGCAGGCTGGCATGCCCTACGAACTCCAGCCGGGTATATTTGCGCAGAAGTAACAGAACGAGCACGGCCACCAGCACGAGCAAAGCGAAAATGATCATCTTCACAGGACACGCTCCTTAACCCAGCCGTAGAGAAAATCCTCGTTGGCTTCGCGGCCCTCCGCCAGTTCGAGGTATCTGGCACCCTGGCTGCAGTTCAGCGCACGCAACAGAACCTGTTCACCCTCTTTCCCGCGGGCGGAAAGGTATCCCTTAAGCGCGGTGATGGTTCGGGGACCAATGGCACCATCCGGAATCAGATCGGGATACAGCTTTCCGCGCATATTCATTGCGGTCAGCCAGCGCTGGAAAAACTTACTGGCTACAGATGGCCCCATGTTCACGCCAGTGTCGCAAAGCTCATCTGCCAGTAACGTAGATAGAGCTGCCACCTGGTCAAACCGGGGGCCGGTCCAGTAATCGCTCAGCAGGATTTGCTTTGCTGTTTCCCTAGGCAGGTTCCGCATATCACCGGTGTAGCCATGTGCACGGGCGGTGGTCTGCGTGATGCCCCAGCGGGTCGGCCCGCCTTTATCCGACGGATGATCGACATAACCACCCTCCTTGCCGAGGATCCCCTCGATAATCTGATCTGCTGTCATGGCGCCTTAACTCCGGTAATGCGTTCCCATAAATAGGTCAAAGCAACAGAACCCATTGCCCCGCTAATTCCGGAAGTGGCCAGTATCATGTAAATGCTCAGTCCGCTTTCAATGCTCACCAGGCCAGCAATAACGCCGGTAAACCCTGAAACCACCATTTGGGCAAGAGCATTGATCAAGCTCCATGTTGCCTTGCTCTGCTTCACATCTATCAGGTAGCGGACAAGTCCACCCCAGCAAGCAATGATCAGCAGAACCAGCCAGGACATCCCGGCAATGCTCTCTTTGTCTTGCATACGTTTAGCCATAGTTACCGCCTCCGATGGAAGATCGGGAAGCTGTGTGTTTGAAAAGGGTCAGGCCCGTCAGGCTGGATTTAACAACGAAGCGTGTCGATGATGATTCCTGCGGGATCTGATAATAAAAAAGCCATGCAAATGCATGGCCTTGTGATTTGAATCCGTTATTTACAAAATGTATTCGAGACAGTATCTTTCGACTTCCGGACAAAAAAACATATACCGGGACAAAATCTAAATGTAACTGCCTTGCCTGCATGAAACCATGCGGGCTTTTTTTTGCCCAAAGAAAAAGCCCACCGAAGTGGGCCTTACAGCTATCATCATTTTTTATTAGGTGTGGTGCCGGGTGCCTCCCGGTAAGTCGCCGCCAGTCCACAGACGACTCGCAATGCGCAAAAAACATATCAGACTGGCAATGCCCCTCCGCATAGGGGGATTCACCACACCAGAAATTTGACATTCAGTCTTTCTGGTTTCAATACTCTGTATGGGTCCACCACATATTGCAATTTTTACTCTCACGTAAAATATAGTCCACTGGCGTCATCAGTTCGAGTGATTTATGTGGCCTTTTGCTGTTATACAGCACCAGATATTCAGCCATTCTTTGATTAAACAAATTCAGGTCCTCAAAAAGCAACAATTCATTGAATTCAATAAATTGTTCTCTAAGTGTCCGGTTAAATCGCTCACAGGTCGCATTCATTTTCGGTGTGTACGGATAGGTCCAGATGTGTTTAATCGAGGCTTCCTGTAGCGTTTTATCTGAATCGCCACGGGTTTAACAGACACCTCAGAGTCATTTAAGATGGCTAAAAGAGAGGTGCCCATGAGCGGTAAGCGTTATCCCGAAGAGTTTAAAACTGAAGCAGTCAAACAGGTTGTTGATCGCGGTTATTCTGTTGCCAGCGTGGCAACACGTCTCGATATCACCACCCACAGCCTTTACGCCTGGATAAAGAAGTACGGTCCGGATTCTTCCACTAATAAAGAACAGTCAGATGCTCAGGCCGAGATCCGTCGTCTCCAGAAAGAGCTGAAGCGGGTTACCGACGAACGGGACATATTAAAAAAAGCCGCGGCGTACTTCGCAAAGCTGTCCAACTGAGGTACGCCTTTATCCGTGACAACACCTGTTGCTGGCCTGTTCGCCTGCTCTGTCGGGTGCTGGATGTTCATCCCAGTGGTTTTTACGCCTGGCTTCAGCAGCCGCATTCTCAACGCCATCAGGCAGACCTGAGACTGACAGGACAGATTAAACAGTTCTGGCTGGAATCGGGATGCGTCTATGGTTATCGCAAAATCCATCTGGATCTGCGGGACAGCGGGCAACAGTGCGGAGTGAACAGAGTCTGGCGACTGATGAAACGTGTCGGGATAAAGGCTCAGGTCGGATACCGGAGCCCGCGGGCACGTAAAGGCGAGGCCAGTATCGTGTCGCCCAACAGGCTCCAGCGACAGTTCAATCCGGATGCTCCGGATGAGCGTTGGGTAACGGACATAACCTACATCAGGACCCACGAAGGCTGGCTGT
>OJXZ01000104.1_pt1 | contig 35982 bp, 39 predicted proteins | sample 1600821 | NCBI WGS metagenome assembly OJXZ01 (sample SAMN04436844, study PRJEB24849) | human gut metagenome | biome: human gut; feature: NICU; material: stool | host: Homo sapiens | place: USA: Saint Louis, MO | collected 2011-10-10 | reverse complement strand
AGTGCACCGGAACGGCGCTATGTAAACTTACCGAACGGAAAATCGATAAAGATGCAAAAGCTCGCTAGTTTCCTGTTTACACTGCTGCTTTCAGCGCTGCCTTTGAAAGATGCGCTGGCGCTTAACTGCTATCTGGGTGGATCTGGCGGCCCCGTCGAGGAGACAAAAACGATCACCCCTTTTGCGATACCCAGCAACGCTCAGGTTGGTCAAAAAATATGGGAGTCTGATGACATTAAAATTCCGGTGACGTGTGATAACAACGTCACGAGCAATTTTGAGCCGGAAGATGTCATTGCATGGGTGAACCCTTATCCTGCCGCAACCGATCCCTATTATGAACTGGGCGTCACCTATGAAGGCATAGATTACGATGCCACGGGCCAGCCCAACGGCGTGGATACCCGCCAGTGCCTGGACAACGATAACATCACCATTTACACCGCGGATCAAATCCGCCAGATGGGTTGGGAGAATCGCATCTGCTCCGACAATCCGGATGATATCCATATTTCACGCACGTTCGTCGCCCGATTACGACTTTTCGTGCGAATTAAGGCTATGCCGCCACATGGTTATATCAGTTCGCTCAGCGATTACATCGTTGTGCAGTTTGACGGTAAGGGTGGCGTTAATCAGATGGCCGACGCGAAGAACCTCAAGTATCACATCAACGGACTGCAAAACATTACGGTGCTTGATTGTGGAGCGACGTTTAGCATTTTCCCTGAAAATCAGGAGATCGACTTCGGCGCCTTCAGCGCGCGCGACATTGTGAATCAGCAGACGCGTATGCGCACGTTTTCAATACGAACCACCAAAGTGCAGGATGCCCAGTGCTCGGACGGATTTAAGATGGACTCGTCGTTTTACACAACCGAAACGCTTAGCGCAGACGACACCGCAGTACTGATAGGGAATGGGTTAAAGCTGCGTATTCTTAACGGAACGGAGCCTTACACCTTTAACCAGTACAAGGAGTACGCCGATTTTACGGGCGATAAGATGAATGTTGAGCAAAACTACACGGCTGAACTTTCACGGGAGGAAGGGAAAGCGATTCAGTCCGGGCCGTTTGAAACCGTGGTACTGTTCAAAATTAACTACCACTAGAAACAACAAAGCCGGGTTTCCCCGGCTTTTTCACATCAGCATGTTCAGCTGGCTTTGCGCTCGTGCGCGCGGCGGTACTCAACCAGATCTTCAATCGTCACCACTGGCATATTGTGCAGACGCGCAAAGGTGATGCACTCCGGCGCGCGCGCCATGGTGCCATCATCGTTGGTCAGTTCGCACAGCACGCCTGCGGGTTTGAAGCCAGCCAGCGTCACCAGATCGATGGTCGCTTCGGTATGACCACCACGGGTCAGCACGCCGCCCGGCTGCGCGCGCAGCGGGAAGACGTGACCAGGGCGGTGCAGATCGGATGGTTTAGCACCATCAGCAATCGCTGCACGCACGGTAGTCAGGCGGTCAGCCGCCGACACACCGGTGGTTACGCCATGCGCTGCTTCAATGGTCACGGTGAAGCCGGTACCAAAGGCGCTGGTGTTGTTTTCAACCATCATCGGCAGATCAAGCTGCTTGCGACGGTCTTCGGTGATGCACAGGCATACGATGCCGCTACCGTGACGGATGGTCAGCGCCATCTGCTCAACGGTCATGTTCTCGGCGGCAAAAATCATGTCGCCTTCGTTTTCACGGTTTTCATCATCAAGCACCATCACACCGCGGCCTTCGCGCAGTGCATCCAGTGCATGTTCAACACGTTGAGTTGAAGTGCCAAAAGAGGAAAGTAGCGTCTGATTCATGGTAAAAAAACCTCATTAACTTTATGGTTACCAGAATCAGGGCAGTCTTAGGAGCGCCGTACTAGCGGCAAAAAAATAACGTGAGCGGGCCATGCCCGACTGGATCGTTACTCTCTCCCATCCGGACTCTAACCGTCGGCCCCGGAATTACACCGGATCTGCTGACCTTTGAGAATTCACCCAAAGCGCTCGCGGGCTTTCAGCGTTAAGCTGATTTACCGCCGGTGGGGAATTTCGCCCCGCCCTGAGAATAAGCGAGATAACTATAACGCTATTGATTACCCTGGGCAATGCATAAGCTTCAAACAATTTTGTTTAACCCACGGCATGACGCGCTACAATAGGCACTAACACCTTTTCATCAAGGGAAACGACAATGATTGACCCAAAGAAAATTGAGCAGATCGCGCGTCAGGTTCATGAGTCCATGCCGAAAGGTATTCGTGAGTTTGGTGATGACGTTGAGAAGAAAATCCGCCAGACGTTGCAGGCACAGTTGGTTCGCCTTGATTTAGTCAGTCGCGAAGAGTTTGACGTGCAGACGCAGGTGCTGCTGCGCACCCGCGAGAAGCTGGCGCTGCTGGAACAGCGTCTGAGCGAGCTGGAGAGCCGCAATGCGCCGGAAGAAGTGAAGCCAGCGCCAGCTATTCCACCGGTGGATGACCAGGCATAAGTGCGGCCTGTTGTGCCCGGTGGCGGCTACGCCTTACCGGGCCTGGATGAACGCGTAGGTCGGGTAAGGCGCAGCCGCCACCCGACATAAAAAAACGGGCCTGTTGGCCCGTTTTTTACTGACTGTCTTTCTGGATCTTCTTAATGATGTTGGTGGTTGAACACCCGTCCTCAAAGTTGAGCACCATCACTTCACCGCCATTTGCCCAGACCTCTTCGCTACCTGCGATTTGCTCTGGTTTGTAATCGCCGCCCTTCACCAGCAGGTCAGGCAGGATCCCGGCAATCAGGCGCTGCGGGGTGTCTTCTTCAAATGAGACCACCCAGTCCACCGCTTCCAGCGCGCCGAGCACTATCATGCGCTGCTCCAGCGGGTTCACCGGACGCGTTTCACCCTTCAGACGTTTGGTTGAGGCATCGCTGTTGACCGCCACAATCAGGCGATCGCCCAGCTTACGCGCATTCGCCAGATACGAGACATGACCCGCATGCAGGATGTCGAACACGCCGTTGGTCATCACCACTTTTTCACCGCGTTTGCGCGCGGCAGCAACGGCCACTTTCAGCTCGTCTTCGGTCATGACGCCAAAGCCGGTATCCGCACGCCCACGCACCGCGTTTTCCAGCTCGATTGGCGAAACGGTGGAGGTCCCGAGTTTACCAACGACCACGCCCGCCGCGGCGTTCGCGAAGTAGCATGCTTCTTCCAGGGAGTTACCCGCCGCCAGCGTCGCCGCCAGCACGCCAATCACCGTATCACCGGCACCGGTCACGTCGTACACTTCCTGCGCCTGGGTTGGCATATGCAGCGGCGCCTTGCCCGGTTGCAGCAGCGTCATGCCCTGCTCGGAACGGGTCACCAGCAGCGCAGACAGCTCGAAATCAGCGATGATTTTCATGCCGCGCTCAACCAGCTCTTCTTCAGTTTTGCACTTGCCCGCCACCGCTTCGAATTCAGAGAGGTTTGGCGTCAGCAGGGTTGCGCCGCGATAGCGCTCAAAATCGGTGCCTTTCGGATCGATCAGCACCGGTACGCTGGCTTTACGCGCCAGCTGGATCATGGTCTGCACGCTCGCCAGCGCGCCTTTGGCATAATCAGACAGCACCAGCGCGCCGATATTGCCCAGCGCCTGGCTAATACGCTCGTGCAGCGGCTCAGGATCAACGCCTTCGAATCCTTCTTCGAAATCGAGGCGGATCAGCTGCTGGTTACGCGACAGCACGCGCAGCTTGGTGATGGTTGGGTGGGTCGGAACAGAAACGAAGTCGCACTTCACGTTCACGTCCGCCAGCGACTGACTCAGGGCACGCGCCGCATCGTCAATGCCGGTCAGGCCTACCAGACGCGAATGCGCGCCCAGCGAGGCTATGTTCATCGCCACGTTTGCCGCGCCGCCTGGACGCTCTTCAATGGTGTCGACCTTAACTACCGGCACCGGCGCTTCCGGAGAGATACGGCTGGTCGGCCCATACCAGTAGCGATCCAGCATCACATCACCGACAACCATAACTCCAGCACGTTCAAACTCTGGCAGTGTTACTTTCATTCCTGACTCCAGAAAGATTCACAATTTGCGCGCGATAATATCACACTTGTTTTGTTACGCACGGTTCCACCAGCCACTTCTGCCAGCTTGTGGTCACCTGCGCGCGTTCATCGGCGAAACAGTCCAGCGCCACATGGCCCGGCTGTTCCTGTAAGGCCAGATGGTGCAACTCATCACGCAGCGTGGTGTAGGCGCGGGTTAATGCCTGCGCCTCCTGCTCATCCATAATGTCGTTCTGCGCCAGCAGTTCGAGTATGCGCACGTTATCCGACCAGCGGGTCAGCTTCGGCTTATCGTGCGCGTGCAGCAGCACCAGGTACTGAGTGATAAACTCGATATCGGTAATGCCGCCTTCATCGGCTTTAATATCAAAGCGATCGCGATGTTTGTTGCCAAGGTGCGCGCGCATCTTCTCCCGCATTTCCCGCACTTCGGTTTGCAGCGTACTGCCCTCGCGCGGGGTCGTCATGACCGCCTTGCGGATCGCATCGAACTGCGTTTTGAGCTGCGGATCGCCGTATACCACGCGGGCGCGCACCAGAGCCTGATGCTCCCACGTCCAGGCTTCGTTCTTCTGATAGTCGGCGAAAGCCTCCGTCGAGGTGACCAGCATGCCTGCCGCGCCGGACGGGCGCAGACGCGCATCCACTTCATACAGAATGCCGGATGAGGTGCGGGTGCTGAACAGGTGCATGATGCGCTGGGCCAGACGCAGGTAGAACTGCCGCCCGTCAATCTCACGTTCGCCGTCGGTCATGACGTCTGCCGGACAGTCGTGGAGGAAAATCAGATCCAGATCGGAGCTGTAGCCCAGCTCCCAGCCGCCCAGCTTGCCGTAACCCACCACCGCAAAACCGCGGCCTTCGCGCTCTGCAAGGTGTTTCGGCTGCCCGTAGCGGGCCACCATCTGCACCCACGCCTGATGGACAACCGCGTCGATGATCGCTTCCGCCAGCCAGGTTAAGTGATCGCTCACTTTCATTACCGGCAGGGTACCGGCGATATCTGCCGCCGCCACGCGCAGCATCTGCGCCTGCTTAAACTGACGCAGCGCCTCAAGCTGTTGCTCTTCGTCCTCTTCCGGTACGCGCAGCAGATACTGACGCAGCTCGTCGCGGTAGGCATCCGTCGCCGTAGGCTGATACAGCGTATTCGGGTCGAGCAGTTCGTCCAGCAGCAGCGGATAACGCGCCAGCTTGTTCGCCACCATCGGCGAGGCGGCGCAGAGAGAAATCAGGTGCTTCAGCGCGCCGGGAAACTCGCTTAACAGTTCAAGGTAAGTGGTACGCGTGACGATCCCGCTCAGCAGCGGCATCATGCGCGACAGCGGCACCGGCGCATCCTCGCGGGAGCAGACATCGCACAGCAGATGCGGCATCAGATGATCCAGCACCTGACGACCGCGTGGGCCAATGGCGCGTTTGTTCAGTTCGAAGCGGAAATCGGCAATCAGCGCCACCACGCGATGGCGGGCATCGTCGCTTAAGTGCGCCAGCACCGGCGTGGTGTCATCTTCCTGGAGCGCGTCCTGCCACAGCTCGCGCCAGTGCTCGGAGAGCGCATCGTCCTGCGATTCGCTTTCGTCGTCGCCGATCAGATCGTTAAAGATGCGGCGCACGCCCGCCATATGCGCTTCCAGCCGTTGCGTCAGCGCCGCCCAGTCATCCACCCGCATCCCCCAGGCCAGACGCGCCCGGTTCAGCTCGTCGCCCGGTAACGTCTGGGTCTGTTCGTCGTTGATACTTTGCAGCAAATTTTCCAGACGACGCAGGAAGAGATAAGAGTCACGCAGCGTTTGCGCATCGCCTTCCGGCAGCAGATGCAGCTGCTCGATAGCGCTCAGCGTCGGCAGCAGCGAGCGGGATTGCAGAGAAGGTTCACGCCCGCCGCGTATCAGCTGGAAGACCTGGACGATAAATTCGATCTCACGAATACCGCCCGCGCCGAGCTTGATGTTGTCCTTCAGGCCACGGCGACGCACCTCGCGGGCAATCATCCCTTTCATATTTCGCAGGGACTGGATCACGCTGAAGTCGATGTAGCGGCGGAACACAAACGGGCGCAGCATGGCGCGCAGCTCGTTGGCCCAGGCATCGTCGCTGTCACCCATGATCCGCGCTTTGACCATCGCGTAACGCTCCCAGTCGCGACCCTGCTCCTGGTAATAATCTTCCAGCGCGGCAAAGCTCAGCACCAGCGGACCGCTGTCGCCAAACGGACGCAAACGCATATCCACGCGGTAGACAAAACCATCCTGGGTGGGCTGATCCAGTGCCTTAATCAGCCGCTGCCCCAGGCGAGTAAAGAACTGGGCGTTGTCCAGCTCGCGACGACCGCCGCGCGTGGAGCCGTTCTCCGGCCAGGCAAAAATCAGGTCGATGTCTGAGGAGAAATTAAGCTCGCAGCCGCCCAGCTTGCCCATCCCCAGAATCAACAGCGGTTGCGGAACCCCGGCTTCGCTGCACGGCGTGCCCCACTCTTTACAGCAGGCGGCGTAGAGCCAGTCCCGCGCGGCGACAATCAACGTCTGCGCCAGCTCGCTCAACTGCTGCAAGGTACTCTCTTCGCTCACCAGCTCCAGCGCCTGCGCCCAGGCAATGCGTACCATCACCCGGCGGCGGAACTGACGCAGTACGCGCATCAGCGTGGCTTCGTCTGCCACCTCTGCCAGCGCGGTTTGCAGCCAGTCAGCATAATGCCGCCACTCGTCAGCCTGCGGCGGCGCGCTTTCCAGCTCTGCCAGCCAGTCCGGGTTGGCGCTGACGCTCTCCTGCACAAAATCACTGAACGTGAGCACGCTTTTCGCCTGCTCGCTTAACGATGACGCGGGTAACGACTCAGGCAGGCGTTCGCAAACGGTCTGCCAGTGCTGCTGTAACTGCGAAGAAAGCGGCATATCAGGGGTTCCTTGCCAGAATTAACGTTTTCCGCTGTGCAGCCAGTACGGATCCTGCGAAATGGCCTCGTTGCGGAAATGCTCGATCTCGATCTGCTGACGGGTCTCGATGGCATGCTTCAGCCCCTGCCAGTTCTCCAGCCAGGCCTGCGCCTTCACGCCCTCATACGCACCTGACAGCAGCAACATGCTGTCGATGTTACGCGCCAGGCGGGGAAGCTGATCGCCATACTGGTCGCCCAGCGGATGCGCAAAGGTGGTTCTCAGCTCGGCCGCGTGACGGGAGAGGTGGATATCCGCAAAACGTTTGAAGTTTTCCGCGATTTTGGTCTGCCCTTTCGCATCGAGGAAAATACGCCAGCCGCGCGTCACCAGAAATTCGGTCAGCGCCAGTTTCGCGCTGGCATTTTGCGGGCTGTAGATCGCCGTTTGTGCCGACACGTCGGAAAGCATCAGCGTTTCGGTTTGAGTGAGCAAATCACGTAAGTGAGTGCTGGCTTTACGCGGTACAATTCCGCCAAAGAGCGTCAGGGTATGACGCACCAGCCCCATAGCGGCCAGCACCTGTTTTTTGGCATTTTTCACGTTACGCGCCCACAGCTCCTCGTGGTACTGCCACTGCGAGAGCGCCAGCTCCAGCGCCGCTTCCATGCCCTGCTCAACGGAGGCTTTCGGCACAACGCGCAGAATCGGGGTTTCTCGCAGCACGCGCGGCGCATTCCCGGCGGCCAGGTGATAGCCGCGCGCCGCTTTACTCAGGCTGCCCTGACGCAGGCCAGGCTGGTTCACCAGCTTGTGCGCCAGCTTCAGCACGTCGCTCGCCTCGCCTTCCAGCAGTTCGAGTTCCAATTCGCAGATCGGCTCCTGCTCTTCACCCGCCTTAATTTCACCCCGATCGAACGCGATCTCAATGCGGCTCTTGCCTTCCGTCACCAGCCATTTTTCGCGCCAGAAATCGGTGCTGAACAGCGGTTGCGCCTCTGCCGACAGCGTTGCGGGCAGCGTCCCTTCCGGCCACACTTCCGCCGGAAAACGATCCAGCTCAAGTTCTGGCTTACTGATGTCGATATTGTATTCCGGACGCTGGTGCAAACCGCCCACCACGCGACCGGCGATTTTCATCGTCATCTCGTAGCGCCCGTTCGCACCCCGGATGCGCAGGCCCATATCGTGGTTGCGCAGCCAGTTGTCCGGCGTTTCGTAATAGATGTTGAGCAGCTGTACGGGTTCATGGTGCTCGCCGGACAGCGTATTCAGATGCTGGCGGAGCGCGTCAGCGCTGTCTTTTTCGACGATAAACTTTAATTCGATCTCTTGTGCCATAGCCTTGTACTTTTGCGTGCGTCACAGACGCGTCGATGAAGGCGAACTTCCTCGCCATTTGTTTGTCAGTACATAGTATTTTGCGCCAAATTGCCACGCAATGAGCAATTTGACGGGCGTAAAAGTTTAAAGCGGTGGAAATCATGACACAGATGATTCCGATTGATGATGAATCCTTTGCGTAGCGACACTGATACCACTACTATCGTTCCACTTTTTATGAAAATAACGACTGATATGCTTAAATTACGCCTGATTGGACTTACTTTACTCGCTTTTAGCGCCGCAACCGCGGTCCACGCTGAAGAGAAACGTTACGTTTCTGATGAACTGAATACCTGGGTACGCAGCGGCCCTGGAGACAATTATCGCCTCGTGGGTACGGTAAATGCCGGCGAGGAAGTGACTCTGCTGCAAACCAATGCAGACACCAATTACGGTCAGGTTCGTGACAGCTCTGGCCGCACCTCATGGATCCCGCTGAAAGAGCTGAGCACGGTGCCAAGCCTGCGCACCCGCGTGCCGGATCTGGAAAATCAGGTGAAAACCCTGACCGATAAGCTGAACAACATTGACGGCACCTGGAACCAGCGCACCGCAGAGATGCAGCAGAAAGTGGCGCAAAGCGACAGCGTGATCGCCGGTCTGAAAGACGAAAATCAGAAGCTGAAAAATGAGCTGATCGTCGCGCAGAAGAAAGTGAACGCCGCGAATCTACAGCTGGATGACAAACAACGCACCATCATCATGCAGTGGTTTATGTATGGCGGCGGGGTGCTGGGCGTCGGTCTGGTGCTGGGTCTGGTGCTTCCTCACCTTATTCCAAGCCGTAAACGTAAAGACCGCTGGATGAACTAACTCGTCTTCTCTGCCACACTTACGTATCATCTTGAGAAAAGAGAAAACGGGAGTGTTGGCGTGAAGAGTTATCTGGTCGGTGGTGCGGTACGTGATGCGTTATTAGGTCTGCCGGTCAAAGATAAAGACTGGGTCGTGGTCGGTGCCACGCCCGAAGCGATGATTGACGCGGGCTACCAGCAGGTAGGCCGCGATTTTCCTGTGTTCCTCCATCCGAAAAGCCGGGAAGAGTACGCCCTGGCGCGTACCGAACGGAAATCCGGTTCCGGTTATACCGGCTTCACCTGCTATGCCGCGCCGGATGTGACGCTGGAGCAGGACTTACTGCGCCGCGATCTCACCATTAATGCCCTGGCGCAGGACGAAAACGGCCATATTATCGATGTCTACGGCGGCCAGAACGATCTGCGTGACCGTCTTTTACGCCATATCTCCCCCGCCTTTTCTGAAGATCCGCTTCGCGTACTGCGCGTGGCGCGTTTTGCCGCCCGTTATGCCCATCTCAGCTTCCGCATCGCCGACGAGACGATGGCGCTGATGACGGCCATGACCGACGCGGGCGAGCTGGAACACCTGACGCCAGAACGCGTCTGGAAAGAGACCGAAAACGCCCTGACTACCCGTAATCCGCAGGTCTTTTTCCAGGTTCTGCGCGACTGCGGGGCGCTGAAAGTGCTGTTCCCGGAAATAGATGCGCTGTTTGGCGTGCCCGCCCCGGCGAAATGGCACCCGGAAATTGATACCGGCATTCACACCCTGATGACGCTGAGCATGGCCGCCATGCTCAGCCCGGAGGTGGACGTGCGCTTTTCTACCCTCTGCCATGACCTCGGCAAAGGGTTAACGCCAAAGGAGTTGTGGCCACGCCACCACGGGCACGGTCCGGCTGGCGTGAAGCTGGTTGAAGGGCTTTGTCAGCGCCTGCGCGTGCCGAATGACATTCGCGATCTGGCAAAACTGGTGGCCGAGTTTCACGACCTGATCCACACCTTCCCGATCCTGAAACCCGCTACCATCGTCAGGCTGTTTGATAACATCGACGCCTGGCGCAAACCGCAGCGCGTGGAGCAAATTGCGCTGACCAGCGAAGCCGACGTGCGCGGCCGCACCGGGTTTGAAGCGTCCGATTATCCGCAGGGTCGTTTGCTGCGTGAGGCGTGGGACGTAGCGAAAGCGGTGCCAACGAAAGAGGTGGTGGAGGCAGGTTTTAAAGGCCCGGCGATCCGCGAAGAGCTGACGAAACGGCGGATTGATGCGGTTGCAGCGTGGAAGGAAAAACGTTGCCCTCAGCCGAAAGACTGAGGGCGGTCGGTCATCAGAAGAAGACCACGTACACGGCAGCCGCGACGATAAAGCGGTAGATCGCGAACGGAATAAACGAAATACGCTTAATCAGTTGCAGGAAGGTTTTGATGGCGATCAACGCCACAATAAAGGCGGTGATAAAGCCCACGGCGAACATCGGAATGTCGCCCACGGTCAGGAAGCCGATGCTTTTGTAGAGATCCAGCGCGGTGGCACCCATCATCATCGGCACCGCCAGCAGGAACGAGAACTCAGACGCCGCGTAACGGCTCACGCCCATCAGCATCCCGCCGGAAATGGTTGCCCCTGAACGGGAGAAGCCCGGCCACAGCGCCAGACACTGGAAGCAGCCAATCATAAACGCCTGGCGATACGTCATATCGTCCAGACCTTCCGCACGCGGGGTTTTTGGCTTCAGCACTTCGGCGGCAATCAGCAGGAAGCCGCCGACAACCAGCGCGTACATCACGTTAATCGGGTTGAAGAGCGATTTAATGGTGTCGTGGAACACCAGCCCCAGCACCACCGCCGGGATCATCCCGAGCAGAATATGAATTAGCGTCAGGCGCCCTTTGCTCTCTCCTTCACGCTGCGGCAAACGCCCGAAGTGGATACCGATCAGACCAAACAGACGTCGCCAGAACATCACGACCACCGCCAGGATAGAGCCCAGCTGAATAACCACCTCAAACGTCTTTGCGGTATCGCCTTCAAAGCCCAGGAGATGGCCAACGATAATCATATGGCCCGTACTGGACACCGGCAAAAACTCCGTCAATCCTTCGACCACACCCAGTATTGCCGCCACCAGCAGCGAGTGCATATCGCTCATCTATAAACCCCTAAAAAGATATAAAAAAACGGTGTCCCACGCGGACAACCGTGAAAGATACAGCTTTAAGACCGATATAACCTAAAATGGTTTAGCTATTATGACGTTAAATCTTTCCTTTCAGATTTGTGCCACGCTCGATGATCACGCCTACATTGGCGGCGCGCGCCACCGCTCCCGGCTTGCTTAGCTTAATGCGCACCCATGGGGAGTTAAATTTGCTCAGCAGCAGGTCTGCTACCTCTTCCGCCACGCGTTCTACCAGCGCAAAACGTTGCCCTTCAACATGGGCGATGACCGTTTCACTGATGTCGGCGTAGCTCAGACAGTCATTCACATCATCGCTTTTTGCTGACTTGCGGTTGTCCCAGCCCATTTCGATATCGAACACCAGTTTCTGCTCGATGGTCTGTTCCCAGTCGTAAACACCAATTGTGGTGATTACCGAAAGTTGCTCTATAAATACAATATCCATCACGACCTGCCTGCTTTTTGGCTAAACCGGATACCACTTCCGGCGAATTATGCGTATTATCCACAGATGCTGAGAATACAGATACATTTTCAAAACGGAACAGCGTTATGAGTGCAATCGCGCCTGGAATGATTATCCTCGCCTACCTTTGCGGCTCAATCTCCAGCGCCATTCTGGTCTGCCGCATCGCCGGGTTGCCTGACCCGCGTGAAAGTGGTTCCGGGAATCCGGGGGCGACCAATGTACTACGAATTGGCGGCAAGGGAGCAGCCGTAGCGGTTTTGATTTTTGATGTTCTGAAAGGAATGCTTCCCGTCTGGGGCGCGTATGCGCTCGGCGTCACACCCTTCTGGCTGGGGCTGATTGCCATCGCCGCCTGCGTCGGCCACATCTGGCCCGTTTTCTTTGGTTTTAAAGGCGGTAAAGGCGTTGCCACCGCGTTTGGCGCGATTGCGCCGATCGGCTGGGATCTCACCGGCGTGATGGCGGGCACCTGGCTGCTGACCATCCTGCTGAGCGGTTATTCGTCGCTGGGCGCCATCGTCAGCGCACTGATCGCCCCGTTTTATGTCTGGTGGTTTAAACCGCAGTTTACCTTCCCGGTGTCGATGCTCTCGTGTCTGATCCTGTTGCGCCACCACGACAACATTCAGCGCCTGTGGCGGCGTAAGGAAACGAAGATCTGGACGAAGCTCAGGCGTAAAAAGAAAGACGCTCAGTAAACCGTTCGTTATGCCTTATAACCAAATGTGATTTTTGTCACCTTCTGCCTGTGGTAACTGTTAGAGACACAACACAACCACACAAAAAGAAAATGGCAGAAATCACAGATTCAACTCCCCTTCCAACGGCAGGAAATACCCCGGATGGCGACATCAAGTGGGTGCGTAGCGCATCGGACGTTTCACGTCTCGTTAATGACGGCTCTCAGGGCCGGGCCAATGCCCGCATCGTGATCGGTATCGCACTCGGGGGAATTTTCCTCGATGCCTACGATCTCGGCGCGCTGGCATTCGGCATCAAAGACATCACCCGCGAATTTAACCTGACGCCCGCCGGTACCGGCATGGTGGCCTCGGCGATTACCTTTGGCGCGATTGTCGGGGCGCTGCTCGGCGGCTATCTTACGGATAAAATCGGGCGCTACCGCGTCTTTATGGCCGACATGGTGTTCTTTGTCGTTGCCGCTATCGCCTGTGCGCTGGCCCCGAACGAATATGTGCTTGCGGGCGCGCGCTTTGTGATGGGTCTTGGCGTTGGGATCGACCTTCCCGTCGCGATGGCGTTTCTCAGCGAGTTCGCCAGGCTGAAAGGCCCGGGGAATAAAGCCTCCAGCGTCGCAATGTGGTGCCCCACCTGGTACGCGGCCATCAGCATCTCTTATCTTCTGGTGCTCTTCTTTTACGCCGTGCTGCCGGAAAGCCACAGCGACTGGCTCTGGCGTCTGATCCTTGGCTTTGGCGCGGTGCCCGCGCTGGTGATTATCGCCATCCGCAGCCGCTATATGAGCGAATCCCCGGTCTGGGCGGCGAATCAGGGCAATCTGAAGGAGGCGGCGTCCATCCTGCGGCAGTCTTACAATATTAATGCCCACGTACCGCAGGATGCGCTCGACCAGCCCGCGCCTGTCGTGAACAAGGCAAAATGGTCGAACTACCTGAACCTGTTCCGCGGTATCTATCTGCGGCGTACCACGCTCGCCACGCTGCTGTCAGTGGTCTCCTCGTTCGCCTATAACGCCGTAGCCTTTGGCCTGCCGGTGATCATCTCCAGCTTCTTTGTGCAGTCGATGCTGACGACCATTCTGATCTCGCTGGCGCTTAACCTGCTGTTCGCGTTTGTCGGCGGGCTGCTGGCGGTGCGCTATGTTCCGCGCTTCGGCGCATGGCGGATGTCTCTGGCGGGTTATGCGTGCCAGCTTACGGCACTGCTCGGCCTGGCGCTGATTGGCCGCCCTGACGGGGCTACGGAAGGCGTATTCGCCGTCGCGATGCTGGCGCTGTTCCTGTTTGGTCAGGGTTTTGGTCCAGGTGCGCATACCATGACGTTTGCCTCCCTGAGCTACCCGACCTCGCTGCGCGGCGTGGGCGTGGGGCTTAACCAGACGCTGATGCGCAGCAGTTCAACGCTGTCACTGTTTCTGTTCCCGCTGCTGGTCGCCTCGCTGGATACCGCCGTGTTCTGGGTGATTGCGCTGGCGCCGTTTATCGGTCTGGCGTCGCTGCTGGCGATCCGCTGGGAGCCGTCGGGGTATGATGTGGATGCAGAGGATTATCGCTAGCCTTTCTTGCCGGGTGGCGCTGCGCTTACCCGGCCTGCATTACTGAAACCGGCTCACATGAGCCGTTTTTTTATCCATAAGCGACTCATATGACAGCCTTCATTTCCGCCAGGGCATACTGAAACGTACCCCGATAGTGTGGAAATGGAAGCACCATGTTAGCAACTCAGGTCACTGATAATTCATACAAAGGCTGGCAGGCCTCGCTTGCCCTCCAGTTTTGTCATACCCCTGAGAAAACCCTCCTCCATTCCGCGCGTCACAGCGGGCCGCTCACCGTTCAGCGTCCGTTTTATCCCGAAGGGGAAACCTGCCACCTTTACCTGCTGCACCCGCCAGGCGGAATTGTGGGCGGAGATACGCTGGATATTTCCGTGCGGCTCGACGCCAAAAGCCATGCCCTCATCACCATGCCCGGCGCCAGTAAGTTCTATCGCAGCAACGGCCCGCTGGCCTGCCTCAGTCAGCATTTTTACCTCGACGAAGAGGCCACGCTGGAGTGGCTGCCGCAGGACACCATTATTTTCCCCGGCGCTAACGCCGCGCTGCGTTCCGTCTTTCACCTGCACGCCACCAGCACGCTGCTGGCGTGGGAGCTGTACTGTCTGGGCCGTCCGGTGATAAACGAAACCTTCAGCCACGGCACGCTGGAGAACCGCCTTGAGGTGTGGGTGGATGGCGAGCCGCGTCTGATTGAGCGACTGCATCTCAGCGGTGGCGATCTGACGCCCGTCGCGGACCATCCGTGGGTCGGCACGCTGCTGTTCTATCCGGCCCGGGAAGCACTTCTCGACGCGGTGCGTGCGCTTCTCGCCCCGCTGGAAAACGTTGGCGGGGCGACGCTCACCGACGATCTGCTGTCGGTGCGTTTTCTCTCCCACGACAACCTGATTTGTCAGCGGGTGATGCGCGATATCTGGCAGTCGCTTCGCCCGCTTTTAACTTCCAAAACCGCCTGTTCGCCGCGCATCTGGCAAACATAAGAGAAACGCTATGGAACTGACTCCCAGAGAAAAAGACAAGCTGTTGCTGTTCACCGCCGCGCTGGTTGCCGAACGCCGCCTCGCGCGCGGGGTAAAGCTCAATTACCCGGAATCGGTCGCGCTGATCAGCGCCTTTATTATGGAAGGCGCGCGCGATGGCGAAACCGTCGCCTCGCTGATGGAAGCCGGCCGCCACGTCCTGACGCGCGATCAGGTGATGGAAGGCGTGCCGGAGATGATCCCGGATATCCAGGTGGAAGCCACCTTTCCGGACGGATCCAAGCTCGTCACCGTCCACAACCCGATCGTGTAAGGAGCGCGTGATGATCCCAGGCGAATACCGGATCCAGTCCGGAAACATTGCTCTCAACGTCGGGCGCGAAACCCGAAGTGTGATCGTGGAAAACCACGGCGACAGGCCGATCCAGGTCGGATCGCACTACCACTTTTACGAGGTCAACCCGGCGCTGAAGTTCGATCGCGAAGCCACCCGAGGTTACCGGCTGAACATCCCGGCCGGCACTGCCGTGCGCTTCGAGCCCGGCCAGAAGCGGGAAGTGACGCTGGTGCAGGTGACGGGCGCACAGCGCATTTTCGGCTTTCGCGGCGAGGTCATGGGCGAGGTGAAACATGGCTGAGATTACACGCCAGGCGTATGCCGATATGTTCGGCCCCACTACCGGGGATAAAGTGCGGCTGGCCGACAGCGAGCTGTGGATCGAAGTGGAAGACGATCTCACGATCTACGGCGAAGAGGTTAAATTCGGCGGCGGAAAAGTGATCCGCGACGGCATGGGACAGGGGCAGATGACCGCCGACGACTGCGTGGATCTGGTGCTCACCAACGCGCTGATCGTCGATCACTGGGGGATCGTGAAAGCGGATATCGGCGTAAAAGATGGGCGGATCTTCGCCGTCGGCAAAGCCGGAAACCCGGACATCCAGCCCGGCGTGACGATCCCGATTGGCGCGGCAACGGAAGTGATCGCCGCCGAAGGGAAGATCGTCACCGCAGGCGGGATCGACACCCACATCCACTGGATCTGTCCGCAGCAGGCGGAAGAGGCGCTGGTGTCTGGCGTCACCACCATGATCGGCGGCGGCACCGGGCCTGCGGCAGGCACAAACGCCACCACCTGCACACCGGGGCCGTGGTATATCGCCCGCATGTTGCAGGCAGCCGATACGCTACCGGTGAATATTGGCCTGCTGGGTAAAGGGAACGGCTCCAACCCGGACGCGCTGCGCGAGCAGATCGCCGCAGGTGCCATCGGGCTTAAGATCCACGAAGACTGGGGCGCGACGCCTGCGGCCATCAACTGTTCGCTGGAGGTCGCTGAAGAGATGGATATTCAGGTGGCGCTGCACAGCGACACGCTGAACGAGTCCGGTTTTGTCGAAGACACGCTGGCCGCCATCGATGGGCGCACCATCCACACCTTCCACACCGAAGGGGCGGGCGGCGGCCATGCGCCGGATATCATCACCGCCTGCGCGCACCCGAATATTCTGCCCTCCTCCACCAACCCGACGCTGCCCTACACGGTCAACACCATCGACGAGCACCTGGACATGCTGATGGTTTGCCATCACCTCGACCCGGATATCGCCGAGGACGTGGCGTTTGCCGAATCCCGCATTCGCCGGGAGACCATCGCCGCCGAAGACGTGCTGCACGATATCGGCGCGTTCTCGCTCACCTCGTCAGATTCACAGGCAATGGGCCGCGTGGGGGAAGTGATTATCCGCACCTGGCAGGTGGCGCACCGCATGAAGGTGCAGCGCGGCACACTGCCGGAAGAGACCGGCGATAACGATAACTTCCGCGTGAAGCGCTATGTCGCCAAATACACCATCAACCCGGCGCTGACCCACGGCATCGCCCATGAGGTCGGTTCTATTGAGGCGGGCAAGCTGGCGGATCTGGTGGTCTGGTCCCCCGCCTTCTTTGGCGTCAAACCCGCCACCATCGTCAAAGGCGGGATGATCGCCTGCGCGCCGATGGGCGACATCAACGCCTCGATCCCCACGCCGCAGCCGGTACATTACCGCCCGATGTTTGGTGCCCTTGGTGCCGCACGCCACGCCACGCGGCTGACGTTTGTCTCTCAGGCTGCTGATGCCAGCGGCATTCCGCAACGGCTCGGACTGCAAAGTGCCACCGCGGTGGTGAGAGGCTGCCGGTCGGTGAAAAAGGCCGACATGATCCACAACGATTTACAGCCGAATATCACCGTTGACGCGCAAACCTATGAGGTACGCGTCGACGGCGAATTGATCACCAGCGAACCGGCAGAGGTTTTGCCGATGGCGCAACGCTATTTTCTGTTTTGAGGAGTCATGATGATCTATTTAACCCAACGCCTGGACCATGCGCATCCGATTACCGCCAGCGTCACGCTACCGATTGATGTGCGGGTAAAAAGCCGCGCCCGCGTGGCGCTGAACGACGGCCGCGAAGCCGGGCTAATGCTGCCGCGCGGCCTGCTGCTGCGCGGGGGCGACCTGCTGACTACCGACGATGGCAGCGAGGTGATCGAAGTGATCGCCGCCCCGGAGTCGGTTTCCGTGGTGCGCTGCGCCGACCCGTTCCTGCTCGCCCGCGCCTGTTATCACCTGGGCAATCGTCACGTACCGCTGCAAATAATGCCTGGCGAACTGCGCTACCACCACGACCACGTCCTCGACGATATGCTGCGTCAGTTCGGGCTGGAGGTGACCTTCGCCAGCCTGCCATTTGAACCGGAAGCGGGCGCTTACACCAGCGATGCCCACAGCCATAGCCACTCTCACGCTCATTCACATTAAGGACTCATCATGCGCAAGTACTTACCGCTGTTACTGCTGGCTTTTTCCGTTCCGGCGCTTGCCCATCCCGGCCACGGGACCGACAGCTTCCAGGCAGGATTTCTCCATCCGCTGACCGGGCTGGATCACCTGCTGATGCTGACGGGGGCTGGCGTGCTCTCCGCCCTGAGCGGCCGCAAGCTGCTGTTGCCGTTAGCGACGCTCGGCATGATGCTTGCTGGTGCCGTTGCGGGCAGCCTGCTCGGCGGCTTTAGCGGCATGGAGATGCTGATTATCGCCTCGCTGGCGCTCTGCGGCGTGATGATGTTTAAGACCGAAAATCGCCTGCTGCTGGCGGTACCAGCCCTGGCGATGTTCCACGGCTGGGCGCACGGCGTGGAGATGTCCGGCCACAGCTTCTGGCTCTTCACCAGCGGGTTTATGTTAGCCAGCGCCACGGTGCTGTGTGCCAGCTTCGCGGCAGGGCTGCTGCTGCGCCGTCACGACGGCCTGCGTAAAACCTTCGGCGGCGGGCTGATCGTCTCCGCCCTGCTGGCGCTGATGAGCTGATGGAGCACGCCCGCCAGCGGCTGCGCCTGATGCAGCTCTCCAGCAGTAGCCTGCCGGTCGGATCGTTTACCTGGTCGCAGGGGCTGGAGTGGGCCGTTGAGGCCGGGTGGGTCACGGACGCTGAGGCCTTCAGGCGCTGGCAGATCCAGCAGATGGAGCAGAGCTTTTTCTGTGTCGACCTGCCGCTGTTTATCCGCCTGTATCGTGCCTGCGAGAAGCAGGACGTCGCGACAGCAAAACGCTGGACGGCATACCTGCTCGCCTGTCGGGAAACGCGCGAGCTGCGCGATGAAGAACGCAACCGTGGGGCGGCCTTTACGCGCCTGATTAAAAGCTGGGAACCCGCCTGCCCGCCAGAATGGCTGCCGCTGTTGATGCGAAGCCAGCTCGGCGGCATGGCGTGGCTCGGCGTGCGCTGGGGCATTAGCGCGCGCGAGCTGGCGCTGAGCCTCGGCTACAGCTGGATTGAGAGCGCGGTGATGGCGGGCGTCAAGCTGGTGCCGTTTGGGCAGCAGGCAGCACAACAGCTGATTATCGACCTGAGCGACCATTTTGCCGCCGGGTTTGAACAGGCATTTTTACGTGGCGACGACGCGCTGGGGGCCGCTACGCCGCTGTCGGCCATCGCCTCCGCGCGCCATGAAACCCAATATTCACGACTATTCCGTTCCTGAGGAGTCAACATGGCTGATTACAAACATCCCCTGCGCGTGGGCGTGGGCGGCCCGGTAGGGTCGGGCAAAACCGCCCTGCTGGAAGCGCTCTGCAAGGCGATGCGCGACACCTATCACCTGGCGGTGGTGACCAACGATATCTACACCAAAGAGGATCAGCGCATCCTGACCGAGGCGGGTGCGCTGGAGCCAGAGCGCATCGTGGGCGTGGAAACGGGCGGCTGCCCGCATACCGCCATCCGCGAAGATGCCTCAATGAACCTGGCGGCGGTGGAAGCGTTGAGCGAGAAGTTCGGCAACCTGGATCTGATCTTCGTGGAAAGCGGCGGGGATAACCTGAGCGCGACCTTCAGCCCGGAGCTGGCGGACCTCACCATCTACGTCATCGACGTGGCCGAAGGGGAAAAAATCCCGCGCAAGGGCGGGCCGGGGATCACCAAATCCGATTTTCTGGTGATCAACAAAACCGACCTTGCGCCGTACGTCGGTGCGTCGCTGGAGGTAATGGAACGCGACACTAATCGCATGCGCGGCGAGCGTCCGTGGACGTTTACCAACCTGAAAGCGGGTGACGGTTTAGCGACGATTATTGCGTTTCTGGAAGAGAAAGGAATGTTGCGGGTGTAGGGTGGTTTATTGCACGTTAGCACACGTGGATCTTGTAGGCCCGGTAAGCGCAGCGCCACCGGGCAAAGAAACTCACGCCTCAGGCAGTTCCGCCAGCGGCCAGCGCGGACGCACAGACACGCTCAGGTCAGCCGTTGCGCCGGCGTTCAGACGAACCATTCCGGCGTAAGCGATCATCGCCCCGTTATCGGTACAGAACTCCGGACGCGCATAGAACACTTCCCCGCGACGCTTTTGCATCATCTCGGCGAGCTTCGCGCGCAGCGTGCGGTTAGCGCTCACGCCGCCCGCCATCACCAGACGCTTAAAGCCGGTCTGATCCAGCGCGCGCTTGCACTTGATCATCAGCGTATCCACCACCGCGTCTTCGAACGCACGGGCGATATCGGCACGGGTCTGCTCACTGTCGTCATTATTGCGGATAGTATTGGCCGCGAAAGTTTTCAGGCCAGAGAAGCTGAAATCCAGCCCCGGACGGTCGGTCATCGGTCGCGGGAAGACAAAGCGCCCTTCCGTTCCCTGCGACGCCATTTTCGACAGCATCGGGCCGCCCGGGTAATCCAGCCCCAGCAGCTTGGCGGTTTTGTCGAAGGCTTCACCGGCAGCATCGTCGATCGACTCGCCCAGCAGCGCGTACTTGCCAATGCCCGTTACGCTAATCAGCTGGGTATGCCCACCGGAAACCAGGAGCGCCACAAACGGGAACTCTGGCGGATTGTCTTCCAGCATCGGCGCCAGAAGATGCCCTTCCATATGGTGAACCGGAATGGCCGGAACATCCCACGCGAAGGCCAGCGAACGCCCTACCGTTGCGCCGACCAGCAGCGCGCCGACCAGGCCCGGCCCTGCGGTATAGGCCACGGCATCAATATCTTTTGCACTCAACCCGGCCTCTTTAAGCGCCGCCTGAATCAGGGGAACCGTTTTACGCACGTGGTCACGAGAGGCCAGTTCAGGCACGACGCCGCCGTAATCAGCGTGCAATTTCACCTGACTATACAGCTGGTTGGCCAGAAGCCCTTTTTCGTCGTCGTAAATCGCGATGCCGGTTTCATCGCAGGATGTTTCAATACCCAGTACACGCATGACTTGTTTTACCTCGTTTCAATACCGCGCAGTGTAGAGCCTGGGCGGATTGTTGTAAAACTTTGTTCGCCCCAGGAAGAAGCCTCGTGTATACTCCTCACCCTTATTAAAGTCCCTTTCAAAATCGCATCGGTGCTTTACAAAGCAGCAGCATTTGCAGTAAAATTCCGCACCATTTTGAAATAAGCTGGCGTTGATGCCAGCGGCAAACCGAATTTATTAAAGGTGAGAGTTACATGCCGGTAATTAAAGTACGTGAAAACGAGCCGTTCGACGTAGCACTGCGTCGCTTCAAACGTTCATGCGAGAAAGCAGGTGTTCTGGCTGAAGTTCGTCGTCGTGAGTTTTATGAAAAACCAACGACCGAACGTAAGCGCGCTAAAGCTTCCGCTGTGAAACGTCACGCGAAGAAACTGGCTCGCGAAAACGCACGCCGTACTCGTCTGTACTAATCTGTTGAGGGCCACAGCCCTCAATTGACAGACAGAGTTGTAGTCGTAAGGCCGTGCTTCCGGAAGGAATGCGCGGCTTGTTTTCGTTTATAAGTCGCTTAAATTTTTGGGGCATATGGCCGGAAGAATCCCACGCGTTTTCATCAATGACCTGCTTGCCAGAACCGACATCGTCGATCTCATCGACGCGCGGGTGAAGCTAAAAAAGCAGGGCAAGAACTACCATGCGTGCTGTCCGTTCCATAACGAAAAAACCCCCTCTTTCACCGTAAACGGTGAAAAACAGTTCTACCATTGCTTCGGCTGTGGCGCACACGGTAATGCCGTCGATTTTTTGATGAACTACGACAAGCTCGAGTTCGTTGAAACCGTCGAAGAGCTGGCGGCGATGCATAACCTTGAAGTGCCGTATGAAGCAGGCAGTGGGCCAAGTCAGATCGAGCGCCATCAGCGGCAAACGCTGTACCAACTGATGGATGGCCTGAATTCGTTTTACCAACAGTCTCTTAAGCACTCTGCGGCTGAGCCTGCGCGTCAGTATCTGAACAAGCGCGGACTGAGTGACGATGTGATTGCGCGTTTCGCTATTGGTTACGCCCCGCCCGGCTGGGACAACGTGTTAAAGCGTTTTGGCGGCAATAGCGAAGATCGTAAATCCCTCATCGACGCAGGCATGCTGGTCACCAACGACCAGGGACGAAGCTACGACCGCTTCCGTGAACGGGTGATGTTCCCGATCCGCGACAAGCGTGGCCGGGTGATAGGTTTTGGTGGTCGCGTGCTGGGTGATGCCCTGCCGAAATACCTTAACTCCCCGGAAACCGATATTTTCCATAAGGGCCGCCAGCTTTACGGTCTTTATGAGGCACAGCAGGATAATGCGGAACCTCCGCGTCTTCTGGTCGTCGAAGGCTATATGGATGTTGTTGCGCTGGCGCAGTACGACATTAACTATGCCGTTGCGTCGCTGGGAACGTCCACCACGGCGGACCATATCCAGCTGCTGTTCCGCGTCACCAACAACGTGATTTGCTGTTACGACGGTGACCGCGCAGGACGCGACGCCGCCTGGCGAGCGCTGGAAACCGCGTTGCCGTATATGACCGACGGGCGTCAGCTACGCTTTATGTTCCTGCCCGACGGTGAAGACCCGGATACGCTGGTGCGTAAAGAGGGCAAAGCGGCGTTTGAAGCGCGGATGGAGCAGGCTCAGCCGCTCTCCACGTTTCTGTTTAACAGCCTGATGCCGCAGGTTGATTTGAGTACCCCTGACGGGCGCGCGCAGCTCAGCACGCTGGCGCTGCCGTTAATCAGCCAGGTGCCCGGCGAAACGCTGCGCATCTATCTGCGTCAGGAGTTAGGCAACAAGCTCGGCATTCTGGATGACAGCCAGCTTGAACGTTTAATGCCGAAACAGGCTGAAAACGGCACGGTACGCCCCGCGCCTCAGCTAAAACGCACAACCATGCGTATACTGATAGGGTTGCTGGTGCAAAACCCCGAACTTGCTCCGCAAGTGCCGTCGCTGGCGGGTTTGAACCACGAAAAATTGCCCGGGCTTGGCTTATTTTCAGAATTGGTCAACACTTGTTTGTCTCAGCCAGGTCTGACCACCGGACAACTTTTAGAGCATTATCGCGGCACAAAAGAGGCCGCTACCCTTGAAAAACTGTCGATGTGGGACGATATAGCAGATAAGGATATCGCAAAAAAAACGTTCACCGACTCGCTCAACCATATGTTTGATTCGATGCTTGAGTTGCGCCAGGAAGAGTTGATAGCTCGCGAGCGCACCCATGGCCTGAGCAGCGAAGAACGCCGGGAGCTCTGGATGATTAACCAGGAACTGGCGAAGAAATAAAAAATTTAACGGCTTAAGTGCCGAATATCGATCGGGAAGCCCCCGGCAGCCGCACTGAGAGGCAGCGGCAAAAATATAAGTACGCCCTCGCTTTAAAGGTTGGCAGCCCATCGCCGACACCAATCAAACGAATTAAGTGTGGATACCGTCTTATGGAGCAAAACCCGCAGTCACAGCTGAAACTTCTTGTCCAACGCGGTAAGGAGCAAGGCTATCTGACCTATGCCGAGGTCAATGACCATCTGCCGGAAGATATCGTCGATTCAGATCAGATCGAAGATATCATCCAAATGATCAATGACATGGGCATTCAGGTGATGGAAGAAGCACCGGATGCCGATGATCTGTTGCTGGCTGAAACCTCCAACAACACTGACGAAGATGCGGAAGAAGCTGCTGCACAGGTCCTGTCCAGCGTGGAATCTGAAATCGGGCGTACCACTGACCCGGTCCGCATGTACATGCGCGAAATGGGTACCGTTGAACTGTTGACCCGCGAAGGCGAAATTGACATCGCAAAACGCATCGAAGACGGGATCAACCAGGTTCAGTGCTCTGTTGCCGAATACCCGGAAGCGATTACCTATCTGCTGGAGCAGTACGATCGCGTTGAAGCGGAAGAAGCGCGTCTGTCCGATCTGATCACTGGCTTTGTCGACCCGAACGCTGAAGAAGATATGGCGCCAACCGCCACTCACGTCGGTTCTGAGCTGTCTCAGGAAGAGATGGATGACGACGAAGACGAAGATGAAGAAGAAGAGGACGACAGCAGCGACGATGACAACAGCATCGACCCTGAACTGGCGCGTGAGAAGTTTGCCGAGCTGCGTACCCAGTACGAAGTGACGCGTGACACCATCAAAGCGAAAGGCCGCAGCCATGCCGCCGCTCAGGAAGAGATCCTGAAGCTGTCTGAAGTGTTCAAACAGTTCCGCCTGGTGCCAAAACAGTTCGACTACCTGGTGAACAGCATGCGCGTGATGATGGATCGCGTACGTACCCAGGAACGTATCATCATGAAGCTGTGCGTTGAACAGTGCAAAATGCCGAAGAAGAACTTCATTACCCTCTTCACCGGCAATGAAACCAGCGAAACCTGGTTCAACGCCGCTATCGCGATGAACAAGCCGTGGTCTGAAAAGCTGCACGACGTGAAAGAAGACGTACAGCGCGGCCTGCAAAAACTGCATCAGATTGAAGAAGAGACCGGCCTGACCATCGAGCAGGTGAAAGACATCAACCGTCGTATGTCCATCGGTGAAGCGAAAGCCCGCCGTGCGAAGAAAGAGATGGTTGAAGCGAACTTACGTCTGGTTATCTCTATCGCCAAGAAATACACCAACCGTGGCCTGCAATTCCTGGATCTGATTCAGGAAGGCAACATCGGTCTGATGAAAGCGGTAGATAAGTTTGAATACCGTCGTGGTTACAAGTTCTCCACCTATGCTACCTGGTGGATCCGTCAGGCGATCACCCGCTCTATCGCAGACCAGGCGCGCACCATCCGTATTCCGGTGCATATGATTGAGACCATCAACAAACTCAACCGTATCTCTCGCCAGATGTTGCAGGAGATGGGCCGCGAGCCGACGCCGGAAGAGCTGGCTGAACGCATGCTGATGCCGGAAGACAAGATCCGTAAAGTGCTGAAAATCGCTAAAGAGCCAATCTCCATGGAAACGCCAATCGGTGATGATGAAGATTCGCATCTGGGTGATTTCATCGAGGATACCACCCTCGAGCTGCCGCTGGACTCTGCCACCACCGAGAGCCTGCGTGCTGCCACGCACGACGTGCTGGCTGGCCTGACCGCCCGTGAAGCCAAAGTGCTGCGTATGCGTTTCGGTATCGACATGAACACCGACCACACGCTGGAAGAAGTGGGTAAACAGTTTGACGTTACCCGCGAACGTATCCGTCAGATCGAAGCGAAGGCGCTGCGTAAGCTGCGCCATCCGAGCCGCTCTGAAGTGCTGCGTAGCTTCCTGGACGATTAATCGGTCCTGAAATGAAAAAGCTCCCAATCGGGAGCTTTTTTTTTGTTTATTCCCTCTCCCTGTGGGAGAGGGTCAGGATGAGGGCATCAAGCCGCAGAGGAGCTAAAGCCCCCTCACCACCAGCGCCTCATCCAGTTCCCGATACGCCTCCACCAGCTTGTCCAGCGTCGCCCTGTTCAGCCCGCTCGGGTTTGGCAGCACCCACACCTGCGTTACGCCAATGGTAATGTTCTGCTTACCCCAGCTGGCGCCGCGCTGGCTGAACGCCTGCTCGTAGGCCTGCTTGCCGAGGATCGCCAGCGCCGCGGGCTGATAGTCTTCAATTTTCGCGATCAGCTCACGTCCGCCAGCGCGCAGCTCATGCAGATTCACTTCGCTTGCCTGTACCGTGGGTCGCTCGACCAGCATGGTGATGCCACAGCGCGTATCCAGCAGCTGCTGCTCTTCTTCCGGCTTAAGCTGTTTGTCGGTAAAACCGGCCTGGTGGATCACCTTCCAGAAGCGATTTCCCGGATGAGCAAAGTGAAAACCGGTGTGCGCCGATGACTTACCCGGATTGATACCGCAGAACACCACCCGCAGGCCAGGGGCCAGAATATCATTGATCATCTCTACTCCTGTCTATGCATCTTAAGGTAAGTATAAAGGATTGATTATGCGTTGTTTATAAAAACAGCAGGCAGGTGTGAATGGCTGGATTGCTGAGGGGAGTTACTTTATAATTCACCGCCACGGCCCCTTAGCTCAGTGGTTAGAGCAGGCGACTCATAATCGCTTGGTCGTTGGTTCAAACCCAACAGGGGCCACCAGATAAAACAAGGAGTTAGATGAGAAATCGTCTAACTCCTTTTTCTTTGGATGCAATTTGGGTCAGGTAATGGGTCAGGTAAGGAATTGCTACCCTGCCCTCTTCATCTCGCTGCCAGCATCCCCGGATAGTGATGAAAGCCAGTAGCACTGCCTGTAATATTCACCGTACCAAATTTTTACGGCTTTGCCGCAACAAGCCAGTTGCCTGCCGTGCTCGCAGAATGTCTACAGCCCGGAGATAAGGGGATTGTTCCTGCCAGCTAAACCCCTTCCTGTCGATACGCACCAGTTCGTATTTTTCCACCAGAAAATTCACGGCATCAGCCAGCGAGATCCCGGCATCGATATGTTCCTGTATAACACGTTCCTTACTGAACGGTGTGTCGTTGAGGGTGAGACCATAGTGCTGTTCCAGCAGGCGTGTCAGTAACATTTTCCAGATAGCCACGGGTGACAGGCAGGGCTTCACCACCCGCAGAGTTGTTGCAGGTAAAGTTTTCATGTTTGCTCTCGTGAAGGTAATTAACGCTGAGTGGGGTAAATGGCGATGTATACGTAGCCGCAACTGCCAAGGGTGTCGGCTTCACAGGTAAAACCGTTGTGGTACAGGGTGACGCAGTGGGCATGTTGGGGGCTGAGTTCACCGGTGGTCAGCATCGATTCCATCTGGCGGATAAAGTGCTGGAATGTGTCATCCAGCTTCAGGCATTCGACGTCACTGAACATACCGGTGATGCTGGCCCGGTCAGCCAGGTAGTGCAGTCGGTTGCCCTCCTGTACCAGACGGGCTCCCAGGCGCGGCGTGATATTCCGCTGCAGGCCCCAGATGATGTGGGTCATGGCGGCTCTCCTTTTATTGTCAGTTCAGGGTGATGCTCATCAGGCAGGTATAGGGCCCGTTACGGTCCTGGCGGCGTTCGGCGTATACCGCGAGGACTCCGGTGATATCCGGAACGTCCCTGCCGGTGTAATGACAGACGCTACCGTGCCACTGATATTTTCCACTGCAGTAGCGAAAGATTCGGGACTCAGGATGCTGGCGGTATATCGTCATTGCCCGGCGTTTACTGATAATTTTCATGTCATACCTCACAGCAGACCGTGTTCTGCGAACGAATAGATTTGCCTGCCGCCGACAATCAGGTGGTCAGGAACGCGGATATCCACCAACTGAAGCACCTGCACCAGTCGCTGCGTGAGGGTTTTATCGGCCTGGCTGGGTGTCGTCTCGCCGGAAGGATGGTTATGCGCCAGTATTACTGCTGCGGCATTGAAGTGCAGAGCACGTTTGACCACTTCCCGGGGATGCACCTCAGTACGGTTAATCGTGCCGGTGAAGAGCGTTTCATGGGCAATCAACTGATTCTGGTTGTCCAGATACAACGCCCGGAACTCTTCCCGCTCAAGTGCGGCCATATGCAGTCTCAGCCATTCACGGACAGCGTGTGAGGAGGTGAAGGCCACCCCGGGTTCATGCAGGTGCCGGTCCAGCGCCCTGAGCGCCCGCTGAATGAGACGCCGGTCCTGTGGCGTCATCTCGCCGGGTAAAAAGGAAAGCTGTTTCATTCGTTGCTCCTTCGGTCAGTCGATGATGCGCAGAATGGCGTGGGCTTCAGGATGCTGCAGGGCATAGTCCCGCAGACGGTAATAGTGCTCCGTCATGGCATCGCATTCGGTACGGCAGGCGTGATGGCTATATTCAATCAGGCAGACAGCAATACCTGCGGCTTCCGCACTCATTTGTGCATCGTTACCGTTCATGCCGTTGAACAGATGCCACTTATCGTCACCTTCAGGCTCTGGGGCCATAAATGCGCCACCGTTACTCAGGGTGCAGAATGACCAGATACCGCCACTGTAGGTCGCACAGAAACGCTCCATCCAGGCAAAAATACGGGGCTCCAGGGTTATCCACTGTGGGATAGTGCCAAAATGCTGAGGCCAGAAATCGATGCGCTGTTCATCGGGAACTGGCGTGACGGTCAGTTCAAATTCGGGTTGGTTAGCGGGTGCGAGATCGTACTGCGTCTGTGTTGTCATGGGTATGTCTCCGTCAATAAAAACGCCAGCGGCGATGGCTGGCGTATGGGGATATAAAGTGTGTTCGGGGAGGTGAAATGTTGCGGGTAAATGCTTCGCGGTCAGCGGGTGGAGTTGCCTGTACGGATGCCAGAGGTGCGGATGTAGCGGTTAAGACCTTCACCAGCATCGGGTTCAAAGTTCCATGCCAGACAACTATCAGATCTTCGGTATCAGTATCTATCAGGCAGATGTGACCGCCTTGGTCGTCTTTAATGTTAAAGTCGGTGATACTGGCAGGAATCAGTAGCCATGCTGCGCAATTAGCTGATACCTACTGTGGTATATCAGCAAGCGATTAGGGAAACGGCTTCAAACTTTCAGCATTGTTCATTACTACTCCTCTGAAAAATAATAAAAAAGCGGCAGAATCGTGAGATTCTGCCGCTAATCGGGTCTATTCAGAGGAATGATATATACCTGAAAACTTTTATAATGCTGATAGACCGTTCTATGCCAAATAGCAGACTTTAAGTTGTCCAAGAACAGCTCTCATATCTTGGCCTATTGATGTAGACCACCCCTTCAGTGCCTGCAGGATTTAAGGGGACAACGAGCCTGCATGTGGACACAGGTATATCGGTGAGTTAATGTCTTTAAGGGGTATCATTTGACAGTATCTTGAGGGAATTAGAGTGCGGGTTAAATCGATTAAGCTTACCAATTTCAAGAAATTCAAAGATGAACATTTTGAATTCAACGATGACGTAAATATCTTTGTAGGTGATAACAACGCCGGTAAAAGTACTATTCTGGAAGCCCTGGAAATCGTACTGAATTACAGCTATCGGGGCCGCCCCTTCAACAGCGAGTTTACGCCAGACATTTTTAATAAGGATGCAGTGCAGCTTTTTTTGGCTTCTGATAAATCGGCCACGCACTTACCTGTCTTGGCAATAGAGGCATTCATTGAGGGGGTTCCTGAATACCGGGGTACAAATAATTTCCTTAAAGCCGATGCTCAAGGGATCACGGTGCTGGTGCGCTTTGATGACACACTCAAGGACGTTTACGCCGACCACTTACTGACAAACCCACACATTACGAGTATCCCGATCGAATTCTACAAGCTGGAATGGCTGGATTTCGGATGGAATCCTGTTAAAGCCGTAGCGAAGAAATTCAGGGCGTTATACATCGACCCAACTCGTATCCACCCCACTCTGGGTAAGAATCAGTACATCTCTACCATACTTAATACCGCTTTAAAGAAAGAGGAACTGGTTAAGCTGACCCTCAATTATCGTGAGAATCAGCAGGTTTTTAACAACTCAGGTGAGGTCAGGACAGTCAACACCGGTCTGGATACGGACCACTTGATCACAGAAAAAAAGCTGTCCATTGCCGCAAGCACTTTACCAGCGGGATCTATTCAGACCAGCCTTCAACTTGAAGTAGATGATGTCCCTTTCCAGTTCATTGGCAAGGGTGAGCAGAGTAATGTGCAGATCAAGCTCGCGATTCAGAACAAGTCGAAGGATATCGATTTGGTGATGATGGAGGAGCCCGAAAATCACCTTTCTCACACTAACCTCAATAAGCTGGTTCACTACATTGAAAATCAGCGGGGAGACAAACAACTCTTCCTTACCACTCACAGCTCGTATGTGCTCAACAAGCTGAGCATTGATAAAATCTGCTTGGTTCAGTCGGGATACAAACGTCTGCATAAGCTTGCCCCTGCAGTGGTCAAAACCTTAAAGCGCTTACCGGGCTATGACACATTGCGCGTGGCACTGTCGCACAAAGTCATCCTTGTCGAGGGACCGTCAGACGAGTTAGTACTCAAGAAGATTTACCACCGCAAGCATAACCGCCTGCCCGAGCAGGATGGTATTGATATCATCGTCGTGCGCGGAGTCGGGTTTGATACGTTCATCTCCGTAGGTATGGAAATTGGTACTCGGATTAACGTCCTCAGAGATAACGATGGCGACTATGATGAAAACGTCGTGAAAGTGCGTGCCGATTATGCGGCCTATCCCAATATCAAACTTATCTCCTCTGCCAAAAATGAGGAGTTTTCGCTTGAACCCGCGATGATATATGCCAATGCAACCGACTTGGTTACGCTGGACGCTTTCGCCAAAGTGGTGTTATCGACACAGACGTTTAACCTCTACGATAAAGTAGTCGACTTAGATAAGCGACGCGACTTTCTGATCGACTGGTTTCGAAGCGTCCAGGGAAACGGTAAGGGCGCTCGCAAGGTCGACTCAGCTATCAAGCTGTTCGATGGCACTCTGAATTTCAGGTATCCACCTTTCCTCGATGAGGTGTTCGACTTTGCCTAATGAATTCTGGATTGCCGGTGCAGGATCAGGAAAAACCCAAAAAGTCATTGAGGATGCCATTGAAGTCATAAAGGCGGGCGGACGCGTATTGGTCGTCACCTACACCATGAACAACCAGGCAGAGCTCCGTTCTCGCTTTGTGGAATTGTACGGCAAACACAGCGATGATTTTGTTGTGAAAGGCCTGTTTTCATTTTACCTAGAAGACTTAGTAAGACCATATCAAACGGCCATGTTTCCAGAGCGAATCACTTCTACAATGTTCACCGAGCATAACCCTCACCTGATACCTGGTACGAGGAAATGGCATCCCAAAAGAGGGGAAAAAATTAATGGGGCGCTGAATCCTCTTCATTATCTGACGCCGTGCAAAACCAAAGCTTACACTGGGCTGCTGGCGAAGCTGGCAACAAGAATCTCCGCTTCAACAAAGAATGCCCCCGCTAGCAGATTGAAAGAGATTTATCAGAGGATCTTTTTTGATGAGGTTCAGGATTTGGTTGGATGGGATTTTGACGTTATCAAAGCACTCAGTAAGGCAATGCATAACTCTATTTGCTGTGTAGGCGATTTTCGTCAAACTATTTACACGACCACGTTCGGCCACAAGGCACCGGAAACACCTGAGCAAAAGATTCAATACTTCAAAGACCTCAATTTTAGTCCGTTCTCGCTGGCGAAGAATCGCAGATGTATCCAGGAAATCTGCGATCTCGCGGATACCATTCATCCCGGTATTTATGAACAAACGCAATCAGAGGTGGGAGAAGTTCCTGCTGAGATGGCCCATCACTGCGGTTGTTTTCTCATAAAACCATCTCAGGTGAACGATTATCTCGATATATTCAAACCTCAAGTTTTGCGATGGTCATCGCCCATGGGAAAAGGCTATTTGCCACCAGGTCTCACCTGTCACACCTTCGGCTCCTGTAAAGGTCTCGGTTTCGACCGCGTACTAATTATTTCACCGGAGAAACATCTCAAGTATCTGGGTGGTGACCTTGGCGTGTTCGATAAAGATAAAACGGAGGAATCTAGAAACAAGCTGTACGTGGCCATTACCCGAGCCCGTTACAGCCTAGCGTTTGTCGTTGAGGAAGAGCATCTTACAAATATAAAGCTGCCGCATTGGGTTAGACCTCTGTAAGTCGATGCTAACGTCTAACCATTTAACTTCCGCTTCACGCTCAATGTAGGCCTTATTGATCTTGATTTATGTCCGATCCGTGCTGTTAGTTTAACGGGTCAAAGCTCATTCTTATAATGTAAAGAATACCGGTCGGGACATTTTCGGGCTCCTGATAAAAGAAAACCCCGGCAGCCTGCTGGCTGTCGGGGGGGGGATTTGCTGAGGAAGGAACAGCTATCAGTCGTTACTGCAGTCTCCGGGAGTGGGTAGAACTTTCTCTGCGTTCTTCAGGTCCACAGTGAAAGTCCCCGCTTTACGGTCATTGACGTAAACGTCAAACTGCCCGGCCTCAGAGATATTGCTGATGAAGTCAAACCAGGCGTTATCGCCGTTACGCCAGCCCAGGCTGGACGGAATAATGTACTGCTGGTGATCCATCACTACGGTGATAGTGGTGCCGTCATCGTGCGAACTGACCATCTTGTCATCGGCAAGGGTAAGAAAGACTGAATGCTGATAAAAACCATTCTGGTCCGGGTTCCCTGTGCAGTTGATGGTAAACGTCTTCCCGCTGGCTTCGGTCACACTGTATTCCGTATTGCCCTGACCGTAACCCTGCTGCCAGAACCCCGGGATCGCAGAGGCATTAAAGCTCGCGAGCAGTACACCCGCCAGCATAAATCGACTTAGTGAACGTATTGTCATTCCTGTCTCCTTTGTCGTTGTTTTATTCCTGGTTCTCAGGGTTTGAGGGTATCAGCAGTCGCCCCATCAGTTTGCCGTCATGGGCGTACTCAAAGTATCTTTCTTTGGTATACGGGTCCGTCACCTCCTGGTATTCCAGTTTGATGTTATCGGCAATACACAGCGCATTCATCAGTGGCTGGACGGTTTTTTCCTGCATATCCACGAGGTAGTAGTAACTGCCACCCTCGCAGCCATCGGGCGACTGGCGGGTACGTAAAACCTGCAAGGTGGGACCGGATACGTAGTCAACCTGTGACCATTCTTCGCTGACATCATCCTGGTGGCTAACCACATCACTGAAACGCGGTGGGGTGAGATCCTTAAATTTGCTGATGGCCTTCAGGCCATCACTTCTGTCATCGCAGGCGCTTAGCAACAGCGTGGTGGCAACCAGCGCCAGCAGAGGCAGTGTTTTACGTTTCATTATTTTTTTCCTGAAATGAGACGAACCACTTTGGCAAAGACATAAATGCCCACGAAAATACCCACCGGCACGCCGACGAACGGTGTCAGCGCGACACTGGCGGCCCCTGCTGCACCTCCGCCCGTCAAGAGTGCAGCAACCGTCGCAAGGGTCAGGGCCGTGAGGCTGTCGGACACCCCGGTTTTGTTCAGAATGATGACGATGACAACAATGGCAATAATGGCAATGAATGGCATAGGCTCTCCCTGCGGATGAGTTGAGATAGACCTGCACTATTCCGGTGGGCTGTCGGCCGGAATAAACGCAAGCAGTGACTGCTGGATAAAGCGAAAATGGGGTAAGGCCTGAATAAACACCGGGTCTTCAACCAGACTGCACAGACTGTCGTTGCGGCGAAAAGTCTCTTGCAAGGGCTGAACCAGATGGATTTCATCCAGGGTGAATACGGCGATATGTCCGTCGTGCTCTGCCACCAGATACCAGGCCTGCTGGTGGATGAGTAACCGACAGGGAGCCAGCCGCTCACAGCGCTGCCCCTAGGCAATTAGCGTCACCCGCCTGCGCCCGGTAATAGCCTGAATCAGTCGCCAGAAAGACAATGCGCCTGATGGCGAAGGAGCCGGACTGGCGGGTGCGATTACGCAGGGAGACTCATCGCACATCAGCAGTGCGTTTACCAGACGACGGTCAAAGCCAGGGAAAAGACCGGCCATCCCGCTGCGGTGGGCAAAGATAAGCACGTCGGGCACCATCTGCGTCTCACTGCCCGCAGTGCGTAAGCGGCAATATCCGGACTGATACTCCAGGTCCAGATACATCAGCCGCTCACGAAAATCACGCCGCAGCGTGCGCACCGACACACCAAACTCAGCGGCAAGCTTACGCACACTCAGCGTTTCCCCTGCCACCAGACGGCTGATTATCAGTGACAGCCTGACAGCCAGCCGGTCATGGCGGCGTTCTGCCTGTGTCATGAGACGTTCTCCGTGAAAGTTAACTGACTGAAAATGATGTGATTACTTTAAAGAGGGGGTCGGACAGGGTATGGACACCACAGAAACTATTTTTCATTTCTGCAAAAGCCAGAGGCAGCGGGGGTTACAGGCCTTCCCTCGGTGAGTGAGGACCGTCAGCACGGTGCGATGCGGACAGGTGGTGTCCGATATTAACAAAGCAGCAACATTAAACGGTCACTGCAGTTGCGTGAGCAGGGCTTCCGCCATCACCCACAGTGCCCGGTTAAGTTTCACGTCCCCGTCGATACCGCGAACGGCACGGGTATGTGACCGTCCTCCTTTGGCATTACGGCCACTGAGCCCGCCCTTAATCAGGTTCTCCTGAATACGCTGGTACGTGGTCCACAGGTCATTGCTCTCATCCTGCCAGCGGCGAGGGGAGAGGATCTGCGATTCAGTCACCGGCTGGTGGTCTTCACCAAAGCGGTATGTGAGGGCGGCTTTTGCCAGTGCCTGCTGCGCAGGTGGTGGCAACAGCAACGACTGCATGGCATCCCGTTTCTCCTCCACCCGGTCAAAAATCCCCAGCACCTCATACGCGCCTTCAATCACCTGACTCACCACGTCCCCCTTGTGTGGCACCCGCACCTCGCCAAACGACTCACCGCAGACGAGCCCGTTCTGACAAACCGCACGAAATAGTCCCGGCAACATCTGATACGAACTAGTGCCATCGTGGGAGTTGAGCAGGATAATTTCTGGTACCTGTTTACCGGTAATCTGCCCCTCACGCCGCAGACGCAGCATATGCTTTGTATGTTCACGACGACCGGGGTCACGCACGCGGGTCTGACAGGCAAAGAATGGCTGGAAGCCTTCTCGCTGTAGGCTGTCGAGCAGGGAGATGGTAGGTATATAGGTATAACGCTCACTGCGGGATTCATGTTTGTCCTCGCTGAACACACTGGGCACCACGCGAAACAGCTCCTCACGGGTTAACGGGCGGTCGCGACGGATAAGGTTTGCTGCGCCAAAGCGCGAAGCCAGACGGGTCATAAGCAGACTCCTCATAATGGGAAAACAAATAAAAGAAATCCCCGTCGCATCGGCGACAGGGTCAGGGAAATAACAGGGATGGTTTAAATACTCAGAAGAAGAAATCCCAGACGGCACGGGCCACTGACACCACGGTGGTGCGCACGGCCTGAATGACGGCCCGCACCGGGGCGGGTATCAGGGGAAAGGCACTGATGCTATCGAGTACAGCACCGACGGTTTCACCAAAATCGCTACGCGCCTGTTCCCGGACTACCGTCGTGCGAAAGGAAGGCTGGAGTTGCGACACCACCGGGCTGGTGGCCTCACGTGGCAGGCACTTAATCATTCGCTCGGCCATCACCCGCAGTCCCCACTGAAGACGGACCGACACGGCACACACTGGATGTACGGGCTGGAACAGCTCATGCAGCAGACAGATTTTACGGCTGATATTCTGCTTCTGCTCTTTGGACAATGGCCCCCCACCGCTGGTGGGCTCGACCTTATCCGACTGGCTGATAACAAACAGCACCTTATGCCGGTATGCCTCCCCAATCACCTGATGATAAAAGTGCTCATCCACCGTCAGCGCCCGGTCATCGGCCTTAATCAGCCACAGAACCAGGTCGAGCCGGGGGAGTTGTTCGCGATACAGCGCAGCATACTCGGTATCGCGAGCGCCACTTTCGCCTACACCGGGTAAATCCACGACGGTCATATAGCGCTCGCCAACCTGCAGACGAAAGCGTAAAGGTTCACGGGTGCAGGCGGCCACATCGCTGACCGGTGATACCTCACTGGCAAACAGGGCATTGCAGAGTGAGGATTTACCGGCACCGCTCTTACCCATAATGCCGATCACTGGCTCGTAGTCAGTTAACTGGTTAATTTGTTGCAGAATCCGCTCTGTTACCCACTGCGGTAGGCCGGAAAGCGATTGCTGAAATGACTTCAAACCTTCAGAATTTTTCATTACTACTCCTCTGAAAAATAATACAAAAACGGCAGAGTCGTGAGATTCTGCCGTTAGTCGGGTATGTTCAGAGTGATGATATATATCTGAAGATTTTTTCAATCCCCTGCGCTTGAGGTAGCTGCGCGACTGCTGGCTCAGGCAATGAATGAGCTATAACAGGGGCATTTACTAACAGGGATTTATTGAGAGTATGAGCCGCCGTGATACACCTTAAAATCGGCTACCATCTGCGTTCGTTGGCGGAAACGGCGATGTCGCGGATGAAGATGCAGTTCGGAGAACGGTTGTCGCTGCGTGATTACGATGCGCAGGTGGGCGAGGCAAGGGCGCGGGTGAAGGCGTTGAATAAAATGACACTGATGGGTGTACCGTTCAGCGTGCGGATTGCCTGAAAGAGGGGGAACAAGGGCTTTGCCGCATCTCGAGGTAATGACTCTAACTTACTGATAGTGTTTTATGTTCAGATAATGCCCGATGACCTTGTCATGCAGC
>OJXZ01000072.1_pt1 | contig 48538 bp, 40 predicted proteins | sample 1600821 | NCBI WGS metagenome assembly OJXZ01 (sample SAMN04436844, study PRJEB24849) | human gut metagenome | biome: human gut; feature: NICU; material: stool | host: Homo sapiens | place: USA: Saint Louis, MO | collected 2011-10-10 | reverse complement strand
CTATCAAATTAAAATATTTTATTTTTTAATATAAAATTATTTAAATAATTATTGAACATTTCAGAATGAATTGATTTTTTACTACCAATTTTTTTCAGACGTAACTTTAGGCTTGAGCCAGAATTTTTTGCGCTTCATCTATTGTTCGACAATCACTGAGCCGCTGAATGTTTTCGAGATCTGAACAGAAAAAAGCTAATTCTTGAAGCATGCTTAGTTGCCGTTGACTTTTTAGAGCAACGACAAATAATAAAGTAGCTATTTTTCGATCTGCTTCCGTACCAAAGTTGACCCCATCAGGCACTTGAATAAAGCAAATCCCTTCTTTTAAAACTTGTTCATCTTGTCCTTCCGCATGAGGCAATGCCACGAAGTTACCGATATACACACTGACTTTTTGTTGACGTTGATACATTGCTTTGACATAGTCAGGCGTGACCAACTGATTTTTTAGCAGTAATTCACCAGAAGCTGCAAGTGCTTCCTCCCAACTAGCATACGATTGATTCAACATTATTTGCTCCGCTGTAATTTCAAACATCTCTCAACACCTAGCCTTTCATTTCTTCAATTAATAATGACGAAAGCAACTGATAAACAATGGCTTCATTTCCTGAATGAAAAATTTCTGTATTTAAATCATTCATAATAATCGCACCACTGATTTTTCCTAAAATTTTCCCGATTGTTTCATCAATCGGCATCGGCGCTAGCATGAGTAACATACGTTGTAACTGCATCGGCTTTTTATCCATACCTTCAATCATAAGTGGCTGGGCCAGATTAAAAATACAAAAAACAGGCTGTGTCACTGCTGTACTTGAGGTATGGAATAAGGCCATTTCCGTCTGAGGAATCCCAATAGGCGCTTGCTCGTAACGTTTCATCAATTGCTGACAGACGATTGCACTATCGGTGATTAAATCTGCGGAAAGTTGCGCGAGAGCTTGTTGAACGGTTTCTGCTAAATCCGCTTGATTATTTAAATCTGCTATGAAAAATGTTTCTAATAGTTTACTAATTTCTTCCATGAAAGCGACCACTGTTTCGTAGCTTTCTTCGCCACCTATTTTTTTCACAGGCGCTTTCCTAAGCGAGCGTTTTTCGTGACTAATCCGCTTAAACTCTTCTTTCAATTGGCGGATTTCATCGTCTAAAAGTAACGGTGAGATCAATTTATATTTACCATTGTATCCTGGTAATAACGAAGTGGAAATCACTAAGTCATAGTTTTCCTCAACATTCACCTTACCTAAATCCGCAATCCGAAAAAAATGAATCTGGTTGATAAAAGGAAAGTAGCGCCGTAATCGCATTTCCAGCATACTTGTCGAAGCCAAACCGCTAGGAGAAAAACCAGCAATATCAACTTCCATAATTTTGGGACTCCGCTCTAAAGAATTGGCAAAATGAAGTACCATGTAGGCAATTTCCTCTTCCGATAAATTCTTTTGCGGAAAAATTTGCGGCAACGCTTGGCGTAAAGCCGCAGCTATTTCTTGATATTGATTCATAATCCGTTCTAAAATGGGATTCGTTAAATCTTCTTCTTGTAAAACCGCCCGAGAAAAAACACCTGATAAATGCGTCAACAACATTTTATACAAATTGGTATCTTCGAAAAAATTAACTTCCGTTTCTTGACTTACTGCTTCAATCAGTTGTTTCACTTCATAAGCCAGCTGAGTGTCAAAATGTTCATCAAAAAAATCTTCATCAAAAGAATTAGAAAAATCACTTAATAAGCTAGCAAAAAAAACAATCTCACTGACAGCGTATAGTTGTTTCGTTTCAGCAGCGACTTTTGAAAAAAGTCGTTTAGAACAATTTAGAAAGGCCTTATTCATCTGCCCAGTATAGGTCTCATCAGCTAAATAAAAACCTGCAGTGACCCGATCCATCGCAATTGTTAACATTAAAATCAAATGTTGTAATTTACGATCACTTAATGCTGGAAATAAAGTTTCTACTTCTGGCTGAACAATTTTTTGTGCAAATGCTAAATGCTCCGCATGAATAAATTGAAAGAAAAAATGGTCGTTTGTCGTTAATTCGGTAAAATGAAAAAATTGGTACTCATTAATTTCCATACTTAGAATATTCGCCATTAGAAGACGGCGATATTTTTCAGAACCAGTCACTTCATAGCCTTGATTCCGAGAAATCGTCAACGGAATCCGAGCAATCCGTGTTTCTAATTGTTTAATATCGGCATAAAAAGTCGTATTACTAATACAATACGTTTCCAGAAAATAATGCATAGAGACTGGCTCTTTTGTTTGCAGTAATGTCAATAAAATCGCATGTTGCCGCGCCAAAGTAGAAAGTTCCTGTGTCTCTTCTCCTAAAATAGCAGCCTGAATTTCCGTCATCGCTGCTTCATCTGCTTGAATCGAAAAGCGCCCACGAGCTACTTTTTCCAACGTCGCGCCCATCGATGCTAGCGAGGTTTCTAAATTTTCTAATTCACGATATACCGTCCGGCGGCTAACCTTTAACAAATTCATCATGCGGTTTACTGAAACGGGGGTAGGACTATTCACTAATTCCGTTAATAGAACAGTTTCTCTTGTCGTTAAAAACATCTATCAGCTCCTCCTTCCAGCCATTCTTGATACTCTTTCTTATTCAAAAAACTAGTAACTACGTATAAATTTTGTTGCGTTAGATCTAAATGATAGGCTTGCGCCAGTTCACGAGTCACTACGTAGGTTGTCTCCTTGGTAAAAAAGACTGTTTCCAGTGGTTCTTTAGATACTTCAATCGCGACTCCTTGTTTCGCTGCTTGTTGCCGCAATAATTCCATTCCCATTGTTTGCGATCCTCGAACATTCTCGGCATATAAAAAAACAAGCTTCTGTATTTGTTTTGTCGGGTTCGTTTCAGTAGACTCTGAACCAAGTGAAGATTGCTCTTGAGAAGAAGCAGTCAGTTTGGCTAAAACTTGCGGGTAATAGGATTTAATTTCTAAAAAATTTTGAACACTCACCATATCCTTTTCTGGGACGTACTTTTGTGCTAACTGTTTCAATTCTGCTTGAATGACCACTAATGTCTTAGGCTGCCACTTCATCTGATGAACGGACTGGTAAGTCACAGGTATCTCCAAGTCCACAGCTTTTAATTGTCGGCTCAGCAAACTAGCCCCCATGGCACTTGAGCCCATTCCTGCATCACAAACAAATAAAATTTGCTGATAGTTAGGTGTGACTGTTTCCACTTGGTCTTCCTCCTTCATCTTTATCATTGAAACTGGTTCAATTCCTCGTTGACGTTTTAATAACAAGCTTGCTATTGCAAAAGAGCACAGAAAGCTAACAAAAATTCCGCTAAAAACCGCCAGCCTCGCATCAGTCGGGGCATTGGCTAAAATCGCAACCAATGAACCTGGCGAAGCTGGAGCACTTAGCCCCACATTAAATATTTGAAAAACAAGCGTACCACTCATTCCTCCAGCAATTACTGCTAAAAATAAGCGCGGATCCATTAAAACAAACGGAAAATAAATTTCATGAATGCCCCCAATCAGTTGAATCATGGTGGCACCTCCTGCTGTTTTTCGTTGTCCTACAGGCCCAAACAGCAGAAAAGCAACCAAAACGCCCACGCCTGGTCCAGGATTTGTTTCCAATAGAAATAAAATGGACTGACCTGTTTGACTAGCACCTTCTAAACCTAGAGGCGTTAATAAGCCATGGTTAATCGCATTATTAAAAAATAACACTTTTAAGGGCTCTAAGAAAACGTGAACCAATGGTAAAAGATTGGCTTCAATTAACCAAGAAGAAAATTGATACAGCCAAAAACTAGCGCTTTCAACAGCCGGAGCTACAACCAGAATACCAAAACAGCACAGCAGTCCTCCCACAATTCCTGCTAAAAAGTTTTTAGTCAGCATCTCATAGCCTTCTTTAACTTTCGGTAAGAGAATTTGTTCAATTTTGGCGAAAGTATATCCTGCTAAAGGGCCAATAAACATAGCACCAAACAACTGTGGAACATCTGTGGAAACAATCACGCCCACTGTCGCAATAGCAGCAACAACGCCGCCACGTTGTTCCTCGAACATTTTTCCGCCTGTAAAACCAATTAGAATCGGTAAAACAACTCGAATCATTATCGTTTCGACTTCAGAAAGAGCTAGCCGTAGATTCCCGGTCGTATAGCCAGCCACCAAAGACAATAAGCTCCACGCAATAAAAATACTCAAATTTGGCATAATCATCCCACTCAAACGATGACCAAAACGACGTAAATAGGGAGTTACTTTCACAAACTTATGTTTAAAAAAGAGCGAATGCATTTCTTTTTCCTTCATATTCCTTGTCCCTCGCTCTCTATGTAGATAATTAGAATACTTCTATTATATGAAATTTCACAAAAAAATAGTATAGATTTTTGTAAAATAATTCTTTTATACACCTCACAAGAGAATCCGTTTACATTAATAGAAAAAACTTTTATACTAAAAGAAAGAAACTCTTCGGATTGGAGGCCAATTATGGCAATCAAAGCAATTGTAATGGATATTGATGGTACCTTGTTAACTTCAGAAAAAAAGATTTCACCAAAAACGCGACAAGCATTAGTAGTTGCACAAAAGCAAGGCCTATCACTGATTTTGGCTTCTGGCCGCCCGACTAACGGTATGCGGCCCTTAGCAGATGAATTGGAGATGGCTCATTATAATGGACACTTACTTTCCTATAACGGCGCTTGTGTCACCCATCACGGCAGTCAGCAACAACTATTTAATCAGACAATTTCAAAGTCATTGAGTCAACAAATTTTAGAGCATTTGAAACAATTTGACGTAATTCCAATGATTAATGATGAAACATTTATGTATGTCAATGATGTTTTTCATAACACCTTACATTTAGAGACTGGTGATTTTAATATTATTGAATATGAATCACGGGGTGGCAACTTTCAATTATGTGAGTGGCGTGATTTAGCCGCCAGACTAAACTTTCCCTTGAACAAAATTTTAATTGCTGGTGAACCCGCCTATTTACAAAAATATCATGAGGCCATCTACGCGCCTTTCAAAGAAACCGTCACCGCTGCTTTTTCCGCTCCTTTCTATTTTGAATTTACCGCAAAAAATATTGATAAAGCGCGTTCTTTAGAAAAACTAACCCTACAGTTAGGCATAACTGCTGAAGAAGTAATTGCTTTTGGTGATGGTCACAACGATTATACAATGTTGGAATGGGCCGGCACGGGGATTGCTATGGAAAACGCCGTTGACGAGCTTAAAAGCATCGCAACGGAAGTCACTTTATCCAACGACAATGACGGCATCGCTGTTGCATTAACCAACTTTCTTTAAGAAAGTTGGTTAATGCAAGCGTACGCCGTCATTTTTTATTGCCTATTCAAATGTCGTGATTTTTTCTGGTGCTAAACGAACAGATTCATAGCCAGTTTCCATGCCCTTACCCACAGATAAAATCATTACTGGGACATAGCGCTCTTGATCTAAACCAAATGTTTCGGCTAATTTTTCCGCTTCAAAACCACCGATTGGATTTGTTTCATATCCGTGAGCTCGTGCCACTAACATAAATTGCATAGCTGCTAAACTCGCATCAATTTTTACGATGTCATTCATTTGTTCTCTGCTTAAACTTTCATAATGGGGAATAATGGCTGCTAATTGTTGGTCCCGCACTTCCTTAGGCATTTTACCACTAGCATAAGCTTGATTGTAAATTTCCTCTCCTCGTTCATGGCAGTTTAGATCACCAAAAATTAAGAGCATTGCAGAAGATGTTTCATTTTGACGCGTATTAAAGCGAATTAAGGGTTTTAATTTTTCTTTGCCTGCTTCACTTTCCACTACGACAAAACGCCATGGCTGCATGTTAACAGAAGAAGGGGCAGTGGTCGCTTCTTGAATCATTGTTAACATTTCTTCATGAGAAATTTTATGGGTTTCATCGTACACCCGAACCGATTTGCGGCCAAAAACAATCTCTGAAAAATCATTCGTTGTATATGTTGTCATTCTATCATACCTCTTTCGTTGTAATGCTTTGATCTAGTTTTGTCAAAAGTTCTTTTAACTGGCGACAGTCGTCCTTTGTAAATGTACTGGGAATAATTTCTGTTACCGTTTGTTGCTTGGCTGTACATTGCTGTAGTTCTTGTTGTGCTTTTTCTGTTAAATGCACTAGCACTTCCCGATTATTTTCTGGATTTCGCTGTCGTGTCACATACTGTTTCTCTTCTAAAATTTTCAAATGGCGAGTGACCGCACCACTATCGATTTTCAAGTGTTCTTGAATCTCCGTTTGAAGACACGGCTGACGTTCTTTTAAAATCATCAGCAACTCATAACGAGTCAAACTCAAGCCAACTTGCTCTTCAAAAACTTTGGTAATTTTTTGATCTAATACCTTTAACTGACATAATAATTGGCTGACTTCCCGTAATGATAACGACATAGTTTCCTCCTTAAAAAGATGACTCGTCAACAATTGACTAGTCAACTATAACTGTTTCTTTCTAAAAATGCAACCTTTTTTACAAGAAAAATAGAACAATTGACAGAGAGAAACTACAGTATTCCCCATCAACTGTTCTATTTTAATCAACCTATTTTTCGGTAACAGGTTCTACTGATAACCGCTTAATCCCTAAACCAGTAAATGCACTGACCATTGAGAAGACAGGCGATAATAAGCTAAAGAAAACAAATGGTAAGTAAGTCAACGTTGGTACGCCAAAGGTCCCCGCTACGAAGCTACCTGCAATCCCCCAAGGAATGAGGTAATTAATAACCGTCCCGCCATCCTCCAAGGTTCTGCCTAAAACCGTCGGATCCAAGCCTTCTTTTTTGTAAACTTCTTTAAAGGCATTCCCTGGTAAAATAACCGATAGGAATTGTTCACCAATAAAAATATTTACGCCAATTCCTGTTAATAACGTTGATAAAATCAATTTCGGTGTACTGCTCATTTTCTGCGAAACAACTTCCATGACCGCAGAAATCAATCCTAATTCCATTAATAAGCCACCTAGAGACAACGTTAGAATAATAAGTGCCACAGTCGGCATCATACTCATAATCCCGCCACGACTTAATAATTGATCAATTTGTGCGTTCCCCGTTTGAGAAACAAACCCATTTTCCAACGTGTTTCCTAATGCCTGCAACGATACTTTCGGATTTTGAATAATAATCATAATTACTGCCACAATAATGTTTAACAAAATCGTGATAATCGCTGGAATTTTGCGCCAGGCACAGATTAACATTAAGGCTAATGGTAACAATGACCAAATGGAAATGGTAAAGTGGTCTTCCAATACTTGAATAACTTGAACTACTTCTGTCAGACTTGTATTCGCGTACGTTTGCCCTAAAATCATAAACAAGATTAAAGAGACGATAAATGCTGGTACAGTCGACCACATCAAGTTTTTTATATGTTTAAACAAATCCGCTTCAACAATCGCTGCGGCTAAGTTTGTTGATTCTGATAAAGGTGACATTTTATCACCAAAAACTGAACCAGAAACAATCGCCCCCACAACTAAAGCAGGATTTAACCCTAAGGTACTGCCAATACCGAAAAAGGCAATTCCAATTGTTGACATCACTGTAAAAGCACTACCTACTGCACTGCCGACAATCGCACAGACAATAAAAACTGACGGCACAAACCATTTAACACTAATCATTTTAAAACCAAAAACCATAATCGTTGGAATAATTCCTGCTTGAATCCAAACGGCAATCAATGCCCCCACTAAAATGAAAATAAAAATTGGAATAATCCCTGGCTTCAAGCCATCAACAATCCCTTTATGCATTTGATCAAATGGTACTTTACGAAACATTGCGTAGCCTAAAATCAATGCAATCACAAACAAAATAGTAATATTTGGCGATATCTTTAAGCCAATTACTCCTGTTGCAATAGCTGCCACAATAATTAATAATACGATACTTGCTTCTCGAACACTCACGGTCTTCTTTTTCTGTTTTTCTTTCATTTCGTTACTCTCCTCTAACCTTTTTTCTGAATACTCTGACATTAAAGGATCTTATGATAACGAATAACCCCTCCACAACTCATTGAAAACGCCTCCTAAAGCTACATAAAAAGAGAGATTCATCCTTAAAGAATAAGGACGAATCTCTCCGCGGTACCACCTTAATTAGAAGCTTACTTGCTTCTCGCTTATGTATTATGTAATTGTTACTACTTATTAGTGTAATTCACAAATAGATTTGATCGATTCGCAGCAACCATCGACTTTCTGAACAAAACATCTATTTCCTACTGGGCTAATAATTTATGAATCTCAATATACCAAGAAGAAACCGACTTGTCAACGAAAATAGTATAAAAAATTTTTTTCACACGCCAACAAAAATTACTTTTTCTTTTTGTAAAAATAGAAAGAGGTCGGGACAGCAGCGTTTAACTCCGAGAAATAAGAAGGAATTTCCGAAAATTGTTCTTTAATTTTTGGAGAATTTCGGCTTATTTCCGAAGGAGTTGCTTCTGTTCCCGCCGTTTATCAGTTTTTGAGCGTGGAACAAAAATCCAAAGTGATTTTTGTTCCACGCTCCTGTTAATTAATGGGTTGTGCCACCTTGTAGTTGAATATCTTCTTGCGTTTTTACTGCTGCTTCAATCATATAGAACAAAGAATCTGTGATTGCTTCTAATGACATAGAAGCAAACGTTGGTTTATCAATTGTTTGTTCTGGTAGGAACGGAACATGAATAAATCCGCCACGAATAGTTGGATATTTAGTGTTAATTAAGTGTAGTAAGTGATACATAATATCATTACATACAAAGGTTCCTGCTGTATAAGAAATCGCTGCAGGTAATTGATGGTCATGACAATTTTTTACCATCGCTTTAATCGGTAAATTTGTAAAATAGGCTGTTGCTCCATCTTCAACCAACGGCACATCGCTTGGTTGTTGTCCTGCATTATCCGGGATACGCGCTTCCGCTAAATTAATCGCCACTTTTTCAACAGTGACTGTTTGACGGCCGCCTGCTTGTCCAACACAAATCACCATATCTGGTTGATGGGTTTCAATTGCTTCAGCCACTTTTTCACCACTAGTGCCAAAAACAGTTGGCACCTCAACTTTAATAATTTCAGCTCCTGCAATTTCAGCAGGTAATTTTTTGACTGCTTCAAAGGCAGGATTGATTGCTTCTCCTCCAAATGGATCAAAGCCAGTAACGACAACTTTCATTTCGATCATCCTTTCTTATTTGAATAGAATCATATAAACAATTTGGAAAATTAACATGAAAAGTGCAATCGGCAATTGATTTTTAATGACGCCGTACTTATCTTTCATTTCCAACATGGCTACAGGTACGATATTAAAGTTCGCAGCCATCGGTGTTAACAGTGTACCACAAAAACCACATGTTAAGGCAACCATCCCAACTAATGCGGGATCTGCACCTAAAGAAAAGACAAACGGCACACCAATTCCGACTGTCATCACGGTTATTGCTGCAAAGGCATTGCCCATGATAGCCGTAAAAATAACCATTCCCACAGCATAAATAATAATCCCTACATTGACATTTCCTGCTGGTACTACGGCACTAACACCTTTTGAAATAATCTCACCAACACCAGCGCTAGTAAAAACAGCACCTAAACAAGCTAATAGCATTGGCAACGTACTAAGAGGACCGACTGTTTCTAACATTTCCGCCGCATCATCAAAAAATACTTTCGGCGTATTATTTTTAGAAAAGAACATCATGATGAAAATCGCTACAAAGACACCAACACCGACACCGACTAAAGCTCCTAAAGTAGTCAATGTGGCAAAAAGAATTGCAAAAACCCCGATACTTAGTGCGGGAATAAAAATCTTCATTCCTAATTTTTGAGACATTTTTTCCATGTATTCTTTCGAAGGTAAGCGACTTTCTCCTTTTGTCACTTTTTGAAGAATTGCCGGAATTGTCATCACAAAAATAAGTACGCCACAGGCAACTGGTGGGATAAACCGACCAAAACCGATTAAGATCCCTAAAATTCCCCAGAATAAACTAGTCCCATACGCATGTTGATTGGTTTTATCACGAAAACTACGAAAACTTGTATATAACAAGATAATCCCCATAAAAATATAAAGGACTTCCAATAACTTTGCACTCAAATCAATACTTGGATCTGTGAAAAAACTCATTTCAGTCCCTCCTGTCCATAATATTTTTTACGTAATCTTTTTTCTTTTAAAGTAAAGTAAATACTTGCCGAAATTAAGGCAACTAAGGCGACTGGTACTTCCACTAAAGCCAGTTTACCTAATGTCACTTCATAGCCTAAATCTTTCAATGTTGATTGAACAAGCAATGCCCCAGCCCCACCAACAAACAGAACTTGACCAAAGAACCAACAGATATTTTCCATGGCTGAAGCCATCCCTTTTAGTTCTTCTTCATACTCTGGCACCATTGGTAAATTTTTTGATTCAATTGTTCCTAACGCCATTGGCAAAATAATCGGACGCACAAAACCTGCTACCCCACCAAAACTTACGTTAAAAGCGGCGAAGATAATCCGAAAGACACCATAAATGTCAATAATCACACCAGCAGATACCTTTTTGAATCGTTTAATCAACGTAGCCGCTGACTCTTTCAAGCCATTTCTTTCTAACGTTCCTGTTGCTAACATAATAATAATAAAGATAGCCATGCCTCGATTATTCACAAAGGTTGTTCCTAGTGTTTCTAGCATTGATGTCAAACCAAGCCCGCCAGTAAAAGCCGTCACTATTAAAGCAACCATCACAATCAAGATAGCATCAAATTTCAATGCGAAGCCGACAATGACGATCAATACGCCTAATAAAGGTAATAAATCCATCAAATCTCTCCTTCTTAAAATAAAATTTCACTTTCCATTATATGCCAATTTTCGCTCATTTGTAAGACTTTTTTAATTTTTAATGTTATTTTTTCTAAAGATACAGTTTCCAACACTTTTTAGAGCTACCACTCGCACTTTTTTCTTTTTTCCGCTAGAATAAAAGAAACAATAACATTGAGGAGGATTTTTATGTTCCAAACTTTTAGAGAAAATTTTCGGCGCCATACCCTATTGCGCGACGCCGTCTTTATCGTTATCGGAAGTGCCATTGTCTTTAATCCCGGTGCTTTCTTCCAGTTCGCCGGTTATTTAATTGCTGGTTATTTGATGCTTTTAGGGTTAATTAATATTTATGATGACTACAAAATAAAAAAACAAACGGGTAGCTGGGGACTTGGTTTCGTAACAGGTTTAATCTTTGTCGTCTTAGCAGTAGCCTTTTTATTTTTTGCACCGGTGATTGTTTCGATTCTGCCGTTTTTATTAGGGATTAGTATCGTTATAAACGGCCTCGTTCAATTGACTTTTGCTTTAAATACTCGTCAAACAGGTGCGCTTATCTACAGTATTCTGGTTTTAATCGCTGGAGCTGTTTTAGTTTTCAACCCCTTCAAAAGTCTCTTAGTTTTGATGCAAGTCTTTGGATTTATCCTGATTTTCATGGGAGTCATTGAAATTATTGGTCATTTTAGAAATAAAGCTTAACGAAAGGAGCAACTTATGGATAAAGAAAGTACCAAGTGGATCCGCTTTTTAGGTGGGAAAAATTTACTTTACACATTAACTATCCTTTGTCTAATTGCTGTAACTATCTTTTTATTCAACACTGTTTCATTTATCTTTAAACCAATTTTTGTTATTTTTAGTGCCGTCTTAGGCCCGGTACTTTTTGGTATTATTCTATTTTATTTGCTTAATCCAATGGTGAAACGCCTTGAGAAAAAAATTCCCCGTGTTTGGGCGATTGCGATTCTCTATGTCTTAATTATTGCATTACTAGTGTTAGCTGGACTGCAACTTTTCCCAATTATCCAAGACCAAACGGAAGAATTAATCAAACAATTCCCAAGTTTTTGGAAAAGCACGCTCCAAACAGTACAAGAATTTATGGCTAAAACACCTTTTGCAAAAGATTTAGAATCTGCTAATGAGTCGATTAATCAGCTCTGGGGCAAACTTGCAAACTCCTTTAAAGACTTTGCAGGGGATTACCTACAAACAGGCGCACAAGGTCTGGGAAGCGTCTTTTCTGCAGTCTCTTCTACTTTCCTAACCTTGTTTACAGGACCTATCATCGCCTTTTTCCTTTTAAAAGACAAAGAAAAGTTTTATCGCTTTGTAAAAGGCATCATTCCCCCAGCTTTTCGTCCTGATTTTGATGAATATAGCCAAATTGCCAACATTCAAATTGGCGATTATCTAAAAGGTCAAGTCATTGCTTCGTTGGTTTTAGGGATTATGTATTGGCCAGCTTTTCTATTAATTGGTTTACAATTTGGTAGCATTTTAGCTTTAGCTGCTGGTATTTTATGTATTATTCCTTATATCGGGCCATTTATTGCCTTTATTCCTGGATTGATTATTGCCTTTCAGGATTCCACATTTATGGTAGTTAAATTTGTTATCGTCTGGTTTGCCATCCAATTGATTCATGGTGATTTTGTTATTCCTCGTGTGATGGGCGATAAATTAAAAGTCCATCCGATTACTATTTTACTTGTCTTGTTAGTTATGGGTGAACTGTTTGGTTTAATGGGCGTTATTTTTGGGATTCCAATGTATTGCCTAGTTAAAGTGACAGTCATTTATTTATTCCGCAAATTCAAACAACGCTATAACCGCTTTTATGGTGACAACGGCGAGTATGAACACACGAATTTTACTAAAGATCAATATTTAAAATAATACAATGAAAAAACTGGGACATAAGCCGTTTAGACTTATGTCCCAGTTTTTTTACCATACTTCTCTAGCAATTTCTTGAAGTAATTGAACTTTGCGCCATTGTTCTTTCTCCGTCAAACGATTTCCTTCTTCCGTCGAAGCAAAACCACATTGCGGACTAATACTTAAGTTTTCTAAAGGAACAAACTGTTGGGCTTCTTCAATTCGTGCTTTCACTTGTTCAGTCTCTTCTAATTCAGGAAACTTGGAAGTAACTAAACCTAAAACGACTTTGCTGCCATTATTTTGCCAATGTCTTAATGGTGAAAAGTCCCCTGCACGATCTGAGTCATATTCCAAGAAGAAACCATCATAATTCGTAGCAAATAATTCTTTTGCTATCGGTTCATAACCACCTGAAAATAACCAAGATGAAGCATGGTTCCCACGGCAAATGTGTGTGGTTACAGTTAAATCTTCTGGCTTACCATCCAAGGCTTCATTAATAATCGTGGTACATACTTGTGCAATTTCTTCTGGCTGTATTCCTTTTGCTCGTAATTCTTCTTGTTTTGTCTGATCCGCTAGAAACGCCCAATTTGTATCATCAAATTGCAAATAACGGCAACCTCTCTCGTAAAAGGCCGCAATTGCGTCTTTATATGTTTGTGCTAAATCCTTATAAAAATCACCAATCTCTGGATAAATTGTTTGAATGCGCGAGGTGCCGTCGTTGGATAAAATTTCTTGACGTAAAATCATGGTCGGACTAGGGATCGTTGCTTTGGCTACCGTGCCATCACCAACTTCCACCACCTCTTTTAAAAATGAAAAGTCCTCTAAAAATGGATGTTGCGCAGGAAAAGATATTTTATCCACTACGCGGATATTATAGGCCGGAGCTGCTTTTCCATGAAAGGTTTGGTTATACCCCGTTTCTGGGATATAGCCTGTCACACCATTTAATCCTTCTAAGAAATCAATATGCCAAAAACCGCGACGAAATTCACCATCTGTGATTCCCCGTAAGCCGCCAGCTTTTTGTTTTGCTACTAATGCTTTGATTTCTTCATCTTCAATAAGACGTAGCTCTGCTTGAGATAACGCACCTGCTTGGACCTTTTTCCGTGCTTTCTTAATTGTTTCTGGACGTAAAAAACTTCCCACATGATCAACTGTAAAAGGAATCTGACTACTCATTTGCCTCACTCTTTCCTATTTTTATTTATAAAAAAACGCCCTTTTACTAGCCGTAACTAGTAAAAGGGCGATTATTATCGCGGTACCACCTTTTTTCGGAAAGATGACTCTTTCCCTTCAACTGACAATCATAATCAGCGGTCTTGTTAACGAAAGACATTACGTTTTTGCCTACGTTTCGACAAAAATTCCTCCTAGGCCATTTTTCGATACAGACATCTAACTTTTTTCACCAACCAAAGTCTCTCTACCAGCTGTCTTGTATTTACTTTCCTATTCAACAGAAATTATTAGATTATAATTAGAATAACACGTTTAGCAAATTTGTCAACGGAGATGGATGAAATAGTAATGAAAAAAGCAGCTTCTTTTCAGAAGCTGCTTACGTCTATTTTTATCATTGCTGATTAGGCTGAGTGTCCTACGATTGTGCTACCTGAGTAACCAAAACCGACACGTGTAATACCTGGGTTAATTTCCCAATCACGGTGACCGCTACCTGAAGCTGTTACCATGTTTGTTTCATTGTACCACGCCATGATTACTGAGTTACCTGGCGCCCACATAATTGCGATAACTTCATCTCCACGAGACCAGTGATCATTTGGAATACCACCTGCTTCAACTTGTGCTGCACGAGCAGTTGCAGAAGCTGCTAAGCCTGCATCCCATACTACTGGACGTAAACCTAATGATTGACGTAGAACGTTCAATGCATTGATTGTTGGATCAGCAGAAGGCGCTGGTGTTGGTTGCTCTGGTTCTGGTGTTGGTGGTGTAACTGTTCCACCACCAGTTTGGCCACCATTATTTCCATTATCACTTGGTGTTGTAGGTTGTACTGGTTGTTCTGATGAAGAAGAGCCAGTATTTTCTGTTGCACTATTATCTGTACTTGGTGTAGTTGTTTCAGTTGTTTGTTGCGTGCTTGATTCAGTTGCTGAGCTTGAGCTTGCTGGTGCTTGCGCTTCTGTTGTTGAAGAAGAGGCAACTGGTGCTTCTGCTTTTACTTCAGCTTTAGCTTGAACTGGTTTTGCAGCAGCTTGTTTAGCTTTTTCAGCTGCAACTTTTTGTTCAGCAGCTAAGCGTGCTTGCTCTGCTTCAGCAGCTGCTTTTTGTTTTTCTAAGCCAGCTTTAGAACTTTCAGCTGATGATTGTTCTAATGCTAATGAAGCTTTCATTACGTTTAATTCAGATTGTTTAGAAAGTAAATCTTGACGTTTTGTTTCTAATTCAGCTTCTGTTGCTTCAAGTTGTTTCATTTTTTTCTCGTTTTCAGCTTTTTTATCAACAACGGCTTGTTTATCTTCTTTTTGTTGTTGCATTAAGTCGTTGTTGGCACTTACGATTGTTGAAACAGCTTGAACACGGCTGATTGCATCTGCAACTGAGTCCGCATCTAAAACTGCATCTAGCATTGTTGTGCTTTGTCCATTAACTTGAACATCACGTGCTTGATTTTTGATTGCTTCGTTACGTTTTTCAATACGTTGATTCAAGTTTGTAATTTCTTGTTGTAATTGTTCTGATTTTGCTTTTAGTGTTTGCTTTTGTTCACGTAAAGCCATGCTTTCATCAAATACTGAAGATACTTCTGCTTCTAAAGAAGATACTTGTGAAGCTAAATCCCCTTGTTTTGCTTTTAATGATGAAATTTCTTGATTTTTTTCTTCAATTTTTTTATCAACATTGTCCGCCAAAGCGATGCTTGGGGTAGCAATTGCTGATAGCGTTAATGAACATAGTAATACTGATGCAAATAGACGTTTCTTCACTTGTCATTCCTCCGAATTAATTTCTAAAGTTTATTTAAAATATCTTAATCTTTTCTTACGACAAAAACATTCTACCACACCCATATTTCAATTAAGCAATAGAAATGTTACAAAAACATTTCAGATCACTCGTTCTTTCTCCATAATAGGTAAACTTACCTTTTGTAAGGCTTTTATGCCTTGTCATGACTGGTTTTCACGTGTTTTCAATTGTTAAACAATTCTTCGGTTTTTTTTCATATTTTTTCTTTTTTTATTCAAACTTTGCTTCTTTTTTGTCGATATATGCTTTTTTTCGTAAAATTAATCATTTTTCCTTCTTTTTATTAAACGTTTTTGTTACAAAATTCGTTATATTTTGGTAATGAACCAAGAAAAAGGCCGCTTCGTTGAGCCGCCTTTTATTATTTCTATGCAATGTTTTTGATCAAACTATTCAATTTATTTTTTATGGACTTATGGGCCTGTCACTAAATTCCAAGTCACCATTGCTTGATAAGTTTGATCTTTTCTACCTTGATTTGCTGGAATTTCTAATTTGATTTGATCAAAAGAAAAATCAAATTGATAAACATCACTTTCGTCAAACTGACCATTGGCAACAATATGGCTAGCTACACCGTTGGCAACTAATTGAATAGCGGTTGTTTTGCCAAGAGCAACTTTAGTTTCCGTTGGTTGATTGTACTGAATAAAACCTGAAACATTGGTTGTTCCTAACAATAACTTTGTCATTGATGATAGTTGATCCACTCTTCCTTCAAAGGGGGATAGTTCTGCAGTTAGTGCCCAATTGGGTTGTGATTTTTTCAAACGTAAATATGGATTTTCCTGACCATTTTCATAATAATCTGCTGCCTGCTTTAAACCATGTTGCTGCGTGTTGCTAGAAATGGCGACTTTACCAAAATCAAAAGTTGGTGTGCTGATAAAACCTTCCTTATCTGGTGCCACAATTTCTTGATTTTTAGGTTGGATTCTGACAGTATCAGCTGCGTGAACAGCAGAAAAATTCCCATTCATTTCAACAGCCGCTTGTAACACTTGATCTGATTCGCCTGTAGCAATTGTTGTCATCATAATAGTTGCTGTCTGACCAATAGGCACTTCCGTATTTAAAGCAATGCCAACTCGCCAATTTTCATCAGTAATAGGAACAATTTTGTTTGGTTCAGATCCAACACGAATCGTGACTTGGATTGGCCGAGCTAGACCTGGTGACCAACCACTTGCTGGCTTTAAGTTTATTTTTTTTAACGGTACTTCTCCCACATTTGTAAGCATAATCTGCCAAATTTGTATATAGCCACTTGGCATGACTTTGACTAGTCCTTCTATTTGCATTTCAGCTTTTGCAGTTATTTCCTTATATACTGCTGTAATATCGTTCATTTCATTAAAAACAGGGGAGTTTATGGGGCGCTTCGTTTTTTCTAAGCTCTCTTGTTTTGTTTTATCTTGATACCAACCTTGATATAAATAAGTTTTACCGTTAACGCTGTATTGTTGTGGCAGTTTTTTTTCAGCTAAATAGCGAAAGCCATCCGTAGTTATTGGTTGTTGGTGATCCTGAATAAAATCAGATGGTGGTGCAATTTCAACACCGTTGACATCCTCAAATGTGTAATTTTTTTGAGGTACCTCCTTATAGACAACAGTTAAATCATCATTGTCGTCATAGGTAATATCATAACTGGGCGTTACGCTTTTTTCTAAATTTTCAGGTTTCGTTTTCCCTTTATACCATCCTTGAAATTGATATGTTTTTGAGTCGATTTCATAGCTACTTGGCAAAAGGCCGTTCTGTTTAAAGGCGTAAGGGTCACGCTCAATAAGTGTTTGCTTTCCTTGTCTAAACCCCGGTGGTGGAGGGATTGGTTTCCCTTGAGTATCCACAAAATGTTCTGTCACTTTGCGATTGGTAACATGATAATAAACCGGCCCTGAAAATTTAAAGTAATTCAATAGCCCAGATTGATTCGATGAATCAACCTTCACTTGGTTGTACAAAGGAACGATTAGTTTTTGGCTCTCGCTAATGTTAAACGTTACTCCTGTTTTCTGACTATATTGTTGTGCAGACATTTTTTCCAATTCAAATTGCGAAATTGTTGTTGGATATTGGTTTCCTGATGCGTCGGAAATAGTTGGCAGCGGATAATTGGGATCAATTTCCCCTTTCTTATTGTATAAGCTCAAAGAAGTATAATATCTTGGTAAAAAAAATGTTTGATTACTCGCTGCAAGCACCGTTGACATGTCGGAATAGACGGCTACTTTCTCACTTGGAATTACCACTTCTTTTAAATTAGCCACTGTAGATGCTGTCACTGGTTGACTTTCACCTTCCCACACATTTATGCCATTTGGGGAATTGCCTTGCCAACTATGATACTGTAGAAGGATCTCATTGGCGTTTACTGGCTGCCCCTCTTCATTAATAAATCCATAACGATAAGTTAGGTTAGGCGTCTCAATTCTTTCTCTAATCGTTTGACTTGTAACATTAGCCTCATTATCGATTAACTCACTTTTTGGCAATGCTAGTGGTTCTTCATCATGTAGTTTATCCTTTGTCTGTGGTTGTTCACTTTTGGCTTTTTCTGCTGTTAATGAATGATTGGTTCCTTCTCTTACTTGTTTTGTACTTGGTAATGTTTCTGCAAAAACAGTTGTCTGTATTAGTATGGGGAATACTAATATATGGCAGATGCCCGTTACTATCAATTCTTTCCATTTACTTCGCTTCATATTGTCCCTTCTTTCTAAAGAACAATCCAACAATTCTTAGTTAACTAAACATTAAGACACTAAACTTAGCAGAATGATCACTTACCATTTTCAGCAACAGTCTTGTCTTGTGGTATCGGTTTCATTTTTCTCTATACTTTGGATCATTCACTTGTTTCAGCGCTATTCGTCCAATACTTCTTTTTACTAACCAGTTATAACTAGTTTAGCAAAAAAGAATAATTTCTGAAATTCCGAATTTTAAACAGACAGGAGCATTTCCTGAAGATTCTATATATATATCAAGGAAAATCGACCAAAAATAAACTGAAAATAAACTTTTCAATAGAGAATCATAGCTAAAACAGGATAAATTAATCATATTTTCACCTTCCTAGCTTTACCTTTATCAAAAAAAGCTCAAAATGTTAGTTTTGACAACTAACATTTTGAGCTTTTTGTTTTTTTTCTTAACGAATGATTTCGACTTTTTTGTCTGTCTTGACTGTAACACGGCCGTTTTTAATAACATATAACCGTTCTGGAATATCAATAATCGCATGTTCAACCACTTTTGTGTCTAATAAGACTAAATCTGCTTTATTCCCAACTGCGACACCGTATCCTTCTAGTCCCATCGCACGAGCAGGACTTGTTGTTACCATTGGTAGCACTGTTTTTAAGTCATCCGCTCCACCTAGGTGTCCAACAGGAATGGCTAACATCGCTGTTTGAACAATATCCCCTGTGCCATATGGTGTAAAAGCATTGCGAATATTATTTGTAGCAATACAGACATTCACGCCACCATCGCGTAATTTACGGATTGGCGTAACCGCACGTCGAACATTGTACTGATCACCACGAGCCCCTAAATGTAAATCCGTTGCTGGTAAAGCCATCACGCTAATATTTGCTTCCGCCATTTTTGCAATAATAGGCGCCAATTCTGCTTCAGGTAAGGCATGCAATGCCGTTAAGTGGCCCACTGAAACACGGCCTTGGTAGCCTTCAGCGATGGTTTTTTCACATAAATATTCAATACTCATATCATCAGCTTCATCGGCAAAATCTTGGTGTAAATCTACATCTTTATCATATTTTTTAGCAATTTCAAACACTAAATCAATATGTTTTTTCGCTGGTGCATCATTATAAGGAATACCGCCGACAACGTCTGCGCCCATATCCATTGCTTCATACATCATTTGTTCTGTTCCAGGGGCTTTAAAAATTCCTTCTTGCGGAAACGCAACTACTTGCATGTCAATTAACTCTTTGTATTCTTCTTTCAAACGCATAATTGTTTTGAAGCCAGTAAAACCTTGCGCTGGGTCAAATTCTGCATGCGTTCTTAACGCCGTGGTCCCATGAACGATTAACATTTCTAAAGCACGTTTGGCACGGTCGTAAATGTCTTCTTCGGTAAATGTTGGTTTTAATTCTGCGGTTACTTCAATTGCTTCTTTCAACGTACCTGATTTATTTGGTTTACGATCAGCGATTAATGCCTTGTCCAAATGTAAATGGCTTTCTACAAAACCTGGGATTAAAACACGACCATCTGCTTCGATGACTTCTTTGGCATCGCCAGTAATAACTGGGGCGATTTCAATGATTTTTCCTTCTTTAATAGCTATATCTTGTAATGCTTCACCGTCTTGAAGACGAACTTGTTTAATTAATAAATCCATGTTTTCCACTCCCTAAATTGTTTTTTATCCAAAGATTAAACCGATAACTAATAATAGTACAGAGGCAATACTTAACCATTTCACGTTTCCTTTAACAACATCCAAAATTGGAATTTGGAAGCCTGAAGATAAAGCTTGCATAGTAATATTAACGAAACTCATTTGACTACCTAAACCAACACCCATTGCTACAAAACCTAATGCTAACGGCGGGAAGTTCAACGATACAGCAACTGGTAGCACTAAAGTTAAAACAGAACCTACGTAGGCCCCAGCTGGAATCCCAATTAAAATCCCTGTTAAAATGGCAACTGGCACGACAATAAAGGCTGGTGCATTTTCAGCAACACCTGCGATTACAGCAAACGTTCCTGTTTGTGCAATAACATTAATAAAGGCTAAGAAAATCCCTACTTGGAATAAACGAGTCAAAATATATGTAGACCCATCTACCATCGCTTCGACAGATTTGTTCATTGAGAAATCTGTACATAAGAAAATTAAAACTAATGTTAAAATCATGTATACAAGTGGCGTAAAGAAGGCAAAACCAATTAAATCATTCACAATTGGTCCAAAAATTACAGCAAACAATAAGAAAATGGCTGGCAAGGTAATTTTAAATAATTCACCATTGCTCTTTTTATCAAATTCATCATCTGCCGACTCTTTAAAGCCAACATTTCTATGTTTCGTTCCCCAAAAGGCTAACACAATCGCTAATGCTACGAAGAATAACCAGTAAGGTCGCATGGTTGAAACATATGAACCGACACTGATATCGCCTAATTTTGAAACAATACTTGATTCTAATGAAGCGGGTGATGTTGTAAATGATACCGCAGCAGCTAAAGACATTGCTGCAATTAATTCAGGAACAACGCCAACTGCAGCAAAGGCCAATGGCGCAATAACCATCGCACTTCCGCCACCAATTCCTGACATATATGTGGCTGCGGCTAATAAGATAACAATAAAAGCTGAAACATACTCGACTTTTCCTTTTGTGCCTCGTTTGGCTAAAGTTAATGCAGCTGAATAACTACCTGCTTTAAAGACCGCCATCGCAACAGCTGAATTAATGATGGGAACGGTAATTCCTAACATCATTGGGATAGCTTCCAACATCTGTTTATTCGCTTCTTCTAGTCCAATGCCACCAATCAGCATCGCTAAGACGCCACCAATTAAACCAGCGATAATCATATCGACTTTCATAAACAATAGAACCAAAACAACAATCAATGGAATAATCACAACTAATGCCATGATTCCTGTCGGGGCAACTACATCCCCAATCTCATCAGCAAAGGCCGCAACTGGCACAAAAATACTAACTAAGAATGCAAAAATAAGTGCTACTTTTGACGATTTTTTCATCTTACTTTCCTCCAATAGAAAGAAGGCGAGAGCAACGCAGTAGCGAATACTCTCTGCGCTCCTCATTATTTGGCAAAGGCACCTTGCCCGCCATATTTATCGTAATGTACAATCTCACTAACTAAATAATCATAAATACTTTGTGGAATTTCAATGCCTTCTGACATGGCTTTTTGATAGTTTAGCTGACCAATTTCTCCTGGATAGTAAACTTGTTGAAACCCTTCTGCTGTAGGCACACAATGAAGTTCTTCCACCATTTGATTAATATTTTCTTTAAATCGTTCAGAATCTGTAAAGCGGCTTGGATCAATGACTAAAAACATCTGACCCAGATTCCGTTTCTCCGTTAAATCCGCATACATGGAGCTGACATGTTTGCCAAAAGGTAAACCTAACAACGAACCAGCTAAGACATCGACCATCATCATTAGTCCATATCCTTTTGGTCCTGAAATCGGCAATAAACCTCGTACTTCATAAGGATCAGTCGTTGGCTGGCCTTTTTCGTCTACTGCCCATGTGTCGGGAATTTCAACATCTCTTGAACGTGCATCTAAAATTTTCCCCCAAGCCTGTACTGTCGTAGCCATATCAAACACGACTGGTTCATGACCTGCTCTAGGTGCTGCAAAAGCGATTGGATTTGTCCCAAAATAATTGCTTGTACCACCAAACGGTACCACCATTGGATCAGATTGACACATCGAAAGAGCAACCATGCCTTGTTCCGCTGCTTTTTTAACATAATACGATAACGTCCCGCTATGACTCGTTTGAGAAACGCCAACATACGCTAACCCTGATTCTTTGGCTAGATCAACTGCAGCAGCTAATGCTTCGTTACAAACAAATTGACCCACGCCATTATCGCCATGAAAAATGGCAGTGGACGGTCCAGTTTTTTCAAATGATAATTCGGGGTCAATCGTGATCCCGCCTTTTGCAATCCGTTCCGCATAATAATCCATACGAACCGCCCCGTGTGAATGAATACCGCTAGCATCTGCAAAAGTTAAATGTCGAGCAACTTCTTCGGCATGTTCAGAATGTAAACCAGCAGCTTCTAATTTTTGTTTCATCAGCTTTTCTAATTTTTCCGGTGTAACGACAACCATTTCTTCCATTGCGCTTGCTCCTTTATCATTAATCTTAAAAAAGGGAAAGAAAACAAGTGATTTTCTTCTTCGTCCTTGCATTTCCTCCCCTTTTTTCACTACTTATTGCTACTGTTAAAGACAGTATAGTCAATTTCATCCACTGATTTTGCAACTAGAATAGCAGAGTAAACATCTGAATTGACATTTAAAATTGTTCGTAACATGCCAACAAACCATTCGACGCCTGCAAAAATTGCAATACTCTCAATGGGTAAACCCATTTGCGGAACAATCACTGCCAGTGAGACTAAGCCCGCACCGGGAACAACTGCGTTTGCTAGTGAGACAAACGTTGCTGTAATTGCTAAGTAAATCATTTTCGTAATATCAAAATCTAGCTGATACATCTGAGCGATAGTCATTACAGTAAAAGCCATATGCATCGCTGAACCGTTACTGTTTAATGACATACCTAACGGCAACACTAAGTTAGTAATTCGCTTACTTAAACCTAATTTTGTTTCTGTTTCTTCCAAAGCTACTGGTAAAGTAATTGCTGAAGAAGTTGTCGCCAAGGCCATCACAGACATATTTTTCATGTTTGTAATTAAACGTAGTGGACTTACTTTACAGTACAATGTGATAACCAAAATCCAGATGCCCAAAAATAAAATAGTGCCTAATCCATAGACCAATAGATACTTCACTAACGGTAAAATAATTTGAAGGCCTAAGTGACTAATTGTTGAAGCAATTAAAGCAAAAATCCCCAGAGGTGCTAGATACATGACGTATCGAATGACTGTAATGATAACTTCATTAAAGTCCACAATTATTTGGAAGAGTTGTGTCTCTGGATGGCTTTGTAAGTATTTATTCAGTGCTAAACCAAAAAATAATGCAAAGACAATAATTTGAATAATCGATCCTTGAGTCAGTGAATCAAAAATATTTTTCGGAACGAAATTTAAAATCGTATCAGTAATTGAGATTTCTTGCGCTTTAATAGAAGCATCTTGGAAGCCAGTCATTTTAACACCATATCCTGGATTAAAAGTGACTGCCATTAGGACGCCCCATAAAGCGGCAGCTAAGGAGGAAATCCCGAAAACAGCGATTGTTCTACCCCCAAGGCTCGTTAATTCTTTTGGATTAATACTGCCAACTGCTTGGACAATTTGCCCTAAGATCAAGATAGGAATAGCCATTTGCATCAGTCGCAAAAAGACATCTCCAACTATTTTCAAGTAATTGCCGCTAGCAGGAATCAAGAGTCCTACGAGGATTCCTACGACAACAGCAATTGCAATTTGGGTGATCATGGACGGTTTTTTCATGGTAAACTACCCCTTTTGACTGATCACAGTTCCTGCTTCTTTATCGATGTTTTCTAAGTTTTCGATAGAAGTAATGATTGCTTTCCGTTTGTCATCACCTTTTACGAAGTCTAAGGCAGCTTCGATTTTTGGTAGCATACTACCAGCAGCAAAGTGACCTTCTTTAATGTATTCTTCTGCTTCGGCTACACTGATTTGTTCTAATGCTTTTTGATCTGGTTGATTGTAATTAATGTAGATGTTATCAACGCCTGTCAAAATAATCAAACGGTCTGCATCAACGTTTTCAGCTAAAACACGTGCAGAGAAATCTTTGTCGTTAACCGCTTCCACGCCTACGTATTGTCCGTCTTCTGCTACGACCGGAATGCCCCCGCCACCAGAACAGATAGTTAAAACGTCCGCCTCTACTAAAGCACGAACCGCCTCTTTTTCAACAATTTCTTTAGGCATTGGTGATGGAACAACTTTTCGGTAGCCACGGCCAGCATCTTCCACATACGTAGAGCCATCTTTGGCTGCTTCTGCGTCAGCTTCTTCTTTTGTATAGAATGGACCAATTGGTTTGGATGGTTTTTTAAACGAAGGATCTTCTTTGTCCACACGTACTTGCGTAACTACAGAGATAACTGGTTTAGCAATGTTACGTTTTTCAAACTCATTAGTTAAAGCATTTTGTAACCAGTAACCGATGCTTCCTTGTGTCATCGCAACACAAGTATCCAATTTCAACGCTGGATTTTTTTCACTTTCGCCTGCTTTTTGTTGTAAAAGCAAATTCCCTACTTGTGGTCCGTTTCCGTGACAGACAATGACTTGTTCCCCTTTAGCAACAAATTCTGCAATATATTTGGCCGCGTGATTAACGACGGCTTTTTGGCCTTCATCTGTTGGATCCGTATCTAAAATAGCATTCCCACCTAGGGCAATTACGTTTAAACTCATTGATTGATTCGCTCCTTTTTAGTAAAGCAAAGACAAAATCTTTTCAGTATCGACGGATAAGAAATAATTTGTTTACGAAATGAAAGATTTTGTCTTGCTCATTTTGATTGTTTCAGTCATTATCGAAGGGATAATTAACCTAATTTCGGTTTACTCTCATCTTTAGCTAAGAAAGCAAAAGCTAGTAAACCAATAACTAATAGTACACAAGAAAGATAGAAGCCAACTTGCATTGAGCCTGCTGTATCTGCTAAATATCCTGTGACATACGGTGCTAGGATTGACCCTGACATCCCGATAAAATTATAGGCACTTAACGTTGTTCCTAAGGCCGCTTTTGGTGCATGTTTGGTAACAAAAGTCACCATAATTGGATCTAACGCTAATTTCCCTGTTAACCCATAAAGAATTAAAACAGAAATTAACAATGTCCGATTTGTTACAAAAGCAATCGCAAAGACAGATAGGATTGCTAAAGGTACTAATGTAAAGACTAATTTTTTCGTCGCACCTGTTTTATCATTCAAACGAGCGAAGATTAAGGCGCCTGGAATAGAGGCCCATGGTACAAGTGATGAAATGAAACCAACGCTCGCTCCTGTAAAGCCACGTTCAGCAATTAAAAATTGTGGCAACCAAGTAATAATGACAAAGTTTGCATAAATACTTGTGAAACATAAAATAAATGCGGCTAATAAATTACGATTTGAGAAAATTTCTTTTAATGAGATCTTTTCTTGTGGTCCTTCTTCAGCAGCTGCTCGTGCAGCTTCTTCACCAGGACGAATCACTTTTTCTTTCAAAATTGTATAGAAAAGAATTCCTACGATAAACGTTGGAATCGCCATGATAAAGAATGGTTTGCTCCAATGTTCACCATTTTCTAAAACCAACTTACTTGAAAGTAAGTACCCACCTGATGTACCGAAGGCCATCCCACTATTGATGATGGCATTACCGATGGTCCGTTTACTTGCTGGAATCGCTTCTGTCGATAGCGCATATTGTGGGCCATAGTAAGCTCCTTGACCAATACCAGCAATTGCACGAATGACTAAAAACATAACAAAGGTTGTCGCTAATCCACTAAAATAAGTAGAAATAGCAAGAACGATAAACCCAACAGCAATGACTAATTTCCGCCCAATTTTATCGCCAATCATCCCAAAAGGAATCTGTGCAACAGCATAGGTTAGAAAGAAGATGCTATTGGCTAAACCAAGTTGTGTGTTACTTAGACCAAATTGTTCTCCAATGACCCCCATCACTGGATTAAAAATAGTTCGTGTTGCGTACATTAAAATCCAGCCTACGAAGAAAATGGCTACGACTTTAATCCAGTAACTATTGCTCACTTGCACTGCTTGATTTTTTTTACTATTCTCCATGTCTTCTCCTCACTTCTCATCTAACTCTACAGATTGTAAAGCTAGTAACATTCCAAATGACATATCTTTACCAGAGGAATGTCCGATTTGTATAATTCTGTCAATATTTTCGTCAACTCTATTATCCCGATGGTTCTCCAAATCCAAGAGTAACTGATACAACAATGAATTTACATATCCTTTAGCCGAGCTTGCAATATAGCCTTTACTAACATCTGTTGTGGATAAATTTGCTGCCGAAAGAGTAGCGGCTAGCGCCGCAGCTCTTTCATCAGCAAGTATGAACAGAATTGTTTGATACGCCACTAAAATGTCATCACCACTCGGGGTTAACCCTTTGCCCCGACCAATCAGATAATTCGTTACTTCTTGCCATTCCGATAGTGTCCAAACTTTTTGTTTTTGGCTCATTTTTTTGAAAATATGCTTCGCTCGTTCGTCTAAAGGCAGGCCAATTCTACGTTCTAAGTTTCTCGCTAATAAGCGGTCTCGCAACAAGCGTAATTGGTCTTTTTCTAACTTGAAATGAGTAATGTTTAAAGAAACGACCTCGGCAGGTGTGAGTTGGATCGTTTTCACGCCGACTGTACTGTAAAAGGTCAACTGATTTTCTGTGATTTTGACTTTATTACCTTGTTGTACATACGGAAAGATTTCTTGAAACAATTGATCTGGCAAAAACATACCAAAGCTTGATAAATAATTATGGAAGTTTGCAACATTGATTAATTGATCCTGGACTTTCAGATTAAATGAACGTTCAAAAACACTGTGAATGGTTCCCATCTTGCCATATTGGTGGATAGGAAAAATGTAGTCACTAATGACTAGTTGGTTATTCAACCGTAATGCCTAGTTTCTCAGCATACGCTTCTAGGGCTTTTTCAAAACAGCCTAGAGGTGCTCTAACTGTCCCTGCACCAATTTGACCAACACCGGCATTTTTGTGTGCAATCCCTGTATTGATGATTGGTGTAATTCCCAATTCCACCACTTTACGGATATCAATTCCTAAACAAGTTCCTTGGAAATCCCAAGTTGGAATTGAGAATGTTGGGTTGTGTCCTTCACAGATTTTTGCCATTTCATTTGAGGTTGCTAACGCATCTTCAAAGCCACCTGCACCAACAAACCGTGTTACGCCAGGTGCAGCTACCATAGCCATTGCTCCAACACCTACTGTTTCAGTAATTGCACTATCCCCGACATCAGGATTTCCGTCTTCTTCGCTGAAACCAGTGAAGTAAAGACCTTTTGGTGTATTTACTGGTGCGGTATGCCATTGATCGCCTGTTTCTGCAATCCGGACCCCAAAGTTCACGCCGTTACGAGTCATCGTTGTGACAATCGTTCCGTTGGTATCTTTACGGGCACCATCAACAATTGCTTTTCCAGTTGCCATCATGACATTTAAGAAGAATTGATCTGTGTCAGCTAAGAATTTGATTACTTCGTATTTTTGATCTTCTGGAATATCTGTTTTGATAATTAATGGAGACAATTCTTTTAAGAAGTTCAATGATGCGGCAATATTTCTTTGGTGGAACTCGTCACCCATTGTAATAGAGCGCGCAATCAATACGTTTAAGTTCAAGCCTTCTTCAGAAAGTTTCAAGGCTTTCGCAATAGTTGGTCCTAAAACATCTTTAATCCAATCTAAACGATCAACCACTTCTTGTGAATAAGCACCAAAACGCAATACTTTACCGATACCTTCATTCAAGATACAGTATGCTTCGTTACCTTCTAAGCGATTTTCCACAACAAAGACTGGCATATTACCAGAAGTAATACCGCCCATTGGTCCTACTGCTTTTACATGGTGACAAGGAATGAAACGTACTTCGCCAGCTTCAAAAATCTTCAAAGCATCTTCTTCATTGTCTGCCCAACGTTCGAATAATGCAGCTCCGATACAAGCACCTTTCATTGGTCCAGTCATTTCAGACCATTGGATTGGTGGTCCAGCATGAAGTAATGTTTTTTGTGCGTCATCATTTAATTCTGGAATCACCGATTTCGCAGGTACCACATCTACTAAGAATGGTTGTGCATTTTTAATTTTGTCTGTTACTTTGTGATTTTCAGCTTCGATTTGTTCACTGTAATCTTCCAAAGCATCCAAAATTTTAATCATTTTTTTATTGCCGTTAGCACGTGGACGCCAGTTAAATTGAACTGTTTCGCCACCGTAATCAACGATTGATTCTGTAAAGCTTTGCAACCCAACGTTAATAATTCTTGGTTTGGTTGTTAATAGTTCCATTACTTTTTCGCCTGGTTTTGGTACATCGACAGTTGGTCCGTTGTAAGCAACCACTTCTTTATCGTCTTCTGAAATTTCGATTCCTTTTAGCAATAGAGCTAATTGAACAGCTTTAGCATTGCTTTCTGCTACTAAAACGCCGCCTTCTTTCAAACGATCAACAGACGATTGGTAATTTTGCGGATCTTTCGTCGTCCCACAAACAGTTGCAACAAAGTAAAGATCACGTCCTGCTTCTTTGGCTGTGGCACGCGCTTCTTCAATTGCTGGTAACAATGCACCAACCATGTCTTCATGAGCACCATAGCCTAACACCACATCGAATAAGATAATCCCCGTTTTTTCATCTTGTGCGTATTCACGAATTTTTTCGATACGAACATCTGGGTCAATCATTGGGTGCGGACGACCTTGTGTATACATATCATCGCCTAAGTCAATGACTTCATAACCATGAGATTTCAAGACATAACCTTCTGCTTTCACTAAACCGCCAAGATCTAAAGCTTCAGAAATTAACATACCTGCTTCAGAAGCTAATGTACCACCTGAATATAAGCCTTTTACAACTTTATCTTCTGGTAATGTTGGTACAGCTGGTTTTGCTAATGCTTCAAAGTAATTTTTCTTCACGGCCACATCATTTGCTAAATCAACAGCAATTTTAGCTGTTTCTTCTAATGTATGAGCTAGATAAACTTTGCCTTCGTGACTTGTTGGTTTTTCTCCTAAGAAAATCGCAACGACTGGTTTTGAAATGCTTTGTAATAATTCAACCACTTCATCACGAACTTCTTTTGCAGGTGGTTTAGAGATGACTGTAATCACATCGGTTGGTTCGTGATTTTCTAAGGCCACAATAGCATCTTTCACTGTGATAGCGCCTACTTTGTCGCTTAGGTCACGACCACCAGTACCAATGGCGTGAACAACTCCGCCACCTAAGCGGTCAATAATCGTTGTAACTTCTTGAATCCCTGTTCCTGAAGCACCAACAACGCCAATGTTTCCTGGAGAAACAACATTTGTAAAGGCGATTGGAATACTTGAGATAATACCAGTTCCACAGTCAGGCCCCATCATTAGTAAGCCTTTTTCATGCGCTAATTTTTTCAAACGTACTTCATCTTCAATTGACACATTATCCGTGAAAGAGAACACGTGTAAATCATTTTTTAAGGCACGTTCCATTTCTGGCGCACCATATTCACCAGGAATACTGAATAGCGCTACATTCGCCTCTGGTAAAAGATCAAACGCTTCTGACCAAGAAGTTGCTGCTTGTGTTTCTTCACTAGTTCCCTTTGCTGATAAATCATCTAAGAATTCATCAATCGCTGGCATAACTTCTTCCATAATATTTTCTTTTTCACTGTCAACCACAATCATCATGTCGTTTGCAGATGCACTATTGGCCTCATCCGTTAACAAGTTTGTGTTGTTAAGGATGTCTTTGTTGGCATCTGTTCCCATCATGATTTGACTCATGGTTACACCATCTAATGCATTGATTTTATTGGTCAATAACATTAAGTTGATAGAGTCTTGGTAATTGTTTTTCAAAATTACTGTGTGTAACATTGTTCATCCTCCTATCTATTCCTTACAATGCTATTGTATCGAAACGAGAAAGTGTTTTCATCGGACATAATTCTAAAAAAATGGTATAATTTTTATCCATAAGAGGAAAAAAGGAGAAAACGATGAAATTAAGAGAGTTATTATCGATAGGTGACTTAAAAAAAGGTAAAATTTTGACGAAAGAGATTGGTTTAGACAATGAAGTTGACTCGGCAATGGTCTTAGAAGCGATTGATATCGAGAACTGGAGTAGAAAGAATCAGTTAATTTTGACTTCTTTCTACGCATTGCATGATCTACCCGAAAAAGAGTTGGAAAATTTTTTCGTAAAGATGCGCCGAATTGGCATCAGCGGCTTAATTTTGAAAACAGATCGATTCATTAAAATGATTCCAGAGTGGTTTATCGAATTATGTTTCAATTATGAAATTCCTTTAATTAAAATCACACAAGACATTAGCTATGAAAAAATTCTGTTTACGATTTACGAGCCTTTGTTGAATTATCAGTCGCATGTCTTACGTACGTATTACGATGTACGCCAACGTTTCACCAAATTAGAGCGCCACTACCCAACGGTTGAGACGATTATGCAAGAATTTTATGACATCATTAAATTACCCTTCGCTTTAAAAATGTTGGATAAACATCTGGAAATTAGCGATGGCGACTTACCCCATGATGCGATTGTGCTCTCAAGAGAAAAACTAAAAAACAGTGAGTTCACTAAAAATGATTACTCTCTTTTAACACTTTATTCTCATGCCAACCCCAAAAAACAGTTGGCACTAGAAGTTTCTATTTTCAATAGTTATTCCACTAATTGTTTACTTCTGGTTTATTTACAAGATGAAAAGGTTAAAGAAACGGATTTAGTGATTATCGAAAATGCGATTGATGTCTTACAAGAAAAATTCAATACCGAAAATTTGTTAAAAAAAGAACGGTATACTCGTTTGAACAACTTAGCGGATGCTATTTTACAAAATACACCGCAAAATCCTGACGAGCTAAACAGTTTGCTTCGTGAAGTGCAAATGCAAGAGCTAGATTCTTACCAAGCGATTGCTTTTTCTACCAAAGACACCAATACACAACTCATGAAAGAACGAATTATTGCCTTACTTCGTACCCTGCGTGTGAAATCCATCTTCTTCGATCAGCTAAATTATTCGGCGGTCCTTTTTAACTTCAATGAAAGTGATGGAAAAATTACAAAGCTGCAATTAAGTCGTTTATTAGCTGAACTTTTAGAAGAAAACGACACGCTTACCGTTGCCGTCAGCAGTTTAAAATCACGAGAAGGGATTAAAGAGCTACTGATTGAATGTCTGGACATTCTGCGCTTTAATGAAACTTTTTATAACGGACCAATTGTCACCTTAGCCGATATCGGGGTATTTAAAAATTTTATCCGCGAAGACCAATTGGAAAATTTAGACGAATTAATTCCTCGCGCACTTTATCAATTAGCCGAAAATAACTACGATTTGTTTGAAACCTTGTACAGTTTTTTCCAAAATAATCGCAATTATAAACAGACCTCTGAAGCGATGTTCCTTCATTCAAAAACGATTCGTTATCGTTTAAACAAAGTGGAACAACTTCTTGATATTGACTTAGCTAATCCCTTGCAATTGTTAAATTATGAAATTGCCACATACATTATAAAGATGAGGAGACGTGCACTTGAAAAACAATCAAACACTCGCTAATGGCGCAACAGTTACTATCTACCCCGCTACGACTGAATCAACGAACTATGTCGTCTATTTACACGGTGGCGGGATGATTTATGGAACCAAAAGTGATTTACCAGAAGAACTGAAGGAGCTGTTTACAAGCAATGGCTATACCGTTTTAGCACTGGACTATTTGTTGGCTCCAAATACAAAAATCGATCACATCTTAGGGACACTAACAGAAACCTTCCAATTGCTAAACGAAGCGATTATTCAAAACCAGCCCTTTGGTTTGTGCGGACGTTCCGCTGGCGGTTATTTAATGTTACAGTTAACCAAACAATTACAAACATTAAATTTGACGCCACAATTTTTAGTCAATTTTTACGGCTATACAGATTTAGAATTTATTAAAGAGCCACGGAAATTATTAAAGCAAGCCATTTCCGCTAAAGAAATAGCTACCATCGACCAAACAAAGCCTGTTTGGGATGATCCTTTTCTTTCTCGCTATCTGCTGTATCATTACAGTATTCAGCAAGCGCTATTGCCGCACTTTTACGGATTACCAGAAAATGGGGACTGGTCTGCTTACGCACTGTCAGACGAAACATTAAAAACTTTTCCACCTTGTTTCAGTACAGCTAGCAGCTCAGACGAAGAAGTGCCGTTCCGCTATAGCAAAAAAATCGGACGGACCATTCCTGAGAGTACCTTTAAAGTGGTTTACTATTTAGAACATGATTTTTTAAAACAAACCAACGATCCTTCGGTCATCACTTTATTTGAGCAATTGGATAGCTGGCTGAAGGAACGATAAGCATAACAAAAAGAAGCGAGAAATCTCGCTTCTTTTTGTTATTTTTGATAAAGTGTGGTTCCTTTTACCACACTGATTTCCACCGGTGTCTGACGAGCGACAAAAGCCGCCGCACATTCTGCTTCAGTGAGTAAGTAAGTTGCTTCAGCACCAACTTGCGGCCAATTTGCTTGCCCTTGTTCGTCTAAAGTTGTGACACCATCTGTCACTAAGCCCAATAATTGGGTTAAAGCATCTTGATCTTTCACATTAAAAAGTTCACCTAAACGAGCCAATTTTTCTTGTAATGAACCATCACCATAGGGAGACCAGCAATCGTAGATATTGTCACAACCAAGATGAACATTGACTCCATGACGTAACAATTCCATAATTGGCGGAATCGTATTAGGTGTGATTGGCACGCTGGAATTAATATGAATTTTTTCTGCTGCTAAAGCATCATAAACTTCGGCACGTTCTTCACCAATGAAATCATTTAACCCGAAGGCATGGCTGATAAATACTTTGTCTTGTAGGCCATATTCTTTCGTTAAACGGATAATTTCTTTAATCGTTGTTGTCCCAGCTTCGTGACGGTCATGTAAATGAATATCCACACCGACACCATGTTTATCTGCTAAGCGGAATGTTTCAGCCAATGATTTTTTGTAATCACCATCTAGTGAATAAGGATCCACGCCACCAATAAAATCGGCGCCTTTTGCCAATGCTTGATCAACTAATTCAACGGAATCTGAACGTAGTAAGCCGTGCTGTGGAAAGACGACAATTTCTACCGCAAATGGTTTCGTTTGGGCCAATGCTTGGACTTCATCAAAATAACGTAAGTCTGTCATCGGTTCCACGTCGACATGTGTTCTGAAGGCTGTCGCGCCATGTGGTAATTCTAAGTCAATTAAATGGTTGGCGCGTTCTGTTAAAGAAAGTTCTAAACTATCTAAATAAGGGATTTCTGCTTCGACACGTTCCACAATTGACTTCGCTGGCGTCACCGGATACCACGGAACACCTAGTTTACTTTTATCAAAGTGACAATGTTTTTCAATCAAACCTGGTAAAATCAATTGATGGTGACCATCAATAATTGTCAACCTAGGTTCTTCTACCAATTCTTCATTGGGGATGATTTTCGTAAATACTCCATCTGTTACTTCAATTGCCACTTCTTTGGTTACTGTCCCAGATAACCAGTCACCTTCTTTTTGATACCCTGTTTCAATTCGAACATTTTTTAACCAATAATTCATGCTTTCCTTCACTCCTACCTGTATTTATTCCTTCCCGAAAGGACACAATACTTAGTTGTACTGTGCTAAAATTTTACTAATTTCCGTATAACCTTTTTGATTGGCATAGTCCATTGCTGTTCGACCAGAATTGTCTTTAATGGATTGATCCGCACCATTTTCCATTAACAATTTTACAATATCTTGGTAAAGTTGGTTCCCTTCACGTAACCCCACTGCCTCAATCAATGCTGTATAGCCAAAGTCATTTTGGAAATCTATGTCTTCTCGTCCATCTTCTAACAAGAGCTTCACATTGTCAATATGTCCTTTTTCAGCTGCCGGAATTAACGCATTGCCACCGTAACGGTTATGCTTATTTAAATCTGGGGTCGCATTTTTTAACATATACGCTAAAATCTCCGTACGTCCTTGCGCTCCCGCATAAAGATAGGGACTATCACTAATGCTATTTTGCAGATTAATATCGGCACCCCGATCAATCAACGCTTTTGCAATCTCAATGTCATTATTGTGAACAGCGATATTGAGCGGTGTGTTGCCTTCTGTGTCGACTTCATCCACTTGATAAGTAGTATCTTGTAAAATTTCCTTGACCTTCTTCGTATCTCGTTGATTGGCTGCTTCTAAAAGCGCACCCACTTCATAGGTCTTCATCGGTTCTTTCACTTCCTCTTTTGATGTTGTTTGAGCCACCGAACGGGTTGTACTGGTGCTTTCAGTTTTTGCACTACTTTGAGTAGTCACCGTTTGACTATTTTTTGACGCTGCGGAGGGTGTTTCTCCTCCTTGACACGCAGCAAGTAATGGAATGGTCACGACACTTAATAGCCCCATTAAAATTTTTTTGTTCATTGTGCTCAACTTCCTTTCCTCGAGAGAAATATGAGATTTTTCTCCAGTGGTTCTAATCTAACGAATCTTTTTTTATTTGTCGATTAAAACGCTTTCTCTGTTTTTCTATTTTAAAAAGAGAGAAACCAAAAGAAGTCGAAACTTTTTTTGGTTTCCATTCGTATGTTTTGTTCTTAAAAGGTAAATTCAGGATTAAAAGTTCCTTGGTATGGTTCATGTTCCACATAGACTTGGATATCGTTTCCTTCGTTATCTTTACCCATTCGTGTGTACGTAAAACGATTATCATTCAATTCTGTTAACTCTAAGACAGCGCCATAGCGATTGGTTCCAATCGAAACATGGGCACGGAATTTATTTTGATTTCCTACTTTAAAGTAGCCATAGTCGCCACGAGTTTCACCAGTTTGTAAATTGAAAAATTCATATTTGCTGCTATCTTGGTCAAATTTCGCTAAGCTGATAAAGTTTTGGTTGGCCGAAGTTACGTCATTGCCATCTTTATCCACTACTTTTGTGCCATTCCAAAGAAGTTGCGGTGTCCCATCAAAGGAAGTTTTACCAATAATTTCATCCCCTTGTCGATTTACATCAATCTGGCCTGTTTGTTCTGTCATGGCACGGCGTCCATTCGTGAATTCTAGTGTTCTGGGACGATTATTGGGGTATGGCTGCGGACGACCATAAACTGGTCCTGAGGTTGCTTTGTTTTCTACGAAAACTTCAATATCATTTCCGTTTTTATCTTTCCCCATCTGTCTATACGTAAAAGTATCTTGGTATAAAGTTCTAAGTGGGTATACACCTTGATAATTTTTGGTTTCAGAAATAATTACAAGACGGGAAACATCTGTAATACCAGCGGTCATAAAGAAGGTTCCTTCATCTCCTGTTGATTCTCCAGTCTCTTTATCAAAAAATTCATAGAAACTAGTGGTTGCATCAAATTTGATTGCATGTAATAGGTTTTGATTTTCATCTGTTAAGTCATTCCCATTTCGATCATAAACGCGTGTTCCAGCCCAATCTTTTTCTGATAATCCTTCATCTTGTCTAATACCAACTGAACGTAAATACTCAGGTAAATCCCCTAAATTATTGGGATTGTCTACGCTTTGAGGAACGTATGCTTCTGCCGTCAAAGCCCCTCCTGCTCCACCAACTAATAACGCACTTAAAGCCAACAACGTAATTGTACCAACGATTTTTTTCTTCATAAACGACTACTCCCTTTCCTTTTGATAATTTAAGGATAGCAAGTAGTTATTAACTCCACCTGTCCATAATATGAACAAATTATTAAATAATAATCATTATAATTATCTTAATAATAATATTTAATTATAACTAATAACAATTTATTTATAGAAGAAGAGAAAACAAAAGAACGTTGGGGGACGTTCTTTTGTTAAATAAGAGAGAAGACAAGAGACTTTTAGAAAGTAAAGGCTGGGTGATATGTGCCTTGGTAAGGTTCATGTTCCACGAACACTTGAATATCATTACCAGCATTATCTTTACCCATTCGAGTATACGTAAATCGATCATTGTTTAGTTCCGTTAATTCTAGCGCTGCACCGTAGCGATTCGTACCAATAGATACATGGGCCCGAATCTTGTTATTGTCCACCACTTGGAAGTACCCAAAATCGCCGCGGGTTTCACCTTTTTGTAAATTGAAAAATTCATATTTACTTGTGTTTGGATCAAATTTCGCTAAACTAATGAAATTTTGATTGGCCGCTGTCACATCATTACCGTTTTTATCTACGACTTTTGTACCATTCCACAAGGTTGTTCCTAAAATTTTATCCCCTGATTTATTTGTCACAATTTTGCCAGTTTGATTGGTTAATGCTTCACGTCCATTTGTAAAAGCTAATTTTTTCCCGTGATAAGGGATGTGTTCCACGTAAACTTCAACATCATTCCCCAGTTTATCTTTCCCTAAACGCTTGTAAGTAAATTTGTCTTTACTCACTTCGGTTAAATCCACTACGGCTTGATAATTTTGTGTCCGCGAAATTAAAATTCGTTTTGTGCCATCACCCGTCACAAAAAATGTTCCTTCGTCACCACGGGTTTCCCCAGTATTTTTGTCGAAAAACTCGTAAAAATCGGTTTCACCATCATATTTTGCTAAACCAATAAAATTAGTATTTTCTGCCGTCAAATCATTACCAGCAGCATCATAAACACGGGTTCCTTGCCAGTCCGTGCCAAATAAAATCTTAGTCGCCTTGTCGCCTCTTGTTTGGCCATTGTTTTGATGTTTGCCTAAATTTGCTGTAGCACTATTTGGATTGGCTGCATGACCTGCAAATGCTGGACTTGCATAACCTGCTATAAGTAACGTACTTAATGTTACTAAAGTAATCGAACTTAATACTTTCTTTTTCATAAAGCATCGCTCCTTTTCTTTGATAAACCTATCTTAACAAACGATTCTAAACTACCACTGTCAGAAAAATGAACAATTTATAAACGATTAAAAACAACTATAAACTATTTTTTTGTTAAAAATGAAGCGGTCAAAAGAATCCTTTACTTCCTTTTGACCGCTTCATCCACTCGTGATTGACTAATTAGAACGTGAAGTCTGGCGTAAAGTCTCCTTCATATGGTTCATGTTCTACAAAGACTTTAATTTCTTTGCCATTGTTGTCTTTACCCATTCGTGTATACGTAAAACGTTTATCATTTAATTCTGTTAATTCTAATGCAGCTCCATATTTATTGTCACCAATTGAAACGTGAGCACGGATTTTGTTATTATCAATTACTTGGAAGTAACCAAAATCTCCACGTGTTTTACCCGTTTCTAAATCAAAGAATTCATATTTACTTGTTTTATTATCAAATTTCGCTAAACTAATAAACATTTTATTTGCTTCAGTAACATCGTTACCGTCTTCATCTAAAACTTTCGTGCCATTCCATAATGTAGCCCCTAAAATGTCATCCCCAGGTTCACTGGTAACAATCTTGCCAGTTTCTGTTTCTAAATCTTTACGGCCATTCGTAAAGGTTAATTTCTCGTCAGAATAAGGGATATGTTCTACAAAGACTTCTACATCTTTCCCGTCTTTATCTTTACCCATTCGCTTATAGGTAAATTTATCTTTCGTCACTTCCGTTAAATCGACCACCGCTTGATAGTTTTGTGTATCCGAAATTAAGATACGCTTTTCGCCATCGTCTGTCACAAAGAATGTGCCTTCATCGCCACGGGTTTCACCTGTTTCTTTGTCGAAAAATTCATAAAAACCTGTTTCACCATCATATTTTGCTAAACCAATAAAATTAGCATTTTCTGCTGTTAAATCATTATTATTTTTGTCGTAAACTTTTGTGCCTTGCCAATCAGTACTGGATAAAATTTCTGTTAATTCTTGTCCTTTTGATTGCTCTTTAGCTGCTTCTGCTGAACTAGAGACTGCAGTGCTTGAGCTAGCTGCACTTGATTTATCTGTTGCAGAGTTGGCTCCGCCAGCACAGCCTGCAATCAACAACGTACTAAAGGTTAATAAGGTAAGCGCACTAAAAACTTTTTTCTTTTTCATGATTGGTAATCCCCTTTTTCTTTTTGATATATTTAGAATAGCAAAGCCTTATAAACTCCTACTTGCCGAAAAATGAACAAATTATAAACAAATGAAAAAAAGTTAATAACAATACTAGCTTTTTTTTGTTCACTTGTAATACACTATAAGTAAGAAATAGATTAAAACCACTAGGAGGGACGCTTTTGACCATTAAACGCCGCTTTTTTATTTCTTATATTAGTGCCATCATTATTACTTTAGCCTCTGTTTTAGCTGTTTTATCCTTAGCTTCTTACATCACATTAGGAACTGTCCCCAGTTTGCCCCAAGCTTACCGAATGATGAATAAGCAACGACCATTGACCGCTAACGAAGAAGAAAGTTATTTGGCCTTAGATCAACTGTTAAAAAAGTCACCGAAATTACTAGATACGCCTTTAAGTAAAGAATTAAAGGAAACGATTCAAACAATTGAGGCAAAAGGATTAAGTGTGATTATTCGAAAGAATGCACGGTTTCCTTATTATTCGGATAATTTAGTAGAAAAATCTTTGTCTGTACATATTCCAAACTACGAAATGAATAATATTATGCCAACTGGCACACTGGATAATGCAGGGCGTCTATATCATTATGTCAAATCCGATTTTCATTATTTAGATGGTTCTAACGGGAGCTTTATTGTCTTGAAACGCGAAAGCAGCCTTTTTGAATTCTTCACACGCTGGATTATCTGGATGATTTTGTTAATTATCCTTGTAGCAATTGCGGCAGCTTGGCTCATTAATAAGCGCTTAACCAAAACCACTATCGAGCCATTAGAAGCATTAGAAAAAGCGACTAAAACATTGGGTAAGGATGCCCAAAAAGAAAATCCATTTACACCAACTAGCCACCAAACCGTCTCAACAGAAGTCAAACAGCTCCAACTTAGTTTTGAACAAATGTGGCAAGATTTAGAAGAAGCCAATGCGGAACGCGAAAAATATGAAGCTAATCGGAAAGAATTAATTGCAAATATTTCTCATGACTTAAAAACACCAATTACTTCTATTATTGGTTACGTTGAAGGTTTGATGGATGGCGTTGCCAATACTGAAGAAAAAAAACAGCGCTATTTAACGGTCATTCATGAAAAAAGTTTAGGCCTCAATGATTTAATTGAAGAATTATTTTTGTATTCTAAATTAGACCTAGATCGTGCTGTCTTTACAATGGAAAAGACCAATTTCACTCGTTTTATTGCACATATTCTTGAAGAATACCGTTTGGAACAAGAACTCGTGATCACTTCTGTACTTCCCACCGAAGCTTTATACGTTCAAATGGATCCCACGCAGATGAATCGCGTGATTACCAATCTAATTCAAAATAGCATTAAATTTGCGGATCCCACTAAAGAACAACTAGCCTTTACGATTTCTTTAACGCATAATCAAACAGACTTAGTTTTAACCATTACAGATAACGGCATTGGTATCGATAAAAAAGAATTACCTTATTTATTCGAACGCTTCTATCGTGTAGACAAATCTCGAACCCCAACAGTTAAAGGAAGCGGCTTGGGATTAAGTATTGTCAAACAAATTATTGACTATCATCAGGGAACAATCACTGTCACAAGTAAAAAAGGAGACGGCACCAACGTGATAATTACGTTGCCGTTGTTGGAGGATGAAAAATGAAACCACATGTATTAATTATTGAAGATGATCCAAGCATTGCTGATTTGCAAAAAGATTATTTAGAAATTAACGATATGACTGTCACAATTGAACATGATGGAAAAAAAGGATTGGAAGCAGCTTTAAATGAGCCCTTTGATTTAATTATTTTAGATGTGATGCTGCCAACTATGGATGGTTTTGAAATCTGTCGTGCAATTCGGAAAAAAAAGCAAACGCCGATCATGATTGTTTCGGCTAAAAAAGAAGATATTGATAAAATTCGTGGGCTTGGCTTAGGTGCAGATGATTATATAATCAAGCCGTTTAGTCCCAATGAATTAGTCGCTCGAGCAAAAGCCCATATGAACCGTTATCAATTGTTAAGCAAAGCAGAACAACCACCACAATTACTAAAAATCAATGAAATCGCTGTCGACACTGCCGCCCACAAAGTGTTTGTTTTAGAAAATGAAGTTATTTTTACAAGCAAAGAATACAAATTGTTGGTTTTCTTGATGGAACATCCTAACCGTGTGTGGAATAAAGAAGAACTTTTTGAAAGTGTCTGGGGGTTTGATGCCTTAGATACTGAGGTTTCGACTGTCGTTGTTCACATTAAACGGATTCGGGAAAAATTAAAAAAAGCCAATCTTTCTGACTCTCCAATTGAAACGCTCTGGGGAAGTGGCTACCGCTTCAATCGATAAAGAGAGCAAAAATAAGTCGGAGCCTATTTCTAGGCTCCAACTTATTTTTTATTAATTTACACGAGAAAATTTTTGATAAAGTTGGTTGAAAACAATCATAAACTGTTCAATTTCTGCCATTGTATTGCTTTCATCTAAACTAATGCGCACAGCGGAAGTCGCCAATTCCCCAGGCACATGCATGGCATACAAGGTGCTACTAGCCATTTTTTTTCGGCTAGAACAAGCACTCGTAGTCGAAATATAAATCTGTTTTTCTTCCAATGCATGGACTAGCACTTCGCCACGAATCCCTTTCAAAGCAAAACATAAAATGTGTGGCGCAAAATGTTCATTATCTTGTGAAAAAACAGTCACATTTTGAAATTCTTCTAGCGCCTTTAATAAATAACTCCGTAATGTCGCCACATGTTGCGGCCGTTGTTGTTCGTTCTCTAAATGCAAACGTAACGCTTTGGCCATTGCCACAATTGCTGGTACGTTTTCTGTCCCACTGCGTTGGTTGTTTTCTTGCCCGCCTCCTGTTAAAAGCGGCGCTAAACGTTTTCCTTGTTTCCAATACATAAAACCGATGCCTCGTGGTCCATGAAATTTATGTGCAGAAAACGTTGCAAAATCCACCCGATCCGTTAACCACTCTGAGTAATTAACTTTCCCAATTGCTTGAACCGCGTCTACATGAAAATGAATTTTAGGAAACTCCGCTAAAACCTCGCTGATTTTTTTAATTGGTTGAATCGTTCCCACTTCATTGTTCACTGCCATAACAGAAACCAAAATCGTTTCTTTTCTAATTAATTTCTGTAGTTCCTCGACTTTTACACGACCTTCTTTATCCACTGGCGCATAAGAAAGTTCAAAACCTAGTTCGACTAATTGTTCCGCTGTTTCTGTAACTGCTGGATGTTCCACTGCAGAAATAATAATATGATTACCAAATTCTCGTTTTTCGATTGCCGTTCCTTTTAAAACCCAGTTATCTCCTTCAGTTCCGCCACTTGTAAAATAGATTTCATTTGCTGAAACATTGATTAGCTCCGCAATCTGCTTCCGTGCTTGTTGTAAGAGCCGATTCGCTTGGTTGCCTAAGTCATGCAGACTAGACGGATTGCCAATAATCCGCTGACTGGTTTTTACATATGTATCTAAAGCCTGGGGGTAAATCGGTGTAGTTGCACTATTATCAAAATAAATCATTTGTCACCCTTCTTTTTTAAAATTCTTTCCCATTATATACTTTCTAAAGTATCACTTCAAGTCACCACCACGCCATAAAAACAGAGGCTTGTCTGTCGACAAACCTCTGTTTAGTGATTGTTTAATTAAATTGCTGTTAAATTAGGGTTATTGATATTTTTAAAATAAAAATCTTCGATTCGCTTGAACGCTCCTGGCTCAACAGCTTCCAATGCCGTTCCAATTTCATCTAATGCATCTTGATAACGGAATTCTGTCGAGAATAAATACATGCTTTTATCTAAAGCCGCTCGGATGGTCTCGTGAGTATGACGATAGCGGTTTGCATATTGCATCATTTGTTCTGTCAGAGCTGCTGCATTGACTAAATCTTTTGTTTTCTTATCTAATAACTCTAAATCATCTTCGCATAAGTCACACAAACGATTGATTTCATCCATGTTAATGCGCATTTTATTTAAGGCTCGGCTTAAATCTTCAATTCGATCCGTTGCCACATAGAAAAATTCTAAGTAATCAGCAGACAAACCTGGTAATCGTTGCTTTTCAACATACCGCTTGATACTCCGTAAACGGAATTCGTATTCGTCGACTTTTTCTTGGGCGACTTTTTCGCCTTTTCTTAGTTCTTTCAATGAAGCATCAATTTCTAATTGTTGATTTTCAATATCATCTAAAATCTTATAGCATTCTTTATAGAATGCTTGAATTTCAGAGTAAGGAACGGTATGTTCTTTCATTCGAGGTTCCAAGTCTTTTTGACGGCGGATAATTTCTTCAATTTCCGTTTGGAAGCCACGACTACGTCCTAGCTCGTTGTTGTTTAAGGTGTAGCTTTGTGATACATGGTCCAATTCAATCATTAATTGACGGTTATTTTTTAAGGAATGAGAAATATAATCGTCAATAATTTTTTGATTGGTCACGACATATTTCTTCGCTTCAATTTCACGTTCCATCACTTCATATAATGCATCAATCGCCGTTGCTGTGTCGCGATTTGCGACCTCTACTGCAGCAATCTCTGTTTTTTCTAAATCAGCCATTGAATTCTCGACACGTTTTTTCGCATGTTGAATTTCTTCAGCAAAGTTTTGTTCAGGGAACACGTAATCGTCAGCTAATAATTGGTTGTAGCCTTCTTCGATTTCTTTTAATTGATCTGGGAAAGTTTCATTTAATTCTTCATACATTGGTGGAATCCGTTTCATTAAGTCTTCCAATTCATACGTATGACGTTCCGCATCTTCTAGGACTTCTCGAGCCTCAATTGGGTCCCCCGATGTATTTAGTGTGACAAATTGTGTGAATTCAATTTCGACGTTTCTTAATTGTTTTTGGATTTCGGAGTAAGCTGGACCAAAGCTAGCTTTATCATCTTTTAGTGATTTACTTAATTCTTCATAGACATCCAAAGCTTTTTGAACTTCTAATGAATTGCGCTCTTCACTTTCACGTAATTCTTTCAAGCCATTACGAATGACTTCCACTTCGGCTTCCATTTCGGTCATCGTTTCATTCGCTTCCACGACTGCTTTCTTCGCTTTCATGAAACGGAAAATTTCATTTTGATTTTCGACTTCATAAATTTGACTCTCTAGTTCGGCGAAAGAACGCGTCGATAGTTCTACCCAACGTTGATTCCATTCACGGAAACTATTTTGACTCTGTCCAACTAGATGCATTTTTTTAATGTCATCGATTTCTTCAAAGACTGGCAAGTCAAACAGGGCTTCTTTACGAACTTCTAATTCATCTAATTGTTCTTGATTTTTTTTGCGCATAAAATAACCAATTAAGTATAGCACCGCAGCAATAATAACGATTACTAGTACTAAAATGATAATCCAATTATTCTTCATTTTGGCTCCTCCGATAATTTTTCTATAATAAAAGAAAGGTTGTTTGTTCTCTTCACACGGTTATCTATTGTTCCTGACCCTTGAAAAAGGGCATTCTTGCAGAAATACCTATAGAAAATTATAGCACAAACTGTATATTCATTCACTAGTTATAACAAACTTTTTTAAGAAAACCCGCGATCTTCTTACGAAGGGGTTGATTCACTGCTTTCATCGATCCGATTTTCACTAATTTTTTTACAAATATCACTTAGTTGTGTTAAGAAGGCATCCGCTTGACTTTGATCCATCCCAAAGTGTTCATCGCGCATCGCCCAAACTTCTAGCCCAGCTTCTTTGGCAGAGGCAATGCCTTTTTCTGAATCTTCAATGGCTATACATTCCTGTGGCGCAACAGCTAATTCTTGTAACGTGTGCAGATAAATATCCGGCGCCGGTTTACTTTCTTCGAAATCTTCCCCACTCACGACCGCATCAAAATAACTACTTAATTGCCCCACTGTCAAAACCTCTTCAATTGCGTCTTTTGTGGAAGAAGAAGCTAATCCGATTTTATAGCCTTGTCTTTTTAAAAATTGTAAAACACGTTTCGCATTTTCATCAAGCACAGCTAAATAATCTATCGGATGCGCTTTTTTATAGGCTATGTATTGTTCATTTAAAAAAGCAATATCTAGCTCTTTTTTGTTGACTTGTTCAATCTTTTGCCATAATGAACGCATATCCGCACCGACTAATTCTGGCAAGATTAGGCCCTCAATGGTTAAATCAAATTCCGCTAAAAATGCTTTACGTCGCTCATAATAATAAGCTTCGCTATCTACTAGGACACCGTCCATATCAAAAATAATGGCAGTTTTGGATTCTGTCATACTATTTAACTCCTTCGTTACGACTCATATCTTTACAGTTTAACAAAATTTTAAGGAAAAATGAAGAACAAATATTTTCATGATTTCCTAACTTTCTGAAAATAAGTGGTTGCTTTTCTAAATGTTTTTCGGTATCCTTTTACTAATCTACAAATGAGAAAATAATTAAAAACAGGAGTGATAAACGTGAACGTAGTTAAATTCGGCGGTAGCTCGCTAGCATCAGCACCACAGTTACAGAAAGTCTTACAAATCGTCAAGGAAGAGCCGCGCCGAACGTTTGTCGTTGTATCCGCTCCTGGAAAGCGAACCCCGCAAGATATTAAAGTGACTGATTTATTGATTCAATACTATCAGCGCTACTTAAATAATGAGGAAATTGAATCGACAATCTCTGCCATCATTCGTCGTTATGAAGATCTTTTTGATGAATTACACTTGGATAAAGCAGTTTTAGCTGATATTGCTATTTCGATTCGCCAATTAGCCACTTTACCAAAAGAAAACAATGCTTTTTTATTTGACTATTTTTTAGCTAGCGGCGAGGACAATAATGCAAAAGTTGTTGCCAGTTTTTTCAATCAGAATGGCTTAGATGCTCGCTACATTAGTCCAAAAGAATTAGGTCTCCTAGTGACACCTGAGCCAGGTAATGCCCGCATTTTACCAAAAGCTTTAGAGAAAATTAGTGCCTATCGTGAGACTCAACAAATCTTGGTTATTCCAGGTTTCTTTGGTTATACAGAAGCCGGCGAAATTTGTACTTTTTCTCGTGGCGGTTCCGATATCACAGGGTCCATTGTTGCCGCAGGTGTTCAAGCAGATTTGTATGAAAACTTTACCGATGTGGACGGAATTTATGTCGCCCATCCTGGAATTATTGAACAGCCTCAAACGATTCAAGAATTGACCTACAGAGAAATGCGGGAGTTAGCTTATGCAGGATTTGCCGTCCTTCACGACGAAGCCTTAATGCCTGCCTATCGCGCAAATATTCCAGTCGTTATCAAAAATACCAACAACCCACATCATCCTGGCACCCTAATTACCACCTCTCGCAAAGTGAAGCATGCTCCTGTTGTAGGAATTGCTAGTGATCAAGGGTTCGCAAGTATTTACATTAGTAAGTATTTAATGAATAGAGAATTAGGTTTTGGGCGACGGCTCTTAGAAGTACTAGAAAAATTAGCCTTGAGCTATGAGCATATGCCCTCAGGAATTGATGACATCACGATTGTTTTAAGAGAAGACCAGTTAACAACTGAAATTGAAAATCGACTGATGGCCCAACTCCAAGAAGTTTTAGCGCCTGATGAGTTACGCATCACGCATCACCTTTCCATGATTATGATTGTTGGCGAAGGCATGCGCCAACGAATTGGGGTTACTGCTGAAAGTACAATGGCGTTAGCCAAAGAAAAAATCAACTTAGAAATGATTAACCAAGGATCTTCGGAAGTAAGTATTATGTTTGGTATCAAAAAAGAACAAGAGGAAAAAGCCATCAAAGCCTTATATCGGACGTTCTTCCATGATTAATGAAAAAGACGAATGAGTTTTCTCATTCGTCTTTTTCATTGGTTTCAGTAATTTTCAATTGGCGCTGAATTTCCGCTTTAATTTTAGCTTCTGGCGCAAAATCTTGTTCCCAATTTTCAGGTTTTAATACTTTATTTGTTTCTGGATCATAATGTGGCTGCCCATCTGGAAATAATTTCCCCATATTGGCTTGATGAACGATTTCAATAATTTTTGTTGGATTGACGCCCATTAAGCAAAACGAACCATAAGTAAAATACAATAAATCAACTAGTGCATCCACTTCCTCCACTAAAGGATCAGATACTGGTTTGCCTTTCGCCAAGACTTTCTGCTCTGCTTTATCGACAGATTTTTTTAATCCGTTGACCAATTGTTGAAAAAGTACTTGGTCATTATCAGCAGCACTATATAAAAATTCTACAAGTTCTTCAACTTTAAACTCTGCTCGTCGACTGGCTAACTCCGGCGAAAAAGCAGTTGGTTGCTCTGGTTGTTGTGGATTAAAAACCTCGTGGAAGGCACAAGCCATTTCATAAGGGGATTGCTTTTCAGACATTCAGCTACCTTCTTTCTCAAAATAAATCTAATTGTTTTGGATTCAAATCATCGTAACTCAAATTCAAGACTTTTTGCATCTGTAGAGCGTTTTCTGCGGCATCGCCGCCAGAATTATTATTAAAAATTACGCCCACTTCTTTAGCTTCTTGCGACATTTTTAAAACAGCTTCGCTTAAATCAGCGATTTCCTGCGTATTATAATGATAAAGGGTTCTTTTTTTTCGCCACTCTGCATCATTGGCTAACCAGCCAGCCGCATTACGTCCGTGAAACCGGAAGAGCACGAGATTAGGATTCGTTACATAAGGATAAAAGGGCACTGGATTCGTAGGAATCTGCGGTTCATCTACAATCACAAGTGAAAATTGATTTTCTTTCATAAATTGCAACATTTGTTTTACAAAGTTTGGTTGATACCATGAATTATTTCGTAATTCAATGGCGATGGGTAGGTCTTTAAACCAGTGACGAATTTTTTGCAAGTAAGCGACATTTTCTTTCGTACAACCAAATGTTCCTGAAAATTGTACCAGAAAGGCAAATAATTTTTTACTTTCAATTAATGGGGCCATACTTTCTAAAAAGGCGGTGATCATTTCTTCTTCACTTGCATAATAGGTCTGCCACTCACCTTGACAACTGATTCCACTATAAACTTTCATGACAAAGCGAAAGTTTTCGGGAACTGCTTTGACCCATTCAGCTACTCGTTCTTTGGGAGGAATCCCGTAATACGCCGTGTCCATTTCAACTAGTGGTAAATGACTGGCATATTCATAAAGCGTGGCCCGTTTTTTTCCAGTTAAATAGTCGTGTTCACTAAAAGATGTTAATCCTAAGCGAATCATGTCCTTCCTCCTCTGCGTAACTTTTTATTTTTCTAAACCGTCATCTCAACTTAGTTGGTCCAATCGATATTCGCTTCACAATAGGTTTGACCATCAATCCGAATCTCATGGCGCGTTTTCAACTGATTTTCTTGTTCGACAATTTCGTAATGACTTTCGACTTCTTGGCCATATTCTACTTCTTTATCAAATTTCACAAGAATTTTTTTCGGTTGATGCGTTGTTAAAAAGTCATACCCTAACACATCCAATAACCAATTAAAGTAAATCGCATTATTAACATGTTGATTGCCATCAATATCAAAAAAACGCACACGATAAGGTAAAAAGTTCCCCTCTGTGACCTTTTCAATTTTTTCATGGCGATAAATTTTAGTGATTTTTTCAGAATCAAAAGGTGCAATAATTTCTGGTAACACACTACTGATTTTCCGATTTTTTTGATCCATTAAGACAAAGGTTGATTTCACAAAGACACATTCATTGCCTTCTTCATCATGAACCCAAAAGTTACGATAACAAAAATATTTGTTATAACTCATAGCTTGCGTTGTAATTGCTACTTTTTCACCAACTTTTGGTAAGCGGTGAATCTCTATTTCATAATTGGTGATGACCCAGCCTAGACCAAATCGAGCGACATAAGCCGCATCTCTTCCTAGTAATTCTGTTTGTTCTTCGGATACTTTGATGACAACCGCTAACAAAGCCGGTATCTTCATTGCACCAGTAAAATCGCCGTCATAGTAGGCAACTTCATAAGAGGATGTATGTTTTTTTCCCACGAAATAATCTCCTTTTTCCAATGGCTACTTTCGTGTCATTGTTTCTTCTTAAAAGTATACCACGTGATTTCTTCAATTGCGATTCCGAATGAAAAATTAACAAAACTTTGAAAAACACTATTATTTATATTATTTAAAAACATTCTTAATATTACTTAAAAAATATTGTTTTATTTTTAAAAAT
>OJXZ01000057.1_pt1 | contig 56830 bp, 66 predicted proteins | sample 1600821 | NCBI WGS metagenome assembly OJXZ01 (sample SAMN04436844, study PRJEB24849) | human gut metagenome | biome: human gut; feature: NICU; material: stool | host: Homo sapiens | place: USA: Saint Louis, MO | collected 2011-10-10 | reverse complement strand
CCCTCCGCCATAACGTGCAGCGCCGTCATTAAACGCTGGACGGTATCTGACATGAATTCAACTGCGGCCCCGGATGGCATCGACCGTCCGGTAGCAGTCAGGGTGCCACCATTGTTGATGTACTCATCGGCCAGAGAACTTCCGTCCTGACTGCGGACATAAGTTGTTGAACCTGCCGGAATATTCGCGATATCCGCCTGTGCATCAGCAAGCGTCATATACTGCCTGCTGAGAGGTACGAGGTTTTGACGAATTTCATCGTTTTTCGCCATCATCTGGCGCCATGAATAAAGAGGGTCACCACCACGGTCGGGAACATCTGCGGCGGCACCATTGAGCAGCTTATCCAGGCGCTCGGCGTTATCGAGCAACACAGCGGGAGACGTGCTCCCCAGCTCCGGGTTAAAGGCCATGTTTTTGCTCCAAAAAGAGGCTTCGCCCAAACGAGGGTTTGAGCGAAAAGAGTTAATTAGGGGAGTTTTTGGTTTTAGGCGACGTCGCCAGGGTATGTGGCGTCATCGTAGTCATAAAATTCAGCGCGGTATTGCCGGGCAGTTATCTCGCAGGTTCCATCGTCCTGCGGCACTATCTCGGACACAATGGCGTGATACAGGTCGCTCTCAGAACTACAGAAAATTAACCGGGGAGGCTCAATTATCGGATCATCCAGCAGGATATCGGCGAACTCAGATTGATACGGGACAGATACCTGATAGTTGTCACCAGTGGGTGATGCTTCAAACAGCCGTGATGCTTTTCCATCCTGATAACGCAAATAGACACGTGGATTTGCAAAAGTCCAGTCCAGCGGCTCCGACACATCGAATGTGGTCACCCCACCAGCAGTAGCCATCGACTCAATCAAACACGAAATGGTGTTGCTGCCAGGGATATCATCGGTCAACACAATACGATCCCCGACGTTGTAACAGAGCGCATCCAGTTCCGTCGTCGTTTTATGCGTCATGCGCTGCAGCTGGTATTTTCTGAGTCGGCGCATACCAATCTGATATGCATGATCAGGATTGCCTACCCCATCAGCCCGGTATGCCTCTATTTTCAGCGGAGTTGGGTTGCCAGGCAGACGGCATTGCACCGTCTCTTCTGCCCAGGTCGAGCCGTTGATATAAGTTACGTCAACACCATCGTAATCGTCGTCAGTCACCGTGACGAAATCGGTCTGCATCTCGGATACCATCTCGTGAGGGGTGATAGCCCCGGTCCAGGGTTTAACACCTTCACGACCCACTGATGCAACAGACTGGGTATTTAGCAGAAAATAACTTTTTCCGGCTGCAGCGATTTTCTGAAGCATTTCCAGCGCAGAAATACTGTCACCCGTGGCGAAATCGAAATACTCGCCGTTCGGGGTCCAGTAAGTCTGCTCCAGGGCATCTATTGCCTCAGTATCCATTTCCATACCAAGAGAACGGCCGACGTGATAAAGCGCACCAGAGATACTACGGGCAACGCCGGAGGCATAAATGCGCGTGGCCACAACGTTTACGCGCCGGTCAGACTGAGCCGCCAATTTGCCCCCCGTCTCAACCGTAACCCCCATCAGGGTGACGCCAGCATAGGATGTTGGCCGAGCCAACAAACGACCACGTAACGCTTGCCAGTACATCGAGTCACGCGCGTTATTGCTACCCTGCTCATTGCGGCGGCGGCAGCGCACCTCAACCAGCCCAGGAGAAGAGAGATCAAAACGCTCTGTAAAACCCAACCCATTGATATTTTTGAGCGCGTAAACCCCCTGCCTGCTCGTCCAGCCAGAGCCAGATCCATAAACACGGTACTGTATTTCCCACTCACAATGCCTGATGCGTTTTTTGCCTTTGCTGTCGAATCCGCAAATGCCAGACGGAAAGGAGAAATTCACCTCGAAAGCGTCCACCACTTCAGATTCCGGGCAGACAAGGAACGGCCCCATCCAGGTATTGTTGTCGCTGATCCCTGTAGCCTGATAGTCAATCATCGTGCGGGGTGAGAAGCCAGACCAGGAAGGATCAACCACTCCATCAATCTGCCGCTGAACCGTTGCGGTCGTACCGTCCGCATCCGCAATGCGGTACTCGTTGCCACGGTGAGCCAGCGCCAGGCGTTGTGTTCCCTCCGGTATCCCGGAAAATGCCACTCCGGTTGCACTCCCATACGCCAGCGTAACGTTAGCAGTTATTGCCGGACTGCCTCCGCTGGACGCGGTGCCGGAGGTAAATACAGGACTGTCGCCAAAAACGGCTACCGGGAGCGATGATGAGGTAATGTTTCCGCCGAGCCAGGGGCTTGATGCCTCAGCAATCAGCACAACACCGCCGCTATCCTGCGCCAGTAATCCTGACCCGGTCAGGCCATCGTTTATCACCGCCAGCAGGCCGGGCATATTCACATAGTCTGCAACGAGGGAAATAGTGTACTCATGTCCCTGCCAGGTGATCGTAAAAGTCTGGCCGGTACCGGAGTAATCATATGTTGATGGGGAGGCATTTGCTTTCAGGCTGGCCGCATTTCCACCCACCCCGGGTATCGCGTCCTGTTTTGCCGTATAAGTTGCAATAACCAGTTCATATTCAGTGCCGTTGATTTCCAGGGTAACCGGCATCCCCGGATAGGGATTAATTTCACCCAGAGAGTTACTGGCGAGAACGCTATATCCCGACGAGGTTGAAACCAGAAAATTCATCGGGGCGACGATCGTAACAATGGCCCCCTCAACCCACGACTCAGGCAACGCATTGCCTTCATCGTCATCATCGTTGCCATCATCCAGCCCGTTAAACGTCACGGATGCGCCAGAAACGGTCATACTGTCGGCGTTGATATCTGTCGAATCTGGAGAGGTCTGCGCCATATCAAGCCCACTCCCGCTGGAAGTACCACCTACCTCTGTCGAGTTGAACCAGTTTTCACTTCGCCGATCTCCTGAAACATCTGCTCCAGGTGAATAAACGTTGTAACTGAACGAGTCCCCTAATGCTGAAATAGGTGTTGAACCCACACGGATATCACCATTCGTAAACGCGAAATTCCCCTTTCCAAGGCAAACCATCATTTCGACGGTCATTCGCGTTGGATCATCAGGATTAAAGCGCGTCACTGGCTGTACGACATAATCTGGATAGATACGGCAACGGCCAAACACTTCGCGGATTGGGTCGCCAAGTTTCGCCTGGTTCGCTTTGGCTGGGTTTAAATCCAGCCCCAGACCACTGGAGGATGAATAGCCGCCTTTATCCATGTTCGACATGGTGATCAGCACATACACAGCCGAGGCTGCAGCGATGGCCGCCGCTGCCCAGGCAGCGATAGCAGTTGCCGTCACTCCCTCACCAGGGATCGGGTAAACTTTTACATCGCTCTCAGCACTGATAAAGCATAAAGGCCATTCTGCCGGTGGGACCGGCTTACCATTCACCTCAAACGTAACACGCTGCACCATATCGTTACGGTAGTTATCGACATGCTGGAGCATCCAGTCATGTATGGTCGTATCCCGGTGTTCATGCGTCTCCAGCGGTTCGCCAGGCAAACGCGACGGGTAAAGGCGAATTGTCACTGGTAATACTCCACTTTCAGAAACTGGCGTTCAAAACGCGCCAGGGGAAGAATGGTTACGTTGCGCCGGGGATTACATTCAATAACGTAAAGCGCTCCCTCCATTTCGACGACAACACCAAGGTGGCCGATCATATTTCCCATATAGCAGGCGGCAACCGCACCGTTGCACGGCTTGCAGGGAGTCAGGTCACGCGAAAAACTCTCGCAGACTTCCCCCATTTCAGTGCTGCCACGCTCTTTAATCACAGCCTCAAACGCGGGCCATTCAGGCAGCCCCAGGTCCCGGCGGACCTCATGTACAATGCCGTAGCAGTCGAGAACAGGAAAAGTGCGGCCGCCCATCTGCCAGCGGACAGTCAGGTATTTGTCAATGTTGAGCATAAGGAACCTATCGGGAGTAACGGAGACCCTGGAAGTACGTCAACGTGTACCTGTCACGTGGCCAGGCATAATCGAGCATATTTTTAAATCCGGCGGTGACGTTTACAGTCAGCGGTGTCCAGGAGCCTCCTTTAACCGGCATGACGTAAGGCGGCTCCGCTGGCGCTGTAAGGTCAGTGGAAATGTATTTCCTGAACGTGATGCTGGCAGTGGACATGGCATCAATGGCCTTGCGTATAGCGGTGGATACAACGCCGTCGACGTTGCACAGCATAAACTTCAGGTCCTGCGTCCCGTCTTCGTTTCTGGCAGGAAGGGATAGGACAATGGCACAGGCAATAAACGTTACGGTTTCGCCCCTCTCGGTAACCGCCGTAATGTCCTCGTACCCCTCACACAGATAATGCGTCTGGCCGCCAATATCGATCTGCAACGTACCAATGATGACCTCCGACCCGGAGGACGCATAAAGGCGGTTAATCGCTGTCATGCTTAGGCCACTCCCTGTTCAGAGCTATATCGAGTAACGAACTCCCCACAATCCACTCCGGATATTCTCCCCAGCCAACCGCCGGCAGCGGCCGTTCCCATAACTCAAGGGATGCTGAATACCGCCAGTACAAGCCTCCTTCAGGCGTAGGACCCTCATAAATATCGTTAAACCTGCAAACGTAATTTTTTTGCCCCACTGGCGTCAGTAGCGGCATGTTAAACCAGGCGCTGCCGTCTTTAAGAACATCCCGGTACCATGCCTCAAAAGCCTGGGCCTGCGCGTCAGTAAAAATCCAGGCTACATCTGTTTCCGTAGGAACAGAGGTATAGCCACGTCGTATTCTTTTACGCCCCGTTACGAGCTCGGTGATTTTTACCGGGGATTTCGGCTTCATTCCAAAGCCGTCTTTCAACGGCCCAGGGAGAACATCAGCGGGGTAGTAAAGTGTCGTGGTGATTGCCATCAGCGAATTTTCCTCCCCGAGTTGGTTTTCACCATAAGTGCCCTGTGTAGATCACCTTGCCCGGTAGTCACCGAGTTGACAGCTTTTCGGTAGCCGCGCTCAGCACCTTCAGCAGCGGCTTTGCGCACAAGGGCTACTGTCGCATCGGACGGGTTGCCATTAATGGGAATATTGATTGTGGGCGAATAAATCGCGCCGCCGCCTGTTGACTGGTTTGCTACTCGATCCAGAGTGGCATCCAGTTTGGCGCTGGTTTTAGCTGTCGTAACGCGCTCACCTTTCTGCAGGAGCCAGGTTCCAGTTTCTGGCACAGAGTCGATACCGTCGTGAGCCTGGCCGTGCAATGCCGACCCGATCGCCGTCATGAATACGCCAGCTGCTGCAGCTGCTGCAATTGCTTGAGCCGGAGCCACCGCCGGGCCAACGTAAGGAACACCTATCCATTGAGTGAAGGCATTAAGCGCCGCCATTGCTACCTGAGCAGCGGCATATTGCAGCATTGCCGCACCTACAGACTGTATAAAGGTCGCTGCAAAATCTTGAGCGTTCAACTTTCCAGTTTCTGCCCAAGTTATAATCATGTCGGTCATGCTGCTGAATGTTCGCGCCCCAACTTGCTGCATTGTGGAGTACAAATCCATCGCAGCAGTAGCCTGTGCAGCAAAACCAGAAATTAACCCAGCACTGTAATCATTCTGTAACTCATCCTGTTGCTTATAATAATCATTTTGAATTTCTAACCTCTTATTCAGTGCATCTTGCAAAGCTTCAGTTTCAGCGTCATAAAGACTTTTAGAAATATCACCGGATTGGTATTGCTTTAATAAATCCTCGCGATTCCCCTCATACTCCTGCTGAATACTGTTGCGCTCTTGCATCCGGCTACGTTCCCGATCTCCAGAATAACGCCCAATAAATTCACTATCATATCCCTGCTTAATTAATTTATTCTGTCTTTCAAGGCCTGATACGTATTCTGCTACTTTCGCGTTTTCCTGATTAAGGCGTAACTCTTCCTTTTTGGAATCAAGGATTTTAGCCGCAGTTCGAAGTTGTTCCTTCTGCCCTTCTGATAATTTTTTCAGGTTTCCGCTGGTTATATCAAAATTAATCTTCTCCAGCTCGGTTACTTCTGCAGTTTTTTTACCGGTTGTTTCAATGAGGGCGGCCTGCTTCTGTAAATCAAGAAGCCTACTTTTGAAAGCGTTGTCAGTCGGATTGCTTTTTGGTTTTATTTTTGGCTGATTCTGGTTAGACTCACCTTTCCCCAACGAAAAATCATTATCCTTAGACGTATCAATGCCAAGATCAGAAAGAAGAGACGTGAGTCCTTTCGCTCCTCTCTCTACCTGCTCCGGAGTCATGCTTGACTTTATCGCGCGAAGAAATTGAAGACGTTTAGTTAAAAAGTCTAATTCGTCTTTTTGTTCCTTATTTTGATTCCCTCGTTTGTTAAGAAATTCAATGCGCTGTGCAATATCACTTTCATCAGCAGCATTATAATTACCTGATACAGCACCTATACGAGAGCGGGTATAAGTAGCAATGGCCCCCAAGCCACCAGCAATACGCCCCACAACCCCGGCAAGGCTTATGGCTTCACCAACCAGGTCTGATAGCCCCTGAAGAACAGCAGGATCGGTGAAGACGTCACGAATGTCATCAAGCCCATCCTGCAATGGCGTAAGGTCAACCTTAGCCAGCCCCGAAGCAATTTCCATTTTAAGACCGCGGGCGCTAGTCTCTATATCCTGAAAGAACTGATTAACCTTAACAAGGTTATCAATATCTTCTTGCGGTGGTGCGACACCAAAATCTTTTGATAGCTGGATAAACTGTTTCAGCTTCTCGTTGTTGTTGTCGAACAACGGCAGCATTTTTGACAGGTCATTACCCAGGCTTTCGAGAATATTGGTTTTCCCGGCCTGAGTGGGTATTTTCTGTAATGCTTCACTGATTGCCATCAGCTGCTTATCTGGGGATTGCTGAGCCAGCTTCTGAGCTGAAAGCCCCAAAGTATCCAGCGCCTGAGCAGCCTCACCTGATTTATTCAGGACCGCATCACCGACCTTATCATTAATGTCTTTGAAAATATCGGCTATGTTGTCACCGGTTAAACCGGCTTGTTCAGCAGCATATTGCCAGGATAACAAATCCTGGGTGGACATTTTAAGAGATTTTGCCCAGCGGTCAGCCTCTGTTACCTGCTGTGCTGTATTTTTGACAATGGCTAAACCAGCAGCGCCAATCCCGACAGCGGAAGTTGCCGCAGCTGCCCCAATAGCAATAATGGAGGTGCTTATTTCCTTGGCGTCTTTTTTTACCTGGTCACGCCATTTTTGGGATGCCCTTTCGGCTTTATCCATTCCTTGAACAAATCCGCCGACCTTTGCTATGAGATCAATTGTTAAAGTACCAAGAGACTTGCCAGCCATTTAATTTTCTCCAGGCAATAAAAAACCCCGCCGGAGCGAGGTTCATTTTAATTTACAAAATCTAACTTTTTCCGCATCCTCCCACCTGGAAGGAGGCCGTATAGTCAATAGCATTATTTTTATTCACCAGATAAAGGTATGACTTATTACCTACATAACCGCCATAACTGTTTTTAGCGTTAAGAGTAAAAGGAACCAACCATCCGTAATAAGTTGTAAATCCAGACTTGCACCAACCTTTGAAAGGTTCATTGAAATCATATCGTGCAGAATAAGGGTCCTTAAGGCGCGCCGACATACTATCTTTAATTATTTCCTGATAATTATCAGGTAACTTCCCATAATCGGCGCGGCTTAGCTCAGCCTTATCTGGCGTACTAACGCAGCCACCTAAAAGCATTACAGTAAAAACAACAGCTGTTTTCTTTATCATAATTCCCTCGGTATAAATATAATTATCCCAGAGAGTATATAACCAAATAAATGATATCAATGCCAACTTTTCATAGCTTCTTCCAGAGATAATGGCGCTTCGTTGATGTGCGGTGCAAAGTCACTTACCTTGAACGGCGGCGTGTTCTTTGCCTTATTGATGTTAGCCAGGACAGACGCCACCAGCGACGCCCCCCACTCGGTACGCATCATGATATTGAGCGGTCCGTACTTCTCACGGTACTTGAGCCAAACCAGAAATTCCCTGCGACTCATCCGCTCCTGAGCCTCTGCGATGGTGCGGCCGCCGATGCCGTTCATCACCAGTTCGCACCAGAATTCATCCTCGCCGGTTAGCTCGTAGTCTTTCCCAGTTCGTTTACATCATGAATTGCAGCCAGGAGGGCCATAACAATCGGACCGTCCAGCGCCCCACGATCCGGGGTAGCAGTCCCAAGAATGTCAGCCGCGGTAAACACTGGGGCGCCGTCCTGATCGCAAATATGCGCCGCAATGCGCTCAGCAATCGGGTCCGATTTCCCGTTATACGCCAGCAGTTCAGCTTTAGTGGTGTGGTAGCCCATCGGGCGCACATAGACGGTTGCGATATGCTCTTTCCCGTCACGGCCTTTCCACTTAATTTCTTTTTCCACGGGACGCCCGGTAAAGGCACCGGTTTCTTTTAACGTATCGAGAGTAAGTTGCATTTCAGCTCCTGAACAGAAAAGCCCGGATAACCGGGCATATTAATTACGCTGCGGCCTTAGGCACCCATACGGAAGAGCCAGACCGCTGGATCGTGGCGGAGGTCGTCACAACAGCGTTACCCTGGAAATCAAACGGGAAATCGGAAACGTAACCCTGGAAAATGAACCAGGTGCGATCCGATGGCAGCACCAGGCCATCAACAGCATCCTCAGCGCCAGGAGCGGCGGCTGTCGGGACACTGGTTCCATCTGACCAGCCAACTGCAAAAGTTAACGGCGTCTGGTCATTCGCTTCAGCGAGGCCATGCAACATAATGTGGCTGGCGTTCGTCGGATCAGCGTTAAGCCCGACGGTTGCGGCCGCAGGCGTTTTAAGCCCCTTTTTGTAGGTTCTGGAATCCCGTTCACTCAGACAGGTATCTTCAATCTGATCGGCAGGGTTCCCGCCGGGGTTGAAACTGGTGATGCATTCAACCTCGCTGACCACGCCAGACTTGAGCACAAAAAACTGCGTGCCTTGCGTTAATACAGACATGTTTTGTCTCCATAAAAGAAAAACCCGCACAAGGCGGGTCAGTTTGGGGTTGTTGGTTATCTGGTCGTTATCCAGTCAACATCGAAGGAATAGCGGTATCGCATTGTTTCAGGGTCGCGGCTTTGTTCACCCCATCGGGTGATATAGGCCTTGCACTCTATTGCGTCACGCAAAGCGCGGGCAACGGCGATCACATCGGTGTCAGTATCACCATAGACATCAACCTGCAGAGAATAGTGATCTACATCTGGCCGCTGGTTTAGATAATTTTCAGGGAAGCCACCTACGTTTTGCCAGACTGCATAGGGATAAACGATATTGTCGTCCTGCATACCGAACGGATAAAGCCGCACGGGAGTAGAACCTAACAAATCCCTGACTGCCTGGCTGGCTGCGCAAACTGCAAATATTGGAGCAATCATACCGGAGTTCCTTTTTTAGCCGCACGTCGCACAGCCCGATCAATGGACTTTTCCAGCTCCGCTGCGAAAGTATTTATTACGTCGGTATCAACACCATTGATCGCCGGACGCAAAACAGGCTTTGCTGCTGCGTGCTCTGTGCCGAACTCCAGGAATCGCCAGTACCAGGTATCCCCGCCGGGATTACCTTTATCTCCGGCAGTGTTAAAACTTTTACCCGCCCTGCCTTTTCGGACATTGGCCTTAGTATTGGCGTATTGCCTGGCGCCGCCCATCACCCCGACACGAAACGTCGGATCGCCAGTTCTGCGAAACGCCTTGCTGCTGAAGCTGACCACAATGTTTTTGTAGATAGCCTCTTTGGTGAGAGGATCATCAACCCGCGCGGCATTATTGCGCGCTCTGTCCCTGATGACGTTTGCCGCTTTACGCAGCGCTGCACGACCGGATTTATCGCGAGTGACCTGTGAGACGGCATCCAGTTTCCCCAGGACGGAATCGAGGCCGGTCAGGTTTACTTCTACGCCATCAGCCATCGTTAGCCCCCTCTGAACAAGGCAGTGTCAGGTATTCCCTGCCGCTCCGTGGATCAGGTAAAACGCCCTCAATGTTGTAGATGCGGCGACGAAACAGGATCCGATGTTTGCGGGTAACACCCTCACGGTAACGAATCGTTATCCGGGTGGTAACTTCGCCCTGAGAGGCCTGGGCGGCGATAAACTCACGTGCGGATAAAGGAGCGACTTCGGCCCAAAGGGTTGCAACATCGCGCCAGGTATTAATCACGGCCCCCGTTGTCGGGTTCTGTTCTTTTACCGGCTCCTGCAGAGTGATCCTGTTACGCAATTTTCCGGCCTGCATATCACCCCCTCGTTCTTTGACTCAGGTAAACGGGGCGATCATCACCCAGTGAAGTGATTTCAATATCGTCATCTGCAGCCAGCGACTGGATAATTACATCGGACAGGGCGACGTTAGATTCAGCCAGGCGGTTTATCGCTTCCGTCTGCTCTCGCTGTGCTGCTGTTTGTTCTCTCAGCGCTGCTATCAGCGCGTTTACCAGTTGCTCGTTCATAGGCTATTTTCGTCCACTTTTTTAACCATTCACGCCGACGGAGACACCCTTCACAGGCCATAAATCACCTCAAAGTGGGATATATCGGTAGGGTTCAAGCAACGAAGTGAAGCCGAAGGGAATGCTCATTTTATTTACATCGGAAGCTTCTTCCCTGCTGTTGAACCAATGCCCAACAAGAAGCATCAGCGCCAGGAGGATATCGTCAGCAATTTTTAACCCGTCTGGATCGGTATCAGGCACAGAGTCTTCATGCAGTTTTCGATTAATGAAGTTCTCTGCGCGACGCCGAGCAGCTGTGAAATACAGCGTCAGCAATTCATCTTCGGTTGCATCGTCAATATCGATCCGACACTGCGCCCGCAACATCTCAATCGTTGTGCTCATGTATTTTCCCTGGCCCGCAGCGAACTGCGGGCATAAAAAAACCGCCGGAGCGGTGGAGGTTGAAGCTGATTATTGCCTTAGCCGCCAGATGCCGGTTTACCCACCAGCGCCTTAATCGCGCCGGTATCTTCCAGTACGCAGTCGAAGCGGTGGAAGGCCAGGAAGCCTGTCTGATCGTACTCTGCGTAACGCTCAACCAGCCGTTTCAGCGTCATGTAAGTGACGCGACGAACGATAAAGCGGTTAAAATCGCCGAAGTAGGCAAATTTGGCACCAGCCGCGATATCAGGAATAGCCTGGTCAACGACATACGGCACCTGCAGAACTGTAGCGGGTGCACCACCGATAATGTTCGGTAACCAGAGCGGGCGGCCCTGTCCGTCCTCCATTTCCTCCACCAGCTGCAACGTTGCATCGTTAAAGGCCCAGCGCACCTTTGGACCGTTACGGTATGCCGGGTCGACAGAGTGCTTCAGTGCGTTCAGCTCTTTCCAGGTAAAGGTGGTCGCTGCTGCGGTATTTTTGGTGCCAGTTACCGACGCAGCCAGCCCTTTAGGCTGCAGCGGGGTGCCGGTGCCGGTCCCTAATACCAGATACTTCGCTTCACCACGTCCGATGCGAGTGGCGATACGCGCGGCCAGGAACGCCTCGATATCTACGCCGCTGTCCTGGAGCAGTTCATTGGATACGCGAATGATTTTAGAGGACAGTTTTTTAGCCCCCAGCGTTGCACCGCCGAAAGACACGTCTTCTTCACTGGTTTCAGTGTTTTCGCCAAGCAGTTCACCTTCTTCAGTGGTACCGTCAGAGGTTGCCCAGTCAATGTCCTGGCCGTTGGCGGTATTCAGAATCTGCGCCACACTGGCAATTCCACCGTAATCTTTAAGTGCTTCGACGATCTTATTGCGGAACTGGGTTGGTACGGTGTAACCCCCTTTTTCATCCGGCGTCGTACCCTGAGCACGCAGCTCCTTTAAAGCCTGGCGTTCTTCAGCGCTCATCTCGCCAAGACCACGGCGCAAAAACGCATTAAACGCCGCAGCACGACGTTCGTTAGCCTGTGCTTCTGGGTTTGCTGGATCACGATTCTGCTGCTGGCGCTGTTCTGGCTCGTTTTCGTGGATATAGTCCTGATCCTGGCGGCGCAGTTCCTCTTCGCGTGCAATACGCTCATCAAGGGCGTCAAGCTCCGATTTTGCAGCGTTCCACTGAGTACGCTGCTCATCGGTCCAGGGCGTATCACCAATTTTGTCATGCAGGGCACGCATATCTTTGGCGATGGTGTTACGTTTTTGCTTCATTTCATGCAGTTTCATGATTTTTCCTTACGCGTTAAGAAGGGTCAGCAGGCGCTCACGCGCCATTCGTTGATTAATGGCGTTCTTTAGCGCACCGCTGTCGCGCGCCTCCTGCCAGGCTTTCATCGATCGGACGCCGGAGTCGGCCTCCTGATATGCGGGATAAGTCACCGGGCTGACATCAAACAGCCGGGAAAACTTCGATATTTCACGAATAACGATCCCTTCATCGTCCTGGTACCAATTTTCACCGTCATGGGATACCCGGAAGGCAAAAGATGACTGGTTAATGTCACCGCGCATCATCGGTGCCAGCACCAGATCGCGGATAGTTTGCGTATCCGGCGCTGTAATGTCGTAACGCAGGCCGCGCTCATCGACAGACAGGGATAGCGTCCCGGCAGCGCTCCGTCCGAGAATAAAGTTGGGGTCATGGTTAAACAGCCCGCGAACATCATCATTCAGCACATCGTCAAATGCTCCGGGCTTGATGATTTCACGGAATCCCCACAGGGGTTCAGAACGGCTGTTGAACACCGAGCCATAGCCCAGAATGCGGGTAGGTTCATCGGTGCGTTGCTCGGCTCTGACCTCCCCGCTGTAACAGCGCGTTTCACGGTCATTCATTGGGCTTTTCCTCGTCGGTTTTAGGTGCCTTAAAATCGTCTGCGGGGTTCGCGGCGTTAACGCTCACCAGCATTTCATCCAGGCCATCTACCGGATTCATGTCTTCGAAGGCTCGCGCTTCATTGCGGCTCATCCAGCCATCAGTGATCGCAAAGTGGTAGAACTGAGCTCGTTCCTGCGGGGTCCCGCGTAGCAGGCCTGTCAGGTTAAACCTGACGTAATATCCGGCGGCCAGTTCAGCACGGGTGAACAGGCGGCGATTGAGTTCCTGTTCCCAGTTCGATACCCACGGCATGATCGTGTAGCGGACAAACTGAATGGCCTGCTGCGTAATATTTGAGAAAGTGGCTTTTTCGAGATCGTTAATCATGTGCGCCGGTACATTAAATATCCCGGCAATCATCGACCGGTTCAGCTTCGACATATCAATGATCTGGGCATCAACCGGGGAAACGGTGAGCGCTTTGTAATCCAGCTCTGCCGGGAGAAGCATTGTTTTATTCTCCTGGCTGCGCAAAGCAGCTGTAGCTTTTTGCCACATGCTTTTTAAACGCCCCCAGCTTTCTTCATTCAGCTGGCTTTTCACCGAAATAATGCCAGCGGGTCGCGCATTACCGTTGAAGAATGAACTGGTATAAGCCTGCCCACTCATCCCCATGCCTATCGTCTCGGCATGCTGCATGATTGGGCTAAGCCCCATTTTCTGGTTGTTACCCAGCGCCCGGATATGCACCATATCGTCGGGATTGACGGCAAACGCCCCCTCTTCGTTGTAAACGCCATAGGTATACCGACCACCCGTGTTAAGCAGTGTCGTTTCCCAGGGCATGCAGCATTCCAGCCCGGAAACTTCACCACGACGGGAACGCTTCACCCAGGTGTAACCATTCCCCCAGCCCAAAATATGACGCTGTTTTAACTCACGCCACTTATAGCTGGTCTGCCACATATTCGGCTCATCGTGAACCAGGTAAAACACAGGGTGATCGCGGGCAGCTTCAACCTTGTTATTGGATTTCCGCATAACATGCAGTGGCATCTGAGCGATATTCGAAGAGATAACGTAAATACAGGCATACACCGCAGCCAGCTTCATCGCCGTTTGCGGGCTGACAAATACGTCTCGGGCAAACACGTTATCGGTTTCTGCCGATTCACTCGTGATCGGAGTAGCCGGATTTTCCAGTGGTTCACTGCGAAATAGAGCATCAAGCAGCATTATTCCCCCTCATTGCCGCTAACAGCGCATAAATGAGTAGCAGGGTTCCCGACATCATCAGAGACATCGCCAGACCGAACTGGAGATACACGCCTGCAGCAAGCGAACCGAACCCGGTAAGCCCGATAACATCAGTGATTAGAGTTTTCATAGAAGTAAAAGGTCTTCGTCAGGATCGATAGTGGACAGGAAGTCAACTTCACCACCACCGTTAACAAGCAAGCGACTCATCGCAATAAACATCGCGACAGGACCGTCAATTTTGTTTTCAGGCGTGGCCTTGTTGGGGAAAATATTCTCGTTTTTGTCTGGTTTGACGGTGACGTTTGACATCATCCATGTCATCACTGGATTGCCATCGTGATGAAAACGCCCGGCGTAAATTTTCGCCTCGACTTCCTTCATTGCTTCAGACAGGTTTTTAACCGTCTGAGGGACTTCAACAATCGGTACACCTTCAGCTGCTACCGACAAAGCAAATTGAGTGGCACTCCACGGGTCGTATGCAAACTCGTTCAGCGAGTCACCTCGCGCCCATTCGATCGTTTCCTCTTTAATTACTGCATGGTCAACGACATCGCCATCGGTAAACTCAAGGAATCCAGCGAGATTCCATTTTCTGTAAAGGTCCGCCTGCTGCTTGGAACAGGCTTCCAGCCGGCCTTCAGGTATCCAGAATCTGGAGCGGACATAAACATCGCCATTTGGAGCAAGCCAGACTTTAACTGCAGCTGAAATATCAATTTTGTTGGAAAGGTCAACGCCGAGCCACATTGACCAGTTGGCCGAAGTGGAGTCGTCCCAGTCGTCACGGCATTTTTCCCAGCGCGCCATATCCATCCATGCTTTTTCACCTTGCACCCAGATATTGAGATGCTTGGTAAAAAAACCGACACGCGCCGCCACCTGCTCTTTCGCCTTTTTAGCCAGACGGCGCATATCGTCCCAACGCTTACATATCCCCAGGCCGGGATTTGCTTTCGGCCAGTTTGCCTCGTCGAAAGGATCGTCCCCCTCATCCAGGGTATAAATCAGCGCAAAATAGCTGTCATCCTTAATTGAAAGCGGGTCAGGGTTATCAAAGTTCTTCAGAACCTTGATTGCATAATCACGTTGCTCGTAGCAGATACCTTCTTTATTAAAACCCGCAGTAGTGATTGCAAAAATAAGGGACTGCAGGCGCGCCCCGGTCGCTGTTTCCAGAACTTCCCAGACGTCACGGGTTTTATGTGCGTGCAGCTCATCAACGATCCCGCAGTGAATATTAAGGCCGTCGAGGTTATTCGCATCACTGGCTACAGGTTCGAATTTTGAACCCGTCCGTTCCTGGTGAATATTCAGCTTGTTACTACCAAACAACCGGCCCAGTGTTTTCGGAGCCAGCTTAATCATGCGCTTCGCATCATCAAACACGATGCGGGCCTGATCCCTGGTTGTTGCTGCGGAATAAACCTCAGAACCACCCTCACCGTCGGCACCAGTCATATAAAGCCCGATGCCAGACGAAAGCGTTGATTTTGCATTTTTACGCGCTACTTCGTCATAGGCGGTACGAAAGCGACGCACAAACATAGGGTCGCCATCGTCGTCAAGAATGCTCTCAAACGTTATTTCATCTATCAGCGGGACGACAAACCCGAAAAGGTTAATCAGGATGAAGGTGTGCCAGTCCATCAACTCGATCGGCTTGCCGGTCAAGTGCCCCTTCACATGGGGGACGAAGTTATAAAAATCGAGAACGTGCTGGGCGCGGCCTTCATCAAAGTAAACACCGCGCTCCGGGCCGTGCTCTAAATCATGAAAGAACCGCTGGCACGCAAGACGCACCAGTTCGCCAGCAACGATATCGCCAGATACCACGCGCTCGGCGTAGCGGAATCCATCTGCAACGGTTGCCATTCATCATTTGCGCTTTTTAAGAAATTCTTCCAGTGGGTCGGCTTCTGCCGGGCCTTTTGCACCAACCTTTGATCGGCTGGCAGGTGTCATGCCGAATTCGCTCAGCATCGCTCTGATCCGTTTCCACGCGTCAGCCTTCATGACTGCTGCAGGGTGCGGTTTGATCATTCTGATTTCCCGCTCCCCTCCTTCATCTGAATCATCTTCGCTGTAGACGGCATAGGTGTAACCTTCACGATCAAGCGTGTCGCAGTGATGCCGGTATTCAACATAGGCTTCTATCAACAACTCCAGCGCTTTAGCATCCAGCGTGGTCAACACGCCGACGGCATCAAGTTCCTCACCAATCCGTTTGAACCAGTACTTACCCTGTTTATCGAAATGTTTCGGTATTGGGGGGACCCCTGACGGGGGTTTTGGCTCGTTCTTATTGATCGGGCGCTTGGATGGGTTCCCCTTCACTAAAGCCAGATGTGTCGGGGTTTTCGGTGGTCCTGGCATAATCGAAAACTCCTATTAATCATTGGATGGGGGACCCCAAAAAAAAGTTTTCTAACCTGCGGCGGTGTGAAAAAAGGTTAGGCGGCGGTCCTTTGGGCCTTCGCCGTCAGGGATTTGACCCCTCCCCCCCATCTGCCTCGCCTCAAATGTGAATCGATATCATTTGATGCGTTCGCGCCCGGTTTTCGTTCGATGGCAGGGCCAGCACAGACTTTCGAGGTTCGAATCGTCATCGGTACCCCCATGAGCCTTGGCCTTGATGTGGTCAACCGTCTTTGCTGCTACAGCTCGCCCGCTTCGAAGGCAGTTCTGACACAAGTGATTATCACGCTTAAGGATGCAGGCTCGTATGACGTCCCATTTGCTACCATAGCCACGCTCATGCCTGCTCTTACCCTGCTGATGCTGCTGCCAACCTTCATTGCGGTGCTTCTCGCAGTAGCCTGAGCGGTCGGTTGTTGTGCCTGCACATCCATGCTTACGGCATGCACGGGGAATTAGTGCGGGCATCGTTTTAACTCCAAAAAAAAGCCCCGCATTTGCAGGGCTATCTATTTATGAGATCAACGGAGTATTGATATGGCATCAATTACTTCTTGATCATCTAAGTCTCTGTCTGATGCGATATAATATTCTTCACGCCTCGCATTATTAGGGACTTGTACGACTAATATTGGCAAATCTGTAACCGCACCATCTGGATATTGTAGGCGAATCTCCCTGAGGTGAAGACCGACAGTAACCGTATATGGTTCTGCTCCATTGAAAAAGACAATAACTTTTCTCATCATAATGTTGGCCCTGATTCCAGTTTTAACCAGGTGACATTATCACAGGCACTCTGTGAATGCCTGCTGTAATGCCTTAGCTCGCCTGCTCTGCGATGGTATCAAACAGCGTCAGCGCTTCAGTAGACTCCTGAATTGCCTTCATGGCCTTTGCCACGTAGGTGTTCTCAGTCGTGACACGGTTGTATTGCTGGACGAACATTTGATACTTGAGATCGTCATCCTGAACGAACTGAATGGCTTCTTTCGCTGCGGCTGTGTCATAGCCCAGCATTGCAAGCAAGTTCATTCGAATCTGTTGAGCTGAAGTGATCTCTGCCATGTGTTACCTCTGTGCGATGTGGGAGCATTATCGAAGTCACTATCCGAAATGGCTTCTGTAATGCATTGCCACACTCTCGCAGTGGCCGCGCTCATGCCCTTGAGTCGTATGCCGCCCTATGGCCGCCCATAGCCAGTTCAGGATTGGCTTTCCTGATGCTTCCCCGGCGCTACTTATATTCATTAACCCTAACCAGATGCGAAGCTGGCTCACGACGAGAGACTCGGGCGCAGGTTATGCCCCTGCGATTGCCGCCATTCGGCTGCTGCGGTCTATCCGCTTATTGCTTCATTGCTTTATCCTCGGGTGGGGATAGTTGGTGATTTATCCCTTGGTGGGGGTAATGTTTTGGCAATTGGCCTGCACTGCTTTGTTGTGTGCCAGAATGTCGCGCTTGGTTTGCTTATCCAGCACATCGTTATCGTGGTCAGTAAGGTAGATGATCCGCACCCAGCTGCACGCTGTATCAACCACCACCGGGGCGGGTAAATCTTTCGCGCAGCTCGCGATCAACATCGTCATCGCCCATACGCTTAACATCTTCCTGTACATCACTGGCCCCTTTTGTGACTTCAGCACGGCGTTCTGCCGCGGCGACAGTAGCAGCGGCGTTTTCTTCAGCGCGCTGCTGATCGGCTTTGGCTTCCGCCTTACTGGTCCCGCTAGCATGACCAATGCCGAACGCGCCAGCGATAGCAGCCAAGATGACAACCACCAGCCCCGCGATAGCTTCGATTCCCATAATCACACCACCAGCACCGATTTTGCTTTCAGGAAGCGAACTCGCCGGTTATTAATCCCGTTTTGTCCGCCGTTTATAATCTGCGTGACTCGGACAAGATCACCCGGATATTTCAAGCAACCTTTTGAGACATAGAACCATGCTGCACTACGGGCCGCGTACGAGGACTGCTCCAGTAATTCTGGCTGTGCCACCAGATCAACCTTCAAACCGCTGCCGCAGTCCCTGTAATTAGAAAGTCCGGTTATTTGAATAAGTCCGCGCCCACGATAAACCCATCCATCAGTTGCCCTGTTGTTACCCAACCGCTTGCTATAGACAATGTTGGCGATAGCCCGCTGGCGCTCCAGAGGTAACACTGTTTCCGACTGGCTGCGCCCGAGGGAATTGGCTTGATCCTGAGTTAATCTGCCGTAACGAACAAAATCAGCAAGCCCGGCGATGCTGTAGTTGAAATTCTCCACCACCCTGTTAAACCCGAGGCTTTCATGGCCGCATTGAGCAATGAACATTGCCTGGTCGATAGCGGAAGTGATGCCAAACTCTTTCATCGCGGCTGTAATATGCGGAAACCAGCGCGCAGCTAACCCGGCGCCGATACCAGCCGCCTTCTGGAATTGTGTTTGATTCATTAGTGCCTCAGTGCATCAACCAGCCGCGCTACATTGCCTCTTACGCTCAGCAGCACAACAAGGATCATGATATTGGCCGCAATGGTGGGCCATGATGAATAGGGATAGATGCCGCACAGATACGCCAACGGCACAGAGCTGTATATCACTGTTATCAGCCATGCCAGCCGCGACACCCACTTACGATGACGTGAGTCTCTGCGGCGATAGAACATCAACGTAACAACGACACCAGCACATAACAGCGCATTGATGGTTGCAGTAGGATCATTTAGTACCACCGGAACCTCCCCGGCGCGTTATTAGCGCCACCAGCGAGCCAATATCCTGATTGTTCAGGAAAGTGAGTATTTTCACGGCTAATGCCGAAATGATTACGGCACCAATAGCATCCAGAGGCTTATCGTTATACCCGGTGAGGTCGGATAGCTTAGAACCGACCAGCCCGGAGCACAGAACTCCAGCGATATAGGACACAACGAAATAGGCCATCCGTCGTGGGGCGCTCAAATCTGCCGCTGTCGCTATATAAAAGACAGAACCGGCAAATGCCCCGAACACAACACCGTAGTCAGTACCGGTTAACAGCCCGTAAACACTCGCCCCAGTTAAAGCGCCACCAGCTAAGCCTGTGCCGGTTATTGGTTCGGACATCGGTCCCCCTCAATTGCTGTGAATCCTCTCAGAATGAGGGGAATAAAAAAGACCTCTAAAAAGAGGTCTTGCTCTGTTGATAGATAGTTACTTTTTTATCTGACGTCCCAGACAGTTTCATCCAAGTCGATGATGATATTGTCACCTTCGATTTCAAACTCCATAGTCCCATTGATAGTGCTGGTGTCGTCCATGTCTGCGCACCCAGCGTAGAAATTTATCTCAGCTGTATATTCAAAAAAGCCTTCAGCTATCATTGTGATTTTAAAAGAACCATCAATGACTGAGTACCGCGCATCACCACCAAAACCAGTAAGGAGATGCTCGTCGAACACACCCGCATTGGATTCGATAATACCTTTCAGAGTATTTAAATCTGATGGGCTTGTGCCATTAAGAGGTATTTGATGATTTGTAATCTGCTGCATATATCCACCTATTTGTTGATGTGTGGATTTAGCATATTTCCAAAACGGTTATGTCAGAAATGTTTTTTAAATCAGAAATGAAAAAACCCGCACAGGTGGCGGGCTTATGTTTTGTTTTGCTGCTCAGTTCGCTTTAACGTCCCGAGCTTATCACAATTCAAGCACTTTCCGCGCAACTATTCAAGTAAAATCTGTCGCCATTTGTGCCAAATGCGTCACACATTGGTGCGTAAAGCATCGATTCTGCAAGATTTAACCAAACATCGATCCTGCTCTCACAAGTCCGCAAGCACCATTCTGGATGCTTTTCGTTTAGCTCTTTCGCCATCGCCTTCTTACTCATGCGGTAGACATATCGATCCTTGATTAACTTATAGAGAGCTTTATTACCGGAACGCACAAGCTGAGCACTAAGCACAGAATCAATTATCAACCCTTCCTCGTCAGTACAAAAAGCCAGACCGCTTTTATTTTTACCACTGAGGATTTCCTTAAAGAACGCTTCCAGCTCTGGCTTGGTAATGCCTGATTTTTTCATACGGCGCAACGCATCGTTTATAGCAGTCTTCGTTATCTTCCCTGACGACAACAGCTGATTAAACATATTGCCGCCACTACCGCCGCCGATGTAGGACCAACGGCCCCACATGCGCAGCTTCCCCTGAATCCAGATGGCCTCCAGCGTTTTCAGCCTGACCATTTCACCAGCTTTTCCAACCTCGGACGGGTTAATCATTATGCGTTCTCCACTATGCCAGCACGCCAATTGCCAGCGAACGATCCAGAAATCGAAACAGCAGCTCCAGCTGTGAGCCGTGCTTCTCCTCAAATGCCACGGTGTCAGCGTGCAACTCGTCGTGATGCGCTCTGCAAAGCGGCAACACAAACAGGTCATGCGCTTTTGTTCCCATTCCACCTTGTCCGTGGCCTATCAGGTGATGGGGATCATCTGCTTGTTTGTTACAGCAGACACACTGCTGAGACTTAACCCAGCGCGTCCAGCTCTCGTTTACCCAGCGGCGGCGCTTTGGTCGCAGCATGAATGATTCCGGCGTTTCAGGATCTACGCGAAGACCAAGAATCTTTTTCTGCACCACTTCGCTCGCCGCTGGCTCCGGCACAATATCGCTCTCCTTCATCACCGGCTTATGCTGTATTTCCGGCAATCGCAGGGCTTTCCGGGCCAGCGATTCAGGGATGACGTGTGCCAGATTGTTTATCACCAGCCACCAGCACAACTCGGGGATCGTCAGTTGATGGTCTTCGTTGAACCCCAGCTGTGAGCGGATGACCGTTATCAGCCAGGATACCAGGTTCTCACGCGCAATGCCTGCCAGCGTCTCTGTGTACTGATCACGCACCAGGTTATCGCAGGCCCAGCAAAGGCGGATGCTGCCAGGCTCATGCCGGAACAGCGTAAAATTTTCGCTGTGCCAAGAGCCGTGGGGATACTGGCATTCAAAACGACGCTCCAGCTCGGCCTCCAGCGAGCTGATACCACCCGCGCGCAGAATGACGTCTTTGTTTTCGAAGACTGGCTTCAAAACCGGGTCTTCTGCCAGTGGCTGCGTGGCGGGAGGGATGGCGCCGGTTGCGTAGTCGCTGTATTTTTCCGGTGCAGGCTCAATCAGTACCCGCCCTCTCCTGAACATCGGCATGAGATCAGCACCTGGGCGAAGAAGAACAACGCCCATGCGTGGGGCAATCTCAGGGGTTAGTAGTGCTCTCATATCATCTCCACGTCAGGCAACTGCACGAAAACGTCGGATGGTGATTTCTACTTTCCCTTTCTTCACGATGTTCCCCCACTCCACCAGCATGCGCTTAACCTGACTGTCGTCTTCCCAGACGCCTGTTAGAGTCAGGGCATCGAACAGCGCTTTGTTGTAGTTATCGATATCCCGACGGCGTTGATCCGGCGGATACAACACTATGTGAACCTCGGCCAGATCAGAGGATGGCCGGGGAACGGCCCGCAGTTGCTCAATAATCGCCGCTCTCGCTGCCTGCTGGAACTTGCGCCCTGTCTCGCTAACCAGATGCCTGCCTTTCAGCGGTCCCTTGCTCGGGGCGCGCCAGTAACTATTTACGCTCGGTGGAAATGGTAAAGTCAGTTTCATTTAGCCCCCTTAAAGGATCGCTACAACGTCTTTTGCGACTTCCCGCGTACTGCTTTTGCAGGAGATCGAACGGCGCGCATTGATGAATTGCAGGTTAAAACCATGCTCCCGGTACAGGTCGAGAACCTTCGGTGCAGATGAGTTTGAAATTACTACCCGAGCCCCACGGTGAAAGGCAGATACACATTGCTTCGCCAGGTCTACCTGGCACTCCCAGTTAAAACCACCAGCGGCGTAGGCGGTGAATCCGGTTGTTCCAGGCATCGGTTCGTAAGGCGGATCGCAGTAAACCACATCCCCTTTCCCGGCCAGGCTGATTGTCCGGCGATAGTCAGCGGTCATGAATACGCAGTTATGCGCCATAGCCGCGAAGGCTTTCATCTCATCCATCGGGTAATACTGGGCCTTGTAGCCTCCCCAGCCCACATTAAACTTGTTCGCCTGGTTGTAGCGCATCAGGCCATTGAAGCAATGCCGGTTGAGATACAGGAATGCAGCTGCGCGTTCAGTAGCATCCAGCGTCTGTGCGTTGAACTCGGAACGGATCAGCTCATAGCCATCTGGTGACCGCATGTGCTCGAACATCCAGCGGGCCTTCAATTCCACTTCATCCGGCACCACCGCTAACATCTGATACAGATTAATCAGGTCCGGGTTAACGTCCGCCAGCAGGTAATCTGCGTGCTTTTCGCTGTTCAGGAACACAGACCCACCACCAACGAATGGCTCTATCAGGCGTTTCCCTGCCGGGATATGCACGAACAGATCAGCCAGCTGGGTATACTTTCCACCAGCCCATTTGAGAAATGGCTTGCTCATGTGCGGAACCCCGAGTTTTCTGGCAATGAGTAATCAACCCCGTCGAAGCTGGCTCGCGAAATGGACGACTCCTGGCGGGAGCTATTGAGTGGAGCAGAAAGTTTTAACGACAGCTCATCCCATTTTTCCCTAAGTTTCGACGGGCTAAGCACGTTTTTGCACCAGAACGAATCTTTGTTGGCGCGTTTGAAAAGTGAGCAAATTTGTTTATGGGTTCGCCCGTCCTGCATCACCATCAGGCGCACCTCATTCGCCCATGCGGTCCAGTTTGGTTCTTTAGGCCGAACTACCTCACCATCACTTTCAGCGGCCAGTTCGTACATGCTGATAATTTTCCCCCAAATGAACTCGGCGCAGGTTAAATCGTCCTGACTTCCCCACTGCCGCTTTGCAGCGCTGTACACCACCGCGTCAGGATGTCGTGACAGAAAATCATCTGCAGAGCCCTGTTCGTCCGGTTGCGAAGCGTCCGGACAAGAAGGATTTATATCTGATGGATCAGTAGTTGATTTTACTGACGGATCCCCCCCAGATTCTGACGGGTCAAAACCGGTTTTTTTGGTGGATTCCGACGCCTCAAATTTTGAGGGGTCAATTTTTGACGCATCAGATTTTGACGCATCAGATTTTGACGTGTCAGAAACTGACAGGTGAGAAAATGCCGCTTTCTGTAGTTTGGAAACGTTGAGCTGGTAGACGTTCGATGCATTACGGTTGCCGTTGCGGCGCTGTGTGCGAGTGAGCCACCCCTCTTTCTCAAGTGCAGCTATCGCCGTTCTGACAGTACTTTCACCAGCGCCAATCTGACGGGATATGGTCGCAATAGAAGGCCAGCAAACACCCTCATCGTTGCTGAAGTCAGCCAGGCGCGCCATGATTGCCACGCTGGATAGTTTCATCCCCGAAGATGCGCAAGCGTCCCAGACGTATCCTGTTAATTTAGTGCTCATGATCGTCCTTTATTTCTCTGAATTTACGTCTGAACTGCTCAAGGGGGCTAAAGCATTCATGCTCGTACCCTTCACGCAGGTATATAACGCGCTGTGTCTGGGGCTCCCAGCGTATGACCCTGACCGGGACTCCGTAGTGATCTCTGAACCATCGGTTAAGTTCTCGCATACGCTTTCCGCCTGACTTCTAAAGTCATCTACCGCCCATTGAGCAAACTGGTAGCAGACAGGTTCGAATCCGCCTGGTACTCTTACCCCATACACGAACTGCACCGGCCCTGCTCCTCCAGGAACTGGCCGCGCTACAAGTTGCGACCTGCGGTATTGTGTTGATAAACTGTTCATGCGTTAGTAATCTCCACTGATAACGACACGCCACGACGCCAGGAGCTGCAACTCGCTGGCGTCACTTCTTTTTGCGTGCAAATAACGTGATAATTGCCGCAATCTCTTCTTCACGTGCAGCCAGGTGGCGGCGGTGATGCACCATGATTTCTTCGGCCTCATGCCTTTCAATAACGCCATCTTCAAGCGCCTGTTCGATAATCTGATCAACCTGCCCTCTGGCGGCAGAGGTACGCATTGCCCGGCTAAACAAGTCCACGCGATCCAGCTCTTCCAGGTGCGGAACATCCACCAGCAGAGCACCACGACGGCGGGCGAAGTAGTCTGCCAGTAGTGACGTGTTGGAAATGTCTTCCATCGCTTCCAGCTCCGATACTTCAAAAAATCGACAGCCGTTTTTCTCGTAGAGGTTGTTGTTGAACTGCGTCACGGTCATTCCCAGTGCGCCAGCCATTGCTTCACGCCCACCTGGATATGCTTTGCACATCGCTTTGACGGCTTCTTTGAGGTTTGGCTCTACCATATTGATTTTCCTTTTGTAGTTACTTTCAAGCAGCTGAATCTGTAGCCTTTTGGTAAAGGCTGGCGTCGTACTTCAGCTTGCCTTTCGTAATTCGTTCGATGACGAATGCTTGTTTTTGAGGGATGACTTCACCCCATCGGCAAACTGCCGGGTGGGAAATACCAAGAACACTTGCGGTTTTTGATACGCCTCCGAAGTGTTCGATAACTTCTGATTTACGCATGGTTCCTCCTGGTTAACTTACGCCTTAAAGGTAACAAAAGGTACATTAAATAGCAAACAACAGTTACAAGGAATCCATGTAACATTGGTTACATGAAAACAGAGATGAAAGACCGAATAAGATCCCGTCGAGTCCAGCTCGACATAACACAGCAGACCCTAGCTAAACGCTTGGGGGTAAGCCGTGTTTCCGTAACAAAATGGGAGAGCGGCACTACTAAACCTGATGGTGAGAATCTCCATCAGCTGGCGGTGGCGCTGCAAACAACTCCAGAATGGATTCTTTACGGTCGAGGTGAGGAAACGCCGGATGATACAAAAGTTATTCCGTTCCTTAAGCCACCCACGGCAGTTCCTATTATCTCCGCTGTTCAAGCTGGGATGTGGACTGATACTTATGCATGCTCAAGGCTTTCTGATGTGATTTCATGGACGCAAACCACTGCAAACGTTTCTAATGAAGCATTCGGACTGGTAGTTCGCGGGGAGTCTATGACTAACCCTCATGGTCTGCCATCCATCCCAGAAGGATCGATCGTTATTGTTGAACCGCACTATGGTCAATTGGATGACCTTTACGGAAAAATTGTAGTGGCAATACTCGACGGCTCTGCTGAAGCTACCGTTAAAAAGCTGGTATGGGATAGCCCTTTCGCATACTTGATGCCACTTAACCCTGCCTTTAAACCCATCCCGATAGATGGTAATTGCCGGATTGTTGGTAAAGTGGTTCAGATTACCCAAAACATTTAAGTTACTCATTTCTAAAGCCAGATCTCCTTCTGGCTTTTTTTTCTATTTACAGGTAACAAAAAGTACATAGCTCTCTTGACCATATTGGTAACTAAAGGTACATTTAAATCACATCACGAGTACCGGTAGTTACATACTCTGGTGTGGTAGTGAGCATTACGGCATATGGCACATGTGCCGCAGCGGCCTGAGAGTCCCTTTATCCATGCCTCTCAGAACAACCGGAATGTGCAAGCTAAGTGTTTCAGGCATGACGTGCGCCCCACCAGCGCGGCGAAAAGGTGTGACACCTCGGAAGAGACGAGGGCACAACCAAAAGAGCGCTGGCATGCAAAAAATATCTCGCAGCCGTTGCGGTACCAAAAGCCAGGATGGAACGGCAGAACGCGGTAGTGCTCTTTCTGTTGTGTGGGGATTACTAACCTGATGCCATTGCAGTGGCGGATCGAGGAAACGAAATGAACTTCTTTAAAAATGCTCTTATTTACCGGCTCTCTCGCGATATTACCATCGTGGAAGAACACACCATCGCGGATCTGGCAGACAGGCTTGAACCATTCCGTTTCTCTCCTTGCGGGAGTCAGGATATGGCTAAATCCGGTTGGGTATCTCCCCTTGGTCAGTATTCTGACCAGCTATTCCATTTTGTTAGCGGTCAGCTTCTGCTCGTGATACGCCGGGAAGAGAAAATTATCCCACGCCCAACCATTACCGATGAGCTCAACAAGAAAATTTCTAAGCTTGAATCAGAACAGGCGCGACGTCTGAAAAAGACTGAAAAGGATGCTCTACGCGATGAGGTTTTACATAGCCTTCTCCCTAGGGCTTTCTCACGGAATATCATCACGCGAATCTGGGTGAATACCACCGATCACCTGGTCATAGTCGATGCCTCCAGTGCGCGCAGTGCTGAAGATGCCCTGGCACTCCTGCGAAAGACACTGGGATCTCTTCCCGTCGTTCCTTTGACAATGGAAGAGCCTGTCGAGCTAAGGATGACTGAATGGGTTCGTTCAGGCAGCGCGCCTAATGGTTTTAATCTGGGTGATGAAGCAGAGATTAAAGCTGTTTTGGAGGCCGGAGGTATTGGACGCTTCAAGAAACAAGACCTCGTAAGTGACGAAATTCATACCCACATCGAAGCTGGAAAGGTTGTCACTAAATTATACCTCGATTGGCAGGATCGTATTCGCTTTACCCTTTGTGACGACGTATCCATTAAGCGTATTAAATTCGCTGATGAGCTCGTATCTCAAAATGATGATATCGACCGTGAGGATGTAGCACAGCGGTTCGATGCTGATTTCATTCTCATGACAGGTGAAATGAGTACTCTGATTTCTGATTTGACCAACGCCCTCGGCGGCGAAGCTAAACGATAAATTAACCAAGCATCTAACCCATCCTCATGGGTTGGGTTGCTGCACCCTAAATTTACGCGTTGCAGCGCGTCAGATGGAGAACAAAAGATGGCTAAGACAGCAAATCAACTGATTAAACAGGCGTACGAAATAGCCAAAACTATGCCACCAGCACAGGCAGCAATCATCAAGGAACTGGCTACCGTCCTCGATGTTTCAAATGTAGCTCTGCGCCAGACGCGCACCGAACGTGACGCCCTTCTCGCAGAGGTCAAATCCTGGGCGAAAGAGTGTGATCGTCTGACCGAGCGACACACCAAGAAGCGCACAAATCTACATGTCCTCGAAGCAATGCGCGACTTGAAAGCAATTTGCCCCACCAGCTTCCGTAACGTGGAGGCTCTCTAATGGCTAAAGACTCAAAGCTGGTATATGGGGCGAGTGGCAAAACGAACGTTTTGACGTTCGAACCTGAAAACCTGCACTTGGTTACCGACAAAACGCACCCGCTTTACGATGAACGGGTACACCTTCCTATCGACGAAGGGATGGTTCTGAACATTGCGGAGCTGGGTGTGCTGGAGCCGATTATTGTCTGGAAAGACCCTGAAACAGGGCTCACCTGCGTAGTTGTTGGCCGTCAGCGCGTTAAACATACCCTGGAGGCAAATAAACTCCGTCTGAAAGAAGGCAAAGACCCACTACTTGTTCCCGGAGTCGTTAAGCGCGGATCAGCAAATCAGATGGCTAAATACATGGTCAGCGAAAACGAAATTCGCCGACCTGATACACCGCTCGGCCGGGCTAAAAAAATGTCAGACGCGCTCGACCGCGGGCTCGATGAGGACGACGTTGCGGTGTTGTTTGGCTGCAGCGTTCAGACCGTTCGTGCAACGCTTTCCCTTCTCGATGCCACCCAGGCCGTCAGGGAAGCGGTGGAGGCTGGCACAGTTACCGTTACCCAGGCGCGTCAGCTGGCATCGCTTAAACCCGAAGAACAGCGGGAGAAAGTCGCTGAAATCGAGCGGGCAACAGCTGGTACTAATGGCCACGAAAAAGCTCGTCGACAACGCCAGATTCTCGGTGAAGCAAAGCCGCGTCTCAAATCACGCAAAGAAATCACAAAAGCCCTCGAAGGTGCCAGCGGTGAATACGCGGCGGCTCTGCGCTGGGTGCTTGGGGAGGCGGTATGAATATTGATCCTGAGAATTACAGCAAATACACCCTCCGTCGGTTCGCAGCCATTTTGGATGTGATCTGCTGGGTGCTGATTGCCGTAGTAACCGTTGGTATCTGCATGTTTATTGAATGGTGGACAGCATGAACATAAAAGAGATCGGGAACGTGTTTCACTGTGATTGCGGCTTTTCATGGCATCGCGGTAAAAACGGTAACCATAACTGCACTGATGGTTTGCGTGAAAAGGTACGGCTACTGGCGGCGGAGAATATGGCGCTGAAGAACGCCATTATAGACCATAGTCATTCGGTTCACTTCTGCGAGGTTTGCGGAAAGGATGATCCGTGCAGCACTGACGATGTTTGTTATGCGCTGAAAGATATCCCCGCCACCGATCGCATTGTTGCAGAGACCGAGGCGCGCGGAGTTGAGAAGGCCATCGCTCACCTGGAGAAGAAGTTCATCAATATCGGCGTGCAGATGATGAATTTGCAGTGGCTGGCAGACTCGCTGCGCAAGGGAGCATCAGAATGACAAACCGAATCCCTAGCTTCGGCTGGAACCGCCTGAAGCTGGCAACGCTCACCTATGAGCAACTGGCTCAACTGGAAGAGCAGGTGAAGGCCGAGCACGCCTGCAAAAACGGAATTCACCTCTTCGACAAAGCCGGTCAGCGCAAACTCGATGCCCTGAGCTGGGCCGTATACAACAAGCAGAAGGCGGAGCGTGCAGCATGACAACTGATATCACCGAACTGGCGCAGCGTATGAAGGCTGCTGCAGAGAAAGCGACTCCGGGTCCGTGGTATGTACATGACAAGCCATGTGAAGACGGCAACTACGGCATTGATACCAGCGATAAAGAATTTCTAGCTGAGGCTGTAGTTTGGTGGGGGTTTGCCCGCCAGAGCATTTGGCGTGAGGAAGACGCAAAATACATCGCCCTGGCTAACCCTGCCAACATCCTCGCGCTGGTAGAGGCGCTGGAGAAGGCGCAGACCATCAACGCAGCAGCCGAGAAACTGGTCCGCTGCAAAGGTCGCTATCACAGCGAGCAGAACTATCGAGCGCTGGCGGCGCTGTTTGGCGTGAACACTCCAGATCTGCCACCGCTGGATGACGAGTCCCGCGCCGTCAATGTAGAAAACCTGCAGGAGAGCGCCTACAGAGCTGGCTTAACTGCTGGCTGGAATCTTGGGCTGGCTAATAACAACGACGGGTTCAATAAATGCCTGGCTGCTCATGCCGCTGGCATCAAGGTGGAGGATGAGTGATGTTCAAAATCGAAAGTTCCGAACAACGCCTCAAGCGGGTTCTCACAGAAAACGCCGGTAAATTCACCATCGACGAAGACGGCGGAATCCATACCAACTGGCAGCATCCCGAAGTACAGGCAACTATGCGCAGGCACTTTGAGGCGCTCAGCAAAATTAAGGTGGACCAGAAATGAGCGAATTTTCACGAGAAACACTACTCAACATTATCGAGACTGACCATGTGCAATGCGGTGAGGCTTCGGCGTTGGCCCTCATGGCGCTGGCCGCAATGGACAGCGAGCCGGTGGCGTACACCGACGAGGAGGAATTGAATTTCGTCAATGATATGGCCTGCATGTGGACAAAGGGGATGGGGATTAACGAAGTCCCGCTCTATCGCCACGCGCAGCCAGCGTCGGAACGTGAGCAGGTACGCCAAGAGCACGCCGAGTGGTCACAGGCTACCTTCGGTAATGTCGGCCCGGTTGGCCCGCTGAAGCACCTCAGCAAAGAAGCACTGGAAGCCGCTGCCGAGCCTGGCGACCTGTCGGAATGGGCTGATATGCAATTCCTGCTGTGGGACGCCCAGCGCCGGGCGGGTATTACAGACGAGCAAATAACCCAGGCGATGATCGATAAGCTGGCGGTGAACAAGCAGCGCTCATGGCCGGAACCAAAAGACGGGGAACCAAGGCTGCACATCAAAGAACGACCTCGTAAAAAAGTAGATCGCTGTGATGTTTGTACTGAAGGGGCTCGCGGTGGGTGTGGAACGTGTATTTTTAACGGTAATTTTGAATGAGGTGCTTATGACTTCTACAGATTTTATGGAAGAGAAAGAAGTATTCGAATTACTGGGCAAGAAAAAAACAGCAGTATGGCGTTTACGTAAAGATCATAATTTCCCAAATCCAGTTCTCACTTATCCTACGCGATATAGCAGAAAAGCTGTGTTTCAATGGATTGAAAATGGTGGGATTAGTGGTAGCCATAGTTAGAATAAAAAGCCACCCTATCCTGGGTGGCATAAAAATCATTTCTGATGCCATGCAGGCAAATCATTTTCAAAAAGTTCAACCCCTGAAAATAATTTCACCTCAGGAAACAAATGACTAATCAACTCGTCACCGCTAAAAAATTCAAGAGTTTCGTCCACCAGCCACGAATTATCTTCATCAACACGAGGAACAAGATAATGAATATTTAACCGAACAAGCTTGGACTTTATCCGGAAAGAAAGTGTAGCCTCAATATTTTTTTCCCTCCGTTTATCAGCGACATCTTTTTGTACGTCAGCATCAATAACTAAATGCCCTACACCAAGTCCATTATTTGATATTTGATCTTCAATTTCTTTTAAATGTTTAGTGATATGCCTGGACCTGTTTTCTAATGACACCTCGCTTACATTTCGCCATGTCAGTAATGTTGCATAATTAATTTTAGAGAAAAAACGTGGATCTCGTTCATCTGGTCGACCAAACGCATAAACATTGTAAAACTCACCATCGAGTGGAGATGTTTTAATTAGTCTTGCCAATTTGGTGTGTAATGATAGAGAACCGTTCAATTTAATATCATCATTCACCCTACGCAAATTTGCAGGCTTTATAAAACCACTACCGTAGTCATCACTCCAGGAATATTCTTTCCCATAATAATTACATAAATGTTTTAAAAGATAATCGTCCGGTGTTTCATTTACTTCACATTTATATGTGACATCCATCCAGACACTCATTCTTTTCAGATGTACACGAGATTCAATAAAAGAAGCTCTTATTGAATGAGCCGACTCCTCTTGTTGGGCGTATTGCCCCTTTTTTAATCTTTTGCATTCAACAACAAAAAGGGCCTTACCATCAAAGCTACATTTAAACTCAGGAGTTTTAGCTATTCCTTTCTGCTCAGGTATAAACTCAACATCGAAACCTTTAGCCGCATAATTTCCTGCTAATATTAATTCAAACAATGCATTATCCGGATAAACGGTATAACTTTCCAACATCCTTTTAGCACGTTCTACCGCACCTGGAATATTGTTAAGATATTCAACATTAACACCAAGCTGTTTCACCCAAGGAAGTATTTTAGATGCGGCTGAAATATCACAAGAACGTCGATTATCAAGATAGGATTTAGCTTGAGAGAAAAAACCTGCGACAACATCACATCCATGCCATTCTATTTTCGATTCCTTTCCAATGTTAACCTTCAAGGCCGATTCTTTAATATAATTCTCTTGTGCCAGACACATTCTATCAAACAATGAATTAGGTTCTGGTAGAGTTTTAGATAGCCACTGCAATGCAATTTCAATATCTTTATCTTCATTAAATATCATTTCCATTTCATACCCCAGAGAATTCAATACTTACGTCTAAAGTTATTGGTAATTTATTTTCTTGACATGCCAAAAAATTTTATCTGCATATAGCTCATATGCTTCTTTCTGTTCTACCAGCCAATCGTGCTTGTTATACACCGCCATTACTCCTCCCAACTCATGCCCCAACATCTTTTCGGTGACGTGGGGCATAACCCCTTCACCTGATAAATTTGTCACCAGCGAGCGCCTGAAGTCATGAGTTCGCCATTCTGGGATATCAATTTTATTCCTTAACTTTTTCATATAGAGATTAGCTGATGAGCGATCTATTGGCTTGTCCAGTTCCTGTCCGGGAAACAGAACATCATTTCCAGCATTGAGGAGCCTTTCAACAAAAGGTTTCACCTGGCCAAACACCGGGCGACGGATAACGTTACCCATCTTGGAATGCTCTCCTGGCGTCGTCCAGATAAGATCATCCATGTTAAATTCACTGGCGGTAGCCAGACGCAGCTCTGATAGCCTGGCTCCCCAAAGCAAAAGCAGCTGATGAAGCACCTTGTTGGAAGTCACGATCTTGTTATTCTCCAGCGCCAGCCAGATTTTTGCCAACTCGGTATATGTGAGAACTCGGCTACCCACATCAGGTTTTTTCCCAATGGTCTTAACGCTAAGCTTCAGGACCTCGCACGATGGGATCAACTGGCGGCTGATACACCAGTTCATTACAGAACGTAGCTGTAGAAGAAGTACTCTGGCCTTTTTGCTGTTCTTCTTTTCCTGCTTATCAAAGAAACGCACCCATGCAGAAATAGGAATGTTAACTACCGGAGCGTCCGGGAATTCTGTGTACATCGTGTTGTACACAACGGACTTGTACAGCGTCTGAGTGTTCGGCTTCAGCGTTTCAACATACTTACCCCACCACTGATCCAGGCACTCTTTGAGAGTCAACTCTCCATCTTCTTTGGCAAAATAATTTTTCGGGTTTAGTCCCTTGAGGTACAATTCGCGCATCTCACCGACGACTACGCGCGCCTCCTTGAGAGACATAGCGGGATAGCGGCCAATGGAGAGGCGAACGGGCTTACCGTTCCAGCGATAACGAAACTGGAATGTGATCGTGCCTGTGGGAGTTATGCGTACACTTAGCCCGTCACCATCTGTGACCTCAGCTGCGCCGCTGTATGGCTTAGCATTGATGCTACGGAGTTTGGTATCACTAAGGGCCACGGCTCTGTATCCTGTACACACTGAAATTCTGCATTCTGTACTCAATGTGTACGCAATGGCAAGTGAACGAAGTGATTTTCTAAGCGAATTGATGCGAACGGAAAGGAAATAAAAGGAATGAAATGCTTGATGGTACGGGGAATGATAGGATAACATGCAACACAAGCTGAACGCTTAAAAATCAGTGAGTTCTATGTCCCCTTAGTTAAATGGATATAACGAGCCCCTCCTAAGGGCTAGTTGCAGGTTCGATTCCTGCAGGGGACACCATATAAAAGTTGCCCGCCATTGACCACGATGACCTAAACGCCAGCCAGAACGTATTCTTCTCGTAATCATAATTAGCCAACGATTTCAGTATGGTTAGTCCTGCCAGAAAGGAACGTGTCTTTGTCAATCACGCACACAATAAACCGACAGCAACGCGCATTTCTGCGTACAATACCTTCTGACTTTTTCAGTCACTAGCCGCGACCTTTTACAACCTTCTCTGGACGATACAGGAGCCAGGCGTTGATATGAAACAGATCACCCTCAGCGATATGCAGCAGCAGAGCGAAGCGGCAGCCAGTGCTCCGCGCCTGCGTGCCCATCGCAATTTTCATCCCGAACTAAGCGACCCGATACAGCGTCTGGCCATCGCCATGGAACCCGGCACCTATATCCGCCCCCACCGGCACAGACATACCTTCGAACTTTTACTGCCGCTGAAAGGCCGATTTGTGGTACTGAATTTTGATGACCACGGCGTGGTCACCAACCGGGTGGTGCTGGGTGAAACCTGTACGGCGCTGGAAATGGAGGCTGGCACCTGGCATACGGTGCTCTCGCTCGACGCAGGCGGCATGGTATTTGAAGTCAAACAAGGCGCTTATCAACCGCTTGCCGAAATGGACACTATGGCCTGGGCGCCTGCTGAAGGCCAGCCAGGCACTGCCGAAATGATGGCCTGGTATGCCATCGCGCAACCGGGTGACCGCTTCCTGTCTATGCCGCAATAACTACAGGTAGGTTCGACAGGCGCCGCAGGCGTCTGTTTGATACTTCCTGCCGACCACAATGTTTGCCAAATTGACCGTCCCTTTTTTCGTGCTCCGCTCATACTCACCTTAAATATTGCTGCTAAACAGGAAGAAACGCTTATATTCAGCAAACTATTTTTCTCTACGAATAAGAGATGATAAGATAACGGGAAAGAGTAAATACGCGGCAGCAAAACAATAAAAACAGCCAATTTATCGATATATCATTCTCAATGTGAATGGATTTTGTTAATCAGGTAAAGGAAGTCAGCAGAAAAAATAAATCATTGTCATTGATGCTTTTGCTCACCATGGCGATATATTTTTTCATCGACATACAATTCTTATGAATATTACAGAACGGAATATCTGGAAGCTAAATAATTTACCGCCAATGGAGTATTGCTCTCTGGCGCGGGCGCAAAAATTATTAAACTGCGAACTGGAAGACATTCTTCACTGGCATGATATTGGCGCAATCAATCTATGTCTTAAGCTTAACCCAACGCCGGGAATATTAAAAATCGCCGTCCTCTCCCATCAGGAAAAAGAGGTAACCAGCGCGTTTAATCCATTTACCTCAGTCGAGGCAGGAGAAACAGTCTGGTCGCATCACTCCCATATCCGCAGCATTCTGCGGCTTGAAGGCGATATTCCGACGATGGAAACCCTGCGCGGAAATACGGTAACCCAGTTCAACGTAAAGGTATTTGCTTCAGGGCTCTGGCATCCACACTGTCGGAACCTAATGGCGCTGCTGGAGGCGCCAGATGATATTCTTTACGAAAACCGCCTCAGCATGATGCTGCCGGATAAACCATTTGTTTATTGTCATTTCATTCCAGAGGAAGACGAACGCCCCTCGATATCATTGAACCGCATCTATATCACCAGCCAGGCCATTGAGAAAATATACGCCCACAGTATTAGCGCCCGGCCTATGGACGTGACGAAAAATCCGCTACTGGATCAAACCCGTTACATCCAGCAGGAATTAACCGTCCTGCCGCAAAGTGAGGTATTGCTGGAATTTATCCATTATCTTATTCAGTCCCATACTGTATTTAATGAGAAGTTGCAGAGTATGGCTGAGCCAGACAAGACTCAGCTCTTTCATCACGTGCTGGAAAGGCTTAAGGAAGAAGGCATGCTTATAGAGAATGCCCAGCCCGATGAAGGCGATATCGGCAGCGAAGCCAGCCGTGAGTCGCAGTTCGCCGGCGAGTAACGTAGTCCTTCAGGCAAGGGACTGGCGGTTTTCCTGCTCAATCGTTATCGCGTTCTCTCGGGCCAGGGTGATGAATTCGCGCGCTGCGGCGCTCTGCCAGGCGCCCTGCCGCTGCAATAAACAGGCCGTGCGCTGCAGCAGCGCAGGTCTTAGCTCAATCGCCACCACATCATCAAACTGCCCGGCGATCGCCGCCGGCAGCAGCGTTGCTAACGTTGTGCTTCGAATAACCGACAGAACGGCCCCGATGGAGTTGGCCTCCATCCGCACGTCTGGTTCGAGCCGATGAAGGCGGCAATAACGATCAATCTGCTCGCGGGTAGCAAACTCGCTGCTCAGTAAAATTAGCGGCTGGGCGTCGAGAGCCTGCAGTTGCAAGTCGCGCTCTCCTGCCAGCGGATGCGCACGGCTCACCACCAGCGCAAGCGTTTCCGTCAGCAGCGGCTGAACCACAATTTCCTGTGACCGGCAATCGTCAAAGGCAATCCCCACATCCAGTTCATCCTCCAGCAGCATCGCCTCCATCCGCTCCTGGTTCATCTCCTGGATAAGCACTTTTACTCCAGGGTAGCGTCGGTAGTACGCCTCCATCAGCGGGCCCAGCATATAGGTAGTGAAAGTTGGCGTCATAGCAATGCGGAGTTTACCGTGCTGGAGATCTTCTGCGTCATGCAAGGCGCGCCGACCTTCCTCAAGCTCGCGTAACGCGCGACGGGCATACTCCAGCCAGATCTCACCGGCATCGGTCAGGCGAATACGTCGGCCAGAGCGGTCGAAAAGCTGAACCTCCAGCATCGCTTCCAGCTGGCGTATCTGCTGTGACAGCGCAGGCTGGGAGACATGCAGCGCCGCGGCGGCGCGGGAAAAGCCACAATGTTCAGCCACAGCGATAAAGTAGGAAAGTTGGCGCAGAAGCATCGGCCCACCTATAAGAAATTCCAATAGGCATTATCATAAATAAGTCTTTTAACTTATGAAACAAGAGACGTACCCTCTTCGCACGACCCTCAACATATTTCACCTTTAACATCGTTTTATGCAGGAGTGACTATGTCCGCTCACGATCGTTATCTTCAGCGCGCATTAGTGCTGGCAAAACAAAACATTGCTGACGGTGGGCGCCCCTTCGGCGCCGTGCTGGTGCGGAATGATGAGATTGTCGCTGAAAGCGTCAATACCTTTCATCTGAGCGGTGACCCAACGGCGCATGCCGAACTGAACGCCGTTCGCGATCTTGCCGCCAGACTGGGAAGCGCGGTGTTGCGTGAATGCGTCATCTATGCCAGCGGACAACCTTGCCCTATGTGCCTGAGCGCGCTCTATTTAACCGGCGTGCGGGAAGTGTTTTTCGCCAATAGCAATCAGGACGGGGAGCCTTTTCAGCTCTCGACCGCCGCGATTTATCAGCAGCTGCAGCAGCCGCTGGCCCAGCAAACGCTGCCGATCCATCATCGCCCGCAGCCGGAGGGAACTGAACTTTATCAGCGCTGGGCGGAACGGCAGTCATGACACCAGCGCTGCGACAGAACCTGACGCTGGCAGTCCTGGTACTGACTGGGATCAATATGCGGCCGCTGCTTACCTCCATTGGTCCTTTGCTGCCGGACATCCGCGCAGCCAGCGGCATGAGCTATACCCTGGCCGCACTCCTGACCGCGCTGCCGGTGATCGCGATGGGGGTGCTGGCGCTGGCCGCTGGCTGGGTCGATCGCTATATCGGTCAAAAGCGCAGTATTGCGCTGAGCCTGCTGATTATCGCGGCAGGCGCCCTGCTGCGGGAAATCGCTCCGAATAGTGGCTTACTACTCACCAGCGCTCTGGCCGGAGGAATTGGCATCGGCATTATTCAGGCCGCCATCCCGGCGGTAATTAAGCACCTCTTTCCCCGACGGACGCCGCTGGTGATGGGACTATGGTCAGCGGCGCTGATGGGCGGCGGCGGGTTAGGCGCCGCGTTCACCCCATGGCTGGCGTCACATAGCGCGGCCTGGCATGATGCGCTAGCCTGGTGGGCGCTCCCTGCGCTCCTGGCTCTGCTCAGCTGGCTGGCGATTTGTCGGCATTTGCCTCGCGCACCGCATCAGACCAGCGCTTCCCCCCGGGTCGCGATTATTGGCCAGCGCCGCGCCTGGACGCTGGGACTCTATTTCGGACTGATCAATGCCGGTTACGCCAGCCTGATCGCCTGGCTGCCTCCTTACTACATCCAGCTAGGCGACAGCGCCCAGTACAGCGGTTCGCTGCTGGCGCTGCTGACCGTCGGGCAAACCGCCGGCGCGCTGCTGCTCCCGGCGCTGGCTCGCCAGGAGGATCGGCGCCAGCTTTTTCTGCTAGCGCTGGCGCTACAGCTGATTGGCTTCTGCGGCTTTATCTGGCTGCCAGAGCATTTCTCTGCGCTCTGGGCCATTGCCTGCGGCGTGGGGTTGGGCGGCGCGTTTCCTCTGTGCCTGGTGCTGGCGCTGGATCACGCCGGACAACCGGCGGTGGCCGGCAGGCTGGTAGCCTTTATGCAGGGGATCGGATTTATCATCGCCGGTCTGTCGCCCTGGCTTTCCGGCCTGCTGCGTAGCCTGAGCGGGAACTACACGCTTGACTGGTCCTGGCATGCGATCTGCGTCCTGCTACTCATGGCGCTGACGCTGCGCTTTATCCCGGCACACTACCCGGCCGAGTGGCGACAGCGCGCCTCAGACCTGCCCTGAACCGACGGCGGCGCGTGGCAAAGATAATGCCGCGCGCTCTCGTTGGCCTTCTCCGCCCGCCCCATCGCTAAAACCCGTTTCCTTCGCGTCGCTGGCGCTAAATTTATTACCCTGTGAAATTAATGTGTCGCCGAATCACGACACTCGTAAGTAACTAAAAATTAATAAAAAAATGCCTCTTGTTTCCCTGATTTTTTAGGCGTACATTAGCGCCATCTGGAGCACTAAACGCACAGAATTACGGGCTGCTGCAGGGTGAAGTTACACTGGCGACAGCCCTTGAAAAACAGAACAATTAATTCATTTGAACGTCGCACAAGCGCGTGGAGTGATGAGTCGTGAAATACTTCTTTATGGGCCTCTCTTTTATGGTCATCGTTTGGGCCGGTACTTTTGCCCTGATGATCTAGACTGCAGCGGTGTCAAAAAAAACGGGAGCCTTCATGCTCCCGTTTTTATTTTGCCGTGCTGCCCGCAGCGCTAGCTCGCGGAGGCCAGCAGACCATCCGCGCGGAACATCGCCTTGATACCGCGGATCGCCTGGCGCGTACGGTCCCGGTTCTCGATCAGCGCGAAGCGGACGTGGGTATCACCATAGTCGCCAAAGCCAATCCCCGGCGAGACGCAAACCTTCGCTTCATTAAGCAGCTTTTTCGCAAACTCCAGCGACCCCATGGCGGCGTAAGGTTCCGGTATTTTCGCCCACACGTACATAGACGCTTTCGGACACTCCACCATCCAGCCGGCCTCATGAAGCCCTTTGACCAGCACATCGCGACGGCGCTTATACTGTTCGGCAATATCGCGCACGCACTGCTGATCGCCCTCCAGCGCAGCTATCGCCGCCACCTGCAGCGGAGTAAAAGTCCCGTAGTCATGATAGCTTTTGATACGAGCGAGGGCATTCACCAAAGTCTTATTACCCACCATAAAGCCAATGCGCCAGCCGGCCATGTTATAGCTTTTCGACAGGGTAAAGAACTCGACGGCGACATCCCGCGCGCCGGGCACCTGCATGATGGAGGGCGCTTTCCAGCCGTCATACACGATATCGGCATAGGCCAGATCGTGGACGACCAGAATGTCATACTGCTTCGCCAGAGCGACAACCTTTTCAAAGAAATCCAGTTCGACGCACTGCGCGGTCGGATTTGAGGGAAAGCCAAGGATCATCATCTTCGGCTTCGGATAGCTCTCGCGGATGGCGCGTTCCAGCTCGTTAAAGAAATCCACCCCTTCCACCAGCGGCACTGAGCGCACCTGCGCCCCGGCGATTACCGCGCCATAGATATGAATCGGATAGCTGGGGTTCGGCACCAGTACGGTGTCGCCATGATCCAGCGTCGCCAGCATCAGGTGCGCCAGCCCCTCTTTCGAACCAATGGTGACGATCGCTTCCGATTCCGGATCGATATCGACGTTATAGCGTTCTTCATACCAGCGTGAAATGGCGCGACGCAGGCGCGGGATCCCCCGCGAGGTAGAGTAACCATGGGTGTCAGGCCGTTGAGCAACGGTGCAGAGTTTTTCCACGATATGCGGCGGCGTCGCGCCATCGGGATTACCCATACTGAAATCGATAATATCTTCGCCGCGCCGACGCGCAGCCATTTTCAGTTCAGCAGTAATGTTAAAAACGTACGGAGGGAGACGATCGATACGCGTAAAACGGCGTTCAGGACTGGATTCAGCCATAGGTTCCTCTAATTAACGTTAGCGCCCGGACCGTCCGAGCGACGCTGCCGCTGTTGCGGCTCGTTTAGAAAATAACCTGAAAAAATTCATGTTGTCGAGAGGCCCGTTAAAAAATATTCCCTGGCATATAAAACGGGTATCGACTGCGCTAAATGCGGCAGTTCATTGGCGGAATAATCCCGGGTTGTATAAAAGTGGTAACACACTGATATCTTTCTTAACACAGAATATTATCGTTAATGGCGAAGACCGCCGCTATCGCGATGCTTTTTAATTAATCCCCTTTAAAAAGTGCGACTTTTCCGCTTTATGGTTCCACGGCTGGTCTTCTGCCGTCAGGTTTTTTATCATGTCCCTTTCTGGCCACTGACGCGGCGCACCCATGCACGAAATCTTTACTATGATGCTGGCGGTCTATGATCGTGCGGCCCTGATGCTTATTTGCCTCTTTTTCCTTATTCGCCTGCGCCTGTTCCGCGAACTGTTGCATAAGTCGGCCCATACTCCGAAAGAGCTGCTGGCGGTGACAGCCATTTTCTCGCTGTTCGCGCTATTTAGTACCTGGTCCGGCGTCCCGGTTGAGGGGTCCCTGGTGAACGTGCGCATTATCGCCGTGATGTCCGGTGGGATCCTGTTTGGTCCCTGGGTGGGCGCGATTGTCGGGGCGATTGCCGGCGTGCACCGCTATTTGATTGATATCGACGGCGTGACCGCGGTGCCCTGCTTTATCACCAGCATTGTCGCCGGCCTGCTGTCGGGGTTGATTAATCGTAAAGTGGCCCGCGAACAACGGTGGAAAATCGGCATTCTGGCGGGGATGATGTGTGAAACTCTGACCATGATCCTGGTGGTGGTCTGGGCGCCTTCCCTGAGTCTCGGCGTAGATATTGTTTCGAAAATTGGTATCCCGATGATCCTCGGCAGCGTCTGCATCGGCTTTATCGTGCTGCTGGTGCAGAGCGTTGAAGGGGAAAAGGAGGCCAGCGCGGCGCGGCAGGCGAAACTGGCGCTCGATATCGCCAACAAAACCCTGCCGCTGTTTCGACACGTTAACAGCGATTCTCTGCGCCAGGTTTGCGAGATTATCCGCCGCGACATTACCGCCGACGCGGTGGCGATCACCAATACCGAGCACGTGCTGGCCTACGTGGGCGTCGGTGAAGCCAACTATCAACGCCACGACGATATGATTAGCCCCACCACCCGGCAGGCGATTCGTTATGGGAAAATCATCATAAAAAACAATGACGAAGCCCACCGTACCCCGGAGATCCACTCCTTGATGGTGATCCCGCTGTGGGAAAAAGGGGTGGTGACCGGCACGCTAAAAATCTATTACTGCCACGCCCATCGCATCACTTCGACGCTGCAGGAGATGGCGATTGGCCTGTCGCAAATAATCTCCACCCAGCTGGAAGTCTCCCGCGCCGAACAGCTGCGGGAGATGGCCAACAAAGCGGAGCTGCGCGCCCTGCAAAGCAAAATTAACCCGCATTTTTTATTTAATGCGCTGAACGCGATCTCCTCCTCGATTCGCCTTAATCCGGACACCGCGCGCCAGCTCATTTTTAATTTGTCGCGCTACCTGCGCTATAACATCGAATTAAAAGACGATGAGCAGATTGATATCAAACGAGAGCTGTATCAGATCAAAGATTATATCGCTATTGAACAGGCGCGATTCGGCGACAAGCTGACGGTCATCTACGATATTGACGACGACGTCAGCTGCGTGATCCCGAGCCTGCTTATCCAGCCGCTGGTGGAAAATGCCATTGTTCACGGTATTCAACCCTGTAAAGGCAAAGGCGTGGTGACGATCGGCATTAACGAGTGCGGCAATCGGGTACGCATCAGCGTTCGCGATACGGGCAACGGTATCGATCCCGCCGTGGTCGCCCGCGTGGAAGCCGATGAGATGCCGGGTAACAAAATCGGCCTGCTCAATGTGCATCATCGGGTGAAACTTCTCTACGGCGAGGGTTTGCATATCCGCAATCTGACGCCGGGAACCGAAATCGCCTTTTATGTCCCCAATAACTCTACGCCGCAGGCGCTGACGGAGTCGCTGTTGTCATGAGCGGAGAAAAGATGAAAGTTATCATTGTGGAGGATGAGTTTCTGGCCCAGCAGGAGCTCTCCTGGCTTATTAACACCCATAGCCAGATGGAGATCGTCGGCAGCTTTGACGACGGCCTGGACGTGCTGAAATTTCTCCAGCACAACAAGGTCGACGCCATCTTTCTCGATATCAATATTCCGTCGCTCGACGGGGTTCTGCTGGCGCAAAACATCAGCCAGTTTGCCCATAAACCTTTTATCGTCTTTATCACCGCGTGGAAAGAACATGCGGTGGAAGCCTTTGAGCTGGAAGCCTTTGACTACATCCTGAAACCTTACCAGGAGTCGCGCATCATCAATATGCTGCAAAAGCTGACCACCGCCTGGCAGCAGCAAAATAACGCTGCTTCAGGATTAGCCAGCGCAGCGCCACGGGAAAACGACACCATCAATCTGATCAAAGATGAGCGGATCATCGTCACCAGTATTCATGATATTTATTATGCCGAGGCGCATGAAAAGATGACATTCGTCTATACCCGCCGGGAGTCATTCGTCATGCCGATGAACATTACTGAATTCTGCAGCAAACTGCCCACCGCGCATTTCTTCCGCTGCCACCGCTCGTATTGCGTAAATCTCAGCAAAATTCGGGAAATTGAGCCGTGGTTCAACAACACCTATGTGCTGCGCCTGCGTGACCTGGAGTTTCAGGTTCCGGTCAGTCGCAGTAAAGTGAAAGAGTTTCGCCAGCTGATGAATCTGTAGAGAGCGGAAAGCACCGCCATCCGGGCTACGACGGTAGCCCGGGAAAAGAATGCTTAAAGCACCTGGCCCAGCGTCTGACGCAGATGCGCGCCGGAGCCCAGCAGGCCTGGGTTATCATGCACAATCAGGTAAACCGGGATATCCTGAACATAAGCTTTAAAACGGCCTTTGTCTTCAAAACCGCCGCGGAAACCAGAGGCTTTAAAGAACTCCAGGAAGCGCGGCACGATGCCGCCGGCGATATACACCCCGCCAAACGTCCCGAGGGTCAGCGCCAGGTTACCGCCGAAGCGTCCCATAATGACGCAGAACAGCGACAGCGCCCGACGACAGTCGGTGCAGCTGTCCGCCAGCGCTCGCTCGGTCACCTCACGCGGCTGCAGGTTCTCCGGCAGTCGGCCGTCCGATTTGACAATCGCGCGATACAGGTTGACCAGCCCGGGACCTGAGAGCACGCGTTCTGCGGAAACATGCCCCAGCTCGGCGCGTAGCTCTTCCAGAATGATCCCTTCTTCTTCGCTGTTCGGGGCAAAATCAACATGACCGCCTTCGCCCGGCAGGCTGACCCAACGCTTATCAACGTGGACCAGATGCGCCACGCCGAGCCCGGTCCCGGCGCCATAAACAGCGATCGGTTTGCCCGCTACCGGCGCACTGCCGCCAAACTGAATAAGGTGCTCAGCTTTCAGCATCGGAATGGCCATTGAAACAGCGGTAAAATCGTTAATTATCTCCAGATGGGCAAAGCCGAGGTTGCGCTTCATTTCGGCGATAGAGAAAGCCCAGGTATGGTTGGTCATCGCCACCCAGTCGCCGGTAATCGGGCATGCGATGGCGATACAACCTTCGTTGACCGTTACCTGATGCTCCTCGAGATAGACGCGCACCACTGCCTCCAGACTGGGGTAATCGAGCCCGGAATAGGTCTTTGCGCGAGAGATCTCTCCACTCGCCAGATCACATAGCGCCAGGCGGGCGTTGGTCCCCCCGACATCTCCTACTAAAGCAAATTTTGTCATTCCGTTACGGCTCCGCTAAAGTCAAAATAAATCTTTTGGCACACTGTAAATTCATGGCGGCTTAACAACAACGTCCAACGCGCAGACGCCCCTTGTTTAGCGACACAGGTCACATTTAGTTTGTAATCTATGCAAGGTAGCCTGTAAAGGACGCGCCGGATATCAGATGTCACCTTAACTTTATCGTTTCAGCACCATTTGCATCGACGGTCTCCGCTGACGAAGGCAAAGTAGTGCTCCAGCACTTTTACAAGGACATTTCCATGCTCCATCCTCGCGCCAGAACAATGCTGATCCTGTCGGTGCCGGCCATCCTGATAGGTATCGCCTGCAGCCTGATCCTGATCGTGGCGATGAAGGTTGCCGCGCTGCTGCAGCGCGTGCTGTGGAGCAATCTGCCCGCGCAGTTGGGGGTGAGCGCCGACAGCCCGCTGTGGATCATCGCCATGCTGACGGCGACAGGGATCGCGGTGGGTCTGGTCATTCGTTACAGCCCCGGGCACGCCGGGCCGGATCCAGCGACCGAGTCGTTAATCGGCGCTCCCATTGCCACCGGCGCGCTGCCCGGACTCCTGGCCGCGCTGATCCTCGGCCTCGCCGGCGGCGTCAGCCTCGGCCCGGAGCATCCGATTATGGTGGTGAATATCGCGCTGGCTGTCGCCGTCGGCTCCCGACTGTTTCCGCGCGTCAGCTCGCTGGACTGGACCATCCTCGCGGCCTCAGGCACCATCGGCGCCCTCTTCGGTACCCCGGTTGCCGCCGCGCTGATTTTTTCGCAAACCCTCAATAGCAGCAACGATACGCCACTGTGGGATCGCCTCTTTGCTCCCCTCCTCGCCGCCGCCGCCGGCGCGTTGACGACGGGTCTGTTTTTCCATCCCCATTTTTCGCTGCCGATCCCGCACTATGGTCAGATGCGCTTCGTTGATATTCTCAGCGGCATTATCGTCGCCCTGATCGCTATCGCCGTCGGCATGGTGGCCGTCTGGTGTCTGCCGCGACTGCATGCCCTGATGCATCGGTTGAAAAATCCAATCCTGACCCTCGGCATCGGCGGGCTGCTGCTGGGGATCGTGGGGACGATAGGCGGGCCCTTAACGCTATTTAAAGGGCTGGATGAGATGCAGCAGCTGGCCTTCAGCCAGACGCTAACCGCCGCGGATTTTCTGCTTATCGCGCTGGTCAAACTGGCGGCCCTGGTTCTTGCCTCAGCCAGCGGCTTTCGCGGCGGGCGAATTTTCCCGGCGGTGTTCGTCGGGGTAGCGCTGGGGCTGATGCTGCATGCTCATGTTGACGCGGTGCCGGCGGCAATCACCGTTTCCTGCGCGATCCTCGGCATGGTGCTGGTCGTCACTCGCGACGGCTGGTTGAGCCTGTTTATGGCCGCCGTGGTGGTCCCGGATACGACTCTGCTGCCGCTATTGTGTATGGTGATGCTCCCGGCCTGGCTGCTGCTGGCCGGGAGACCGTTGATGATTGCCAAACGGCATACCGATTAAACGCGGCTGTTTCGCTCCTCAAGGGCCTGCGTCACCGCGCGCAGGAAATCGGGGATATCCATTTTCGGCAGCATCACTTCTACCAGGGTGAGGGTATCGGAGGTGATGCTCTCCGTCATCACCTCCCGCAGTTCAGACGTCTGAGTGACCCGCCGGCAGCGCGAAGCAACGTCAGGGGCGAAGGCTTCCGGCAGCCGCTGCCAGTCCCACAGAGCGATGTCATTGTAGCGCTGCTCTGGACCATGAATCGCCCGTTCCACGGTATACCCTTCGTTATTCAGCAGCAGAATAAGCGGCTTTTGCTTATCACGCAGCATGGAGCCCATCTCCTGAATGGTCAGTTGGGCCGCGCCATCGCCGACAATTAGCACCACCCGCCGCTCCGCCGCCGCGGTTTGTGCGCCATAGGCGGCCGGGAGAGTAAAACCAATCGAGCCCCACAGCGGCTGGACGATCAGCGATGCTTCAGAGGGCAGCTTCAGCGCCGCAATGCCAAAGGCGGCCGTCCCCTGATCGGCGAGAATAATATCCCCCGGACGCAGGGCGCCCTGCACCGTCGCCCAGAAATTTTTCTGGGTCAACTCGCCTTCAGCGCCCTCCTCAGCCTCCGGCGCCACGACCTGAGGCGTAGCCCACTCCGCCGCCAGCGGGGCGGAAAGCGTCATCAGCGCGGCCAAAGCCTTATCCATCGGCACCCCGCTGAACCAGTGATCGCCCACCCTGACGGCGAAGGGCTGGATCTCAATAGTCTTTTCCCGCGCCAGATGTTGGGTAAATCCTGCGGTGATGGTGTCGGTGAAGCGCGTGCCAATGCAGATGATGGTGTCGGCGTTTTCAATCGCCTCCCGGGTCTGCGGCGCGCTGGCAATCCCGCTGTAGGTGCCGACAAACCCGCTCTGCTGCTCATCGAACAATCCCTTGCCCATGAGCATCGTCGCATGGGCGACAGGCGTTTTCGCCACCCACTCCCGGAGCGTCTTCTGCAGGCCATAACGTTGCGCCAGGAAGTCCGCCAGCAGGGAAATGCGTCGGCTGCCCCGCAGCAGGCGGCTGGCATGTTCGCAGAACCCGGCAAGCTGGTTTTCATCCGCCGGAGCGGGCTCCACCAGCAAGCGCTGGGCTGGGGCAATCGCTGCCGCTCTGGCGACATCGGCTGGCAGCATCAAATAGCCGGGGCGATGATGCGTCAACATATCGCGCAGCACACGGTCGATTTCATGGCAGGCGTTGCCGGCGGTCAGCAGCGCCTGGCTACAGGTGATCTGCTCGCTCATGCGGGCGAAATGGCGAAAATCGCCATCGCCGAGGGTATGGTGCAGCAGTTCGCCGCGCTGCTGGGCGCCGGTAGAGGGCGCACCGACAATATGCAATACCGGAATATGTTCCGCATAGCTACCCGCAATGCCGTTCAGCGCGCTCAATTCGCCGACGCCGTAAGTGGTCAGCAGCGCACCGGCCCCTTTGATGCGCGCATAGCCGTCAGCGGCATATGCCGCATTCAGCTCGTTGGCGCAGCCGACCCACCCCAAGGCGCTGTGCGCGATGACGCGATCGAGAAACTGTAAGTTGTAATCTCCCGGCACGCCGAACAAGCGGTCAATACCGCAGTCGACAAGGCGATCCAGCAGATAATCCCCAATAGTGTAGGTCGGTTGCATATCCATTATCCTCATTTTGGTGCAGGTGTAATTTGAGTATTGAATAAGCGATCCGCCTGTCCAGATGGGAGGTGATAATGGCAGTGTAAAGCAATAATTACGCAGAAAAAGCAGTGTACTCCACGCAGAACATTGTTTAGTGTAAACGTATACACACCCTGTTTTGTCGGCGGAGGAAGAATGGTTTACCAGGCAAGCACCACGCGATATCAAACGATGGAGTACCGTCGCTGCGGCCGCAGCGGTCTGCAACTACCGGCCATTTCCCTTGGCCTGTGGCATAACTTTGGCGATGAAACGCGAGTGGAAACCAGCCGGCAGATGCTCCTGCACGCTTTTGACCTCGGTATAACCCATTTCGATTTGGCCAACAACTATGGGCCGCCGCCGGGCTCGGCGGAAAGCAACTTTGGCCGCATCCTGAAAGAGTCGCTCCTGCCTTATCGCGATGAGTTAATCATCTCCACTAAAGCAGGTTACACGATGTGGGACGGCCCTTACGGCGACTGGGGATCGCGAAAATATCTGGTAGCCAGTCTTAACCAGAGCCTTAAACGCATGGGGCTGGAATACGTCGATATTTTTTACCATCACCGGCCTGATCCACAGACGCCGCTGATGGAAACGATGCGTGCGCTCGATCATCTGGTTCGTCAGGGTAAAGCGCTATATGTCGGGATCTCCAACTATCCTCTGGCCCAGGCGCGGGAGGCGGTGAAGATCCTTAACGACCTCGGCACCCCCTGCATCATCCACCAGCCTCGCTACTCGATGTTCGAACGCGGCGTGGAAGAAGGACTGCTGGATTTTCTGCAGACGGAAGGGATTGGAAGCATAGCGTTTTCACCGCTGGCCGGCGGGCAACTTACCGACCGCTATCTCAACGGCATTCCGGCCGACTCGCGCGCCGCCAGCAGCAGTCGTTTTCTGCAGCCGGAGCAACTGACTCCTGCCCGATTAGAAAAAATTCGTCAGCTTAACAGGCAGGCGGAAGCGCGTGGGCAGAAGCTGTCGCAGATGGCGCTGGCCTGGGTGTTGCGCGAAGAGAAAGTCACCTCGGTGCTGATCGGCGCCAGCAAAACCGCGCAACTGGATGATGCCGTCGGCATGCTGCAGAATCGCCATTTCACCACCGAGGAGTGCACGGCCATCGACGCCATCCTTGCGCTGTAAAGCAAATGTTACTTTAGCAAAAAGTGCTCTTTCCTGCGCTTTCGGAGTTCGTCCGATGCGGTGGGTCTTTACCGGCCCGTAATATCAGGTTAACAGGCCGCTTACGGCCCCGATCGTGAAGGAGAAGAGTATGTTCAGGTCACTGATTCTGGCATCAGTACTGCTGGCCGCAGGGCCACTGGTCGCTAACGCTGGTGAAATCACCCTGCTGCCATCGGTAAAATTACAAATAGGCGATCGTGACAATTACGGTAACTACTGGGACGGTGGCAGCTGGCGCGACCGTGATTACTGGCGTCGTCACTATGAATGGCGTGATAACCGTTGGCATCGTCATGACAACGCCTGGCACAAAGGCTGGTACAAAGGCAGAGATAAAGCCTGGGAGCGCGGCTATCGTGCTGGCTGGAACGACCGCGATGACCACCGCGGCGGCTGGGGTCGCGGCCCGGGCGGGCGCGGTCACGGTCATGGACATGGCCATCACTAACAAACGAAAAGGGGAGCCCATCGGCTCCCCTTTACTTTATTCAGCATCAGGAATCAATTAATCCACCCCGAGCAGCGACCCCACTATTAACCAGCCGTTCAGGCTCACCACAATAGCGACTATCGCCCAGCCGATGCCTCTCACCCAACGGGTATTCACCAGGTCCCCCATCAGCTTCGCATTGCTGGTAAATATCAGCAGCGGCACCAGGGCAAGCGCAATGCCAAAGCTGAGCAACACCTGACTCATTACCAGGATGCGCGTAGGATCCAGCCCCAGCAGAATGACGACAAACGACGGCAGCATGGTGATCGCCCGGCGAAACCACAGCGGAATATGAAAGCGGATAAACCCCTGCATAACGACCTGACCTGCCAGAGTGCCCACCACGGTCGACGATAAACCGGCGGCAATCAGGCTGAGGCCAAAGATGGTCGCCGCCGCGTGGCTCAGCAGCGGCTCCAGCGTCATGTAGGCCTGATCAAGATCGGCGACGCCGGTATGGCCATTAAAGTGGAATGCCGCCGCAGCGGTCGCCATCATCGCCAGATTGACGAACCCGGCAATGGTCATAGCGATCGCCACATCCCAGCGGGTCGCGTTATAGCGTTCTTTTCGCGTTCCGCCATGCAGATGCTGAGTCAGCGATGAGTGTAAGTAAATGACGTGCGGCATGATTGTCGCACCCAGTACCCCGGCGGCCAGGAATACCGCCTCCCCGTTGGGCAGCGTGGGGATCACCAGCCCTTTCGTCAGAGGAGCCAGCGCGGGCTGGGAAAAGATCAACTCCACGACATAGGCCACGGCGACAAACAGCAACAATCCACCGATCACCTTCTCCAGTGGTTTTTGTCCGCGCCGCTGCAGCATCAGGATCAGAAAAGTCGCCACCCCGGTCAGCACCGCCCCCTGCAGAAGCGACACGCCGAGCACCAGCTTAAAGCCAATCGCGGCGCCGATAAATTCAGCCAGATCGGTGGCCATAGCGATAATTTCCGCCTGTACCCAGTAAAACCAGACAACAGGACGCGGGTAATGGTCGCGGATCTGCTCGGCCAGGTTTTTGCCGGTGGCAATGCCCAGTTTGGCAGAAAGCACCTGGATCAGCATCGCCATCAGGTTAGCCCACACCACGACCCACAGCAGCTGGTAGCCAAAGCTGGCGCCGGCCTGAATGTTAGTGGCGAAATTACCCGGATCGATATAGCCAATGGCAGCGACGAAAGCCGGGCCCATTAAGGCGAGCTTCACCTTGCGCGCGGCGCGACTACTGCTATTCTCAACGCGACTGCTAGTCATCTTCTGCCTCTGGAAATATAGCCTTTGCTATGTTTCATGCTATCAAAATGCGAATGATTATCAAGTTCATTTAGAATGGAGATAATGATTGCTGTGATAGAAGGGAACAATAGCTGGCCGGAAATGAAATACGGGCGTCAGAAAACGAGATCCAGCCCGCTATTAAGAGTAGTACAAGAATGCAACTTTTAAAACCTTTACGTAACATAACAAAAGTGGATGTTGGATCACTATTTTTGCCATTGGTCACAGTTCCTTGCAATAGTGTGCAATTGATCTCGTTTTCTTTAAAGCCGTTGCATAGAATGTGCACGGAAATTTAACCTGCCTCATATTTGGAGCAACTATGGACCGCGTCTTGCATTTTGTCCTCGCGATCGTTGTGGTGGCTATACTGGCCCTGTTGGTCAGCCATGACCGCCAAAAGATCCGTATTCGTTATGTTGTTCAACTGCTTGTCATTGAAGTCCTGCTGGCCTGGTTCTTCCTCAACTCCGATATTGGTCTGGGTTTTGTGAAAGGATTTTCCGAGATGTTTGAAAAACTCCTCGGGTTTGCCAACGAAGGGACAAACTTCGTGTTCGGCGGCATGAACGATAAAGGCCTGGCCTTCTTCTTCCTCAAAGTTTTGTGCCCTATCGTCTTCATTTCGGCTTTGATCGGCATTTTGCAGCATATTCGTATCCTGCCGATTGTCATTCGCGCGATCGGTACCGTCCTGTCGAAAGTTAACGGCATGGGCAAGCTGGAGTCCTTCAACGCCGTGAGCTCGTTGATCCTCGGCCAGTCGGAAAACTTTATCGCGTATAAAGATATTCTCGGCAAAATGTCGCGCAACCGCATGTACACCATGGCGGCGACGGCGATGTCCACCGTGTCCATGTCCATCGTAGGCGCTTACATGACCATGCTGCAGCCAAAGTATGTCGTTGCGGCGCTGGTGCTCAACATGTTCAGCACCTTTATCGTTCTGTCATTAATTAACCCTTACCGCGTGGAAGAGAGCGAAGAAAATCTGCAGATGTCGAATCTGCACGAAGGTCAGAGCTTCTTCGAGATGCTGGGCGAGTATATTCTGGCAGGTTTTAAAGTCGCGATTATCGTGGCGGCGATGTTGATCGGCTTCATCGCGCTGATCTCGGCGCTGAATGCCCTGTTCGCCACCGTGACCGGTTGGTTCGGCTATAGCATTTCCTTCCAGGGTATCCTCGGCTATATCTTCTACCCGGTCGCCTGGGTGATGGGTGTGCCGGCAAGCGAAGCGCTGCAGGTGGGCAGTATTATGGCTACCAAACTGGTCTCCAATGAATTCGTCGCCATGATGGATCTGCAGAAAATTGCCTCGACGCTCTCCCCGCGCGCGGAAGGCATTATCTCTATCTTCCTGGTCTCCTTCGCCAACTTCTCATCTATCGGTATTATTGCCGGGGCGATCAAAGGTCTGAACGAAGAACAGGGCAACGTAGTTTCTCGCTTCGGTCTGAAGCTGGTGTACGGCTCCACGCTGGTTAGCGTGTTGTCCGCCTCGATTGCGGCGCTGGTTCTGTAACAGACGTCAGTCATCTGAGCCGGGCAATGCCCGGCTTTTTTTTGCCCGTCATTCACCCAGCGGCTGTGGTTTACCGATCAGATAACCCTGCAGATAATTCACGCCCAGCTCCAGCAAGCGCGCTTTTTGCGGTTCGCTTTCGACATATTCCGCCACCACGCTCATCTGTTTCGCCCGCGCCATCTCGACAATCGATTTTACCATGATGGCGTCCAGCGGGTCCGTGAGGATGTCGCGGACGAAGCAGCCGTCAATCTTAATGATATCGGCCTGTAGATGTTTCAGACGTTCATAGTTCGCATAGCCGGTGCCAAAGTCATCAATAGCGATGGCGCAGCCAAACGCGCGCAACGCTTCAAGATTTTGCCGACTGGTGTCCGCATTAGAGAAGGCCTGCTCTTCGGTCACCTCAATAGTTATAAGTTCTGGCGAGACGCTATAGCGTTGAAACAGCGCGATAATCTGCCCTGCGCTGTTCTTTTGCATCAGAGTTGCAGGCAGCAGGTTGACCGAGAATCGCTGGCCGGGATGCTTATGGAGCATACTGAACAAGGTCTCCAGCACCAGCATGTCAAAACGTTGGCTGAGGTTAAACTGCACAATCAGCGGAATGAATCGGTCGGGCATAATGACGCTATCGCCACAGCGCATGCGCGTGAGGATCTCATGATAACCCTCCCCCTCCGGATTCTGAATCGGTTGCGCATAGAGCATCAGCGCGCGATCTTTGAGCACTTGCTTGACGCGCATAAGGAGGCGCACCTGCTCGGTAGTTTGATCCACCACCAGATCCTGCTCCTCGTCCAGCGCCAGCACCCGACGTTCACTGCCCGCCTGTTCGGAAAGCCAGCTTAGCTGGCCCAGCATCTGGTAAAGTCCCTCACCCTGACCGTCATCGCGGCCCCAGGCCGCGCCAAACTCCAAATCCAGCGGCTGATTGTGCCAGCTGAACTTTTTGTGGTTGAGGACCGCGACCATATGGTTCAAGCGGGACGACGGCTCCGGTCCATCAAGCACGAGGATCAGTTCGCTGCCCGGTACCTGGAAGACTTTATCCGCCGCTCCCAGCAGCGGTTGCAGCGCCCGAATAATCTGCCGTTTACAGTCCACCCCCATCATCAGACCATAATGCCGACTGAGAAAGTCGAGATTATCAATACGCAGGCTGCAGATAGCCTGCTGAGGACAGCTCTGTAAATGGCTCTCCAGCGCGCGCAGGTTAGGCAAGCCGGTCAGCGGATCCTCTTCCGCCTGGCTACGCCAGCGGCGTTTGTTGCGGTCGCTGCGGGCATAGATGTCGGCCATATAAAACAAACAGATAGTAAAGGAGATCAGAACCGACAGCACAAAGGAGAGTGAATACTCGCTTTGCACCCCCTGGAGAAAGTTTTTGTTATATACCACCAGCAAAAAGGCCGAGACAGACCATGAAATACGCAATAGCGCATGGCCTATTCGACTGATACCGATAAAGTAGACAATAAAAATAACCGGAACTAAATAACCGGCAATAAATTCAGACTGATACGGCGCACACAATAGCGTTAATATCACCGCCAACGCGATAAACCAATATAGGGTAAAGGAGCGATATTGCGGTGCCAGCCACGGTAAACATTCCTGCTGCCAGAAACGTCGGGCGTAGCGCGGACTGATAATCATCCGCATTGGATAATAAAGAAACGTCGTAAAAATTAATGCCGCACTGATTAAACTTTGGATATCTATTACAGTATAAATCAACGGCATACTACCAAAGTAACTGGTAATAGCTAATGGAAACGCAAAATATTGTCCGGCGAGATACATGGTGATTTTCAGGAGCACCGGCGCGAAGAAGCCGCCCCAGAAGATCCGCGCCCCCATATGTTTTGCCGTTGGACCGCAGCGCCAGCGCTTCCCCACCAACAGTCGCAGAATAGCGCAGGAGACAAACACGGCGAACAGTTGACAAAAAAGTAAGATAAACGCCTGCGGCAGCGTTAATTTAATGAGAAAACTATTGGTGATGGCAAACGCGAGAATTAATGGCGCAATTGCATAGCGGCCAAAGATAAAAATAACAGAAAACATCACGCTGATTGGCAGCCAGGCAATATAAATAAGGTTGCCGTCAATTATCGTTTGCGGTGAAATAAAACGAGCCAGCGGAATAGCGACTAAACAAATGATAAAGGCCAATAGAGTTTTTTTGATATTAATGTTAATTTTATCAAGCATTATTGTTAATTAAAACTCCAGAAACCTCATCACGTTTAATGGGGGAAATGTTATGTTGCTTATTTAGGGCAGGCAAGGCGAATTATCAGGAAAAAGTCTGAAATTACTTTCGATTTTAATTGCTGGAGATTAACTGACGTAACCAGAAAGTGCTTTACATGAAACCCGCTAAAAACAAAAACCCCCGCCGAAGCGAGGGTTCTGAATTTTGGTGGAGCTAAGCGGGATCGAACCGCTGACCTCTTGCATGCCATGCAAGCGCTCTCCCAGCTGAGCTATAGCCCCGTAACGTAAAGCGTGTCGTGTTGACGGGCGGCATAATATGAATTCCTCGCTCAGGTGTCAACGGCAAAATTATCCTTCCCGATTCAATCGCTGAAAAAGCAGGCAACTTGCTGACATTGCGAGCCTTATCGCAGTCAGAAGTTAAACAGGTCACCTTTTCACGTAAAAGGATGCTATAACATGGGCAGCTAATTCCCATACATTTACTCAGGAAATAGTATGCTCAAGGAACGAATGACACCTGAAGAAATTGCCCATCTAACCGGCTACAGTCGGCAAACTATCAATAAGTGGGTGCGGAAAGAAGGCTGGCAAACCTCTCCGCGACCTGGCGTCCAGGGCGGCAAAGCGCGCCTGGTCCATGTCAATGAGCAAGTCAGGGAGTTTATCCGCAGCGCCCAGCGCGTGGCGGAGACGCCCGGCATCTATTCTCCCCATGATAGCGATCTGGAATCGCTGCTGCTGACCCTCAGTAAAGAACTCACCCCCAGCGAGCAGAAGCAGCTTATGTCTTTGTTGCTGCGCGAGGGGATCACCGGGTTACTGCTTCGGTTAGGGATCCGCGATCGGTAAACCATGATGAAACTGAAAGATAAAATGACGCCCGCAGAGCTTGCCGACTGCCTGGGGCTGGCCAGACAAACGATCAATCGCTGGGTTCGCGAGAAACAATGGCGCACCGAAGCAATACCCGGCGTTAAAGGGGGGCGAGCGCGACTGGTGGTTATCGACCAACCGGTACGCGAGTTTCTGACCAACATCCCTGCCAGACGCCATCTGCTTACCGACAATCATCTCGCGGAATCGCCAGGTGCATACCTGGTCAATGAGGCAGACGCGATCTGGCGGCAAATCACGGAAACCCTACAGCTGATGACTCCGGCAGAACAGCTGCAGCTCCGCGATCTGCTGGCCCGGGAAGGGATTAGCGGTTTTCTTGCCCGCCTCGGCATCGCCAGTCCGGAATAACAGGCAAAAAAAACGGCAGGGTAACCTGCCGTTGTTTCAGCTGCGTCGCCGTCAGGACGCCTGGCCTTCGCGTTCAGCGATAAAAGCCAGCGCTTTATTGATACGATCTACGCTACGGGATTTACCGATAGCATGGACAGTAACGTCTAGCGCAGGAGATTGCCCTGCCCCGGTAACCGCCACGCGCAGCGGCATACCGACTTTACCCATCCCCACCTCCAGCTCATCAGCTGTTGCCTGAATCGCGTGATGGACGTTTTCCGCCGTCCAGTCGCTAATCGCCGCCAGCTTATCGCGAACCACTTCCAGCGGCTGACGCGCCACTGGACGCAGATGTTTTTTCGCGGCGTCGGCATCGAATTCAGCGAACTCTTCATAGAAGTAGCGGCAGCTCTGGGCCATCTCTTTCAGCGTCTTGCAACGCTCGCCCAGCAGTTTCACCAGCTCAGCCAGCTGCGGGCCGTTGCGAGTGTCGATATTTTCCTGCTCGATATGCCACTGCAGATGCGTTGCCACATACTCCGCCGGCAGGGTATTGATATAGTGATGGTTTAACCACAGCAGTTTATCGGTGTTAAAGGCACTGGCGGATTTGCTCACCGCGCCCAGCGAGAAGAACTCAATCATCTCTTCGCGAGTGAAAATCTCCTGATCGCCATGAGACCAGCCCAGGCGCACCAGATAGTTGAGTAGCGCTTCCGGCAGGTAGCCGTCGTCGCGGTACTGCATCACGCTCACTGCGCCGTGGCGCTTGGAAAGTTTTTTACCGTCATCGCCGTTGATCATCGACACGTGCGCATAAACCGGCACCGGCGCATTCAGCGCTTTGAGGATGTTGATCTGGCGCGGCGTGTTGTTGATATGATCTTCGCCGCGGATCACGTGAGTGATCGCCATATCCCAGTCATCTACCACCACGCAGAAGTTATAGGTCGGGGAACCATCGGTACGGCGAATGATCAGATCGTCCAGTTCCTGGTTGCTGAACTCGATAGGTCCGCGGATCTGATCGTCAAAAATAACCGAACCTTCCTGCGGGTTGGCGAAACGCACGACGCACGGCTCATCATCAGCATGGTGCTCGTGGCTATGGCGGCAGCGGCCATCGTAACGCGGCTTCTCACCCTTCGCCATCTGCTCTTCGCGCAGCGCTTCCAGACGTTCTTTCGAGCAATAGCATTTGTAAGCGGTACCGGCTTCCAGCATCTCATCGATTACATTGTTATAACGATCGAAACGTTTGGTCTGGAAATAGGGGCCTTCGTCCCATTGCAGATTCAGCCAGTTCATGCCATCCATGATGGCTTCAATTGCTTCCGGGGTGGAGCGTTCGAGATCGGTGTCTTCAATACGCAGCACAAACTCACCGCCGTGGTTACGGGCAAAAAGCCAGGAATAGAGAGCAGTACGCGCACCGCCAACGTGCAGATAGCCGGTTGGGCTTGGCGCGAAGCGAGTTTTGATTTTCATGAATTGGCCTTACGTTTAATAAAGATGCCGATAGCCGGCAATGTCCGGTGGAAATTATGGGTCAATATTCTAACACCGTGGGCTGATTCCTCAATGTTGTTCCCATCGGAACGTCACGGTTTGCCATTTTTGTTTATAAATCATGCTATGGCGCCGGTTTCGCGATCGCTTTGTTTAATTTTACGACGAACGAACGAATTCTTTAGAAAAGGCGTTGACTCATTTTCAACTCTCCCTATAATGCGACTCCACACAGCGGGGGTGATTAGCTCAGCTGGGAGAGCACCTCCCTTACAAGGAGGGGGTCGGCGGTTCGATCCCGTCATCACCCACCACTTTCTCGCCAGCTGGATTTTCTGTCAAAATGTGAAGTACCGAAGTGGGTGATTAGCTCAGCTGGGAGAGCACCTCCCTTACAAGGAGGGGGTCGGCGGTTCGATCCCGTCATCACCCACCACTTTCTCGCCAGCTGGATTTTCTGTCAAAATGTGAAGTACCGAAGTGGGTGATTAGCTCAGCTGGGAGAGCACCTCCCTTACAAGGAGGGGGTCGGCGGTTCGATCCCGTCATCACCCACCACTTCGGGTCGTTAGCTCAGTTGGTAGAGCAGTTGACTTTTAATCAATTGGTCGCAGG